>ENA-UESE01000014-UESE01000014.1-human-gut-metagenome-genome-assembly--contig:-NODE-14-length-313537-cov-11.825994_pt1 | contig 313537 bp, 205 predicted proteins | sample MGYA00242995_ERZ507996 | MGnify/ENA primary metagenome ERZ507996 (study PRJEB26167, sample SAMN06115489) | human gut metagenome | host: Homo sapiens | place: China:Sichuan | collected 2015-04-15...
ATTGCCGGTATGAGTTTTGCGCTGAAAGTGGCGCACAAAGGTAAAGTTGCTCTTATCTGTAAAAGTGGGCTGGAAGAGGCCAATACGTACTTCGCACAAGGTGGGGTAGCGTCTGTGACCAACCTGCTGGTAGACAATTTCGACAAACACATTGAAGACACCATGAACGCCGGCGACTGGATCAGCGACCGTGCCGCAGTGGAGAAAGTAGTGCGTGAAGCTCCCGCACAAATTGAGGAACTAATCAAGTGGGGAGTGGACTTCGACAAAAATGAGAAAGGCGAATTTGACCTGCACCGCGAAGGGGGACACTCTGAATTCCGTATCCTTCACCACAAAGACAATACGGGAGCTGAAATACAGGATAGCCTGATCAAAGCCGTGCAACGGCATCCCAATATCACGGTAATCGAGAACCAGTTTGCTATTGAAATCCTGACCCAACATCATCTGGGAGTCACCGTTACCCGCCAGACACCGGACATCAAATGCTACGGTGCTTATATCCTCGATCCGAAGACCGGAAAAGTAGATACCTATCTTGCCAAAGTGACTTTGATGGCCACCGGTGGAGTGGGAGCCGTCTACAAGACCACAACCAATCCGCTAGTCGCCACGGGGGACGGCATCGCTATGGTTTACCGCGCCAAAGGTACGGTGAAAGATATGGAATTTGTGCAGTTCCACCCCACCGCCCTTTATCATCCGGGTGACCGTCCTTCTTTCCTGATTACGGAAGCAATGCGCGGCTACGGTGGCGTACTCCGTACTATGGACGGCAAGGAATTCATGCAGAAATACGACTCGCGTCTCTCGCTTGCCCCGCGCGACATCGTGGCACGTGCCATTGACAACGAGATGAAGAATCGCGGAGACGATCATGTTTATTTGGACGTCACCCACAAAGATCCGGAAGAAACAAAGAAACATTTCCCCAATATCTACGAGAAATGCCTGAGTCTGGGCATCGACATCACTAAAGATTATATCCCGGTAGCTCCGGCCGCCCATTATCTCTGCGGCGGTATCCTGGTAGACCTGAACGGACAGTCTTCTATCGAGCGTCTATACGCAGTAGGAGAGTGTTCTTGCACAGGACTGCACGGCGGTAACCGCCTGGCTTCCAACTCTTTGATTGAAGCCGTGGTATATGCCGATGCAGCTGCCAAGCACAGTCTGCAAGTCATCGACCAATATTCCTACAACGAGAACATCCCCGAATGGAACGATGAAGGTACCCGCTCACCGGAAGAAATGGTACTCATCACACAGAGCATGAAGGAAGTGAATCAGATTATGAGTACGTATGTAGGTATTGTCCGCAGCGACCTTCGCTTGAAACGTGCCTGGGACAGACTGGACATTATCTACGAAGAGACTGAAAGCCTGTTCAAACGTAGTGTCGCTTCCAGAGAAATCTGTGAATTGCGCAATATGGTGAATGTCGGCTATCTGATTATGCGCCAGGCAATGGAACGCAAGGAAAGCCGCGGATTGCATTACACGATAGATTATCCGCACGCAAAGAAATAATTATGAAAACATTAGCTCAACTCTTTATTTCTTTGTTCTGTATGATAGGATTAGCTTCCTGTTATACAGGCATCCCGCTAAAAAGTGGGAAATCCGAGAACAACAGAACCTACGAAGTAAGTTATCTGTTTGAGCACGAGGGAATAAAAGTCTACCGTTTTTTTGATATGGGAAACTATGTATATTTCACCACACGGGGAGATGTAACTAGTATCAAGAATGATTCGACAGGAGAACGGACAATTACCATTTACAAAGACAGTATCCGAAATAAATAGAAAATGAGGCTGATTAACAAGTCAGCCTCATTTTTCTTTATCCAATTAACCCGGTAGACGCAGATTAATAGTTTTCTTTCTTCACTTCGAAATATGCTTGCGGATGCAGGCAAGCCGGACAAACTTCAGGAGCTTCCTTACCTACGGTGATGTAACCGCAGTTACGGCATTGCCATACCACTTCGCCTTCTTTAGCGAATACAGTCATATTTTCGATATTGTTCACGAAAGCCAGATATCTTTCTTCGTGACCTTTTTCAGCGATAGAGATGTTGCGGTACATAGCAGCAATCATCGGGAAACCTTCCTGTTCTGCTACATCTGCGAAGTGGGGATAATCCAGTGACCATTCTTCATGCTCGCCGGCAGCGGCAGCGCGAAGATTTTCGAGTGTAGTACCGATTACACCGGCCGGATAGCTGGCAGTAATTTCAACCATACCACCTTCCAGAAACTTAAACATACGTTTTGCATGTTCTTTTTCCTGATCAGCCGTTTCAGTGAAGATAGCAGAAATCTGTTCGTAACCTTCCTTTTTAGCCACACTTGCGAAATAAGTGTAACGCATTCTTGCTTGTGATTCTCCTGCAAATGAAGTCAACAGATTCTTCTCTGTCTGAGTTCCTTTAATACTTTTAGCCATAATTCTAATCTATATTTTAAATTGGTAATTACCAAACGTAACTTGTCGTACTATTTATAACGCAAATATAAGCGAATTGTTCGTAATAAACCGACTTTTCTTTATGAATAAAAACTATCAGTTCATTGATGAAATCTATCAACAGACAAATAATATGCTGGAGAACATACTTATTTCGATTATTTTATATAATTTTGCAACCTCTACTTTGCAAAAAGGTCAGATTACACGTATAACAACTCATAAAAATGAAGCTATTTGAATTTAAACCCAAGCTGGTTTCTTGTCTGAAGAATTACTCGAAAGAAACGTTTATGGCGGACCTAATGGCCGGCATCATCGTAGGTATCGTGGCACTTCCATTGGCTATCGCCTTCGGTATCGCCTCGGGAGTATCGCCCGAAAAAGGTATTATCACCGCTATCATCGCCGGATTTATCATCTCCCTAATGGGAGGTAGCAAAGTCCAGATCGGCGGCCCGACAGGTGCTTTCATCGTTATCATCTACGGCATTATCCAGCAATACGGTGAAGCCGGACTGATTGTAGCCACGCTCATGGCAGGTGTACTGCTTGTATTACTGGGAGTCTTCAAACTCGGTGCAGTCATCAAGTTTATCCCTTATCCTATCATTGTCGGATTTACCAGCGGTATCGCCGTTACTATTTTCACTACCCAGATTGCCGATATTTTCGGTTTATCTTTTGGAGAGGAGAAAGTGCCGGGAGATTTCGTCGGGAAGTGGATGATTTATTTCCGTCACTTCGATACGGTCAACTGGTGGAACACTATCGTGAGCGTTGTCAGCATTATTATCATCGCCATTACCCCCAAGTTCTCAAAAAAAATTCCCGGCTCACTGATAGCAATTGTCGTTGTCACTGCTGCCGTCTATCTGATGAAAACCTTCGGAGGAATCGACTGCATCCAGACGATAGGAGACCGTTTCACTATCAAATCGGAATTGCCTGACGCTGTCGTGCCCGCCCTAGACTGGGAAGCTATCAGGGAATTATTTCCGGTAGCTATCACGATTGCCGTATTAGGAGCTATCGAATCATTGCTGTCCGCCACGGTAGCCGACGGTGTGATTGGCGACCGCCACGATTCCAACACAGAGCTTATCGCGCAAGGCGCGGCAAATATCGTAGCCCCTCTGTTCGGAGGTATCCCCGCTACCGGAGCTATCGCCCGTACCATGACGAACATCAACAACGGTGGCAAGACACCGATAGCCGGAATTATTCATGCAGTAATCCTGCTCCTGATTCTGCTTTTCCTGATGCCGCTGGCACAATACATCCCCATGGCATGCCTTGCCGGCGTGTTAGTCATTGTATCTTATAACATGAGCGGCTGGCGCGTATTCAAGGCTTTACTGAAAAACCCGAAATCAGACGTCACTGTGTTGCTTATCACTTTCTTCCTTACGGTCATTTTCGATTTAACCGTTGCTATCGAAGTAGGATTAATCATTGCCTGCGTTCTCTTTATGAAACGCGTAATGGAGACAACCGAAATCTCTGTCATCACCGACGAGATTGACCCGAACAAAGAATCGGACATTGCCGTGCACGAAGAGAACCTCATCATCCCGAAAGGCGTAGAGGTATATGAGATCAACGGCCCCTATTTCTTCGGTATCGCTACAAAGTTTGAAGACACCATGGCACAACTGGGAGACCGCCCGAAAGTACGTATCATCCGTATGAGAAAAGTTCCGTTCATTGACTCCACAGGCATACACAACCTGACCGTGCTTTGTGAAATGTCGCAGAAAGAAAAAACAACTGTTATCCTTTCCGGAGTAAATGATAAGGTACATAAAGTGCTGGAGAAATCCGGCTTCTATGAACTGCTGGGAAAAGAAAACATCTGCCCGAACATAAATATAGCGTTGGAAAGAGCGGAAAGCATTGTGAAATAGCGATGTTTATCAACTAATTACAGGAGATATATACCGTGTATATCGGGCATATAGATCCAACGTATTGGACATATAGATCCAATGCGTTGGGTATATATGGCCTACGTGCCGGATCTATATGTCCAGCACACACGGCATACAAGCTACTTAAATCAAACATTATTTCACCAGACTTTCAAGAATAATCCGCGCTTATACATCGCTCTCAACAGTACTGAATCAATAAATGGTACGATCGTTAGAAAAACGATAAGATTATGCCTTATCACAATTCAGGATTGAATACATCTTCATATCCACAACGACGCCATTCTTCACCGCATTCTTTCTCAGCGTTCCCTCCAACTGAAAGCCGCTTTTCTCAAGGATACGACAAGAGCCGATATTATGTGCGAAAGGCTCCGCAAAGAGCCGGATGATATCGGTATTGCGAAAGATATACTCACATATCTGTCTGATGGCACTCGTTCCAAGTCCTTTTCCCCAATAGGGTTCTGCAATATAATAACCTACTTCAGCCGTTTTCGAATGTATATTGCTCTGACGGAACGCGGCTATACTTCCTATTGCCTTGTCATCTACAGTAATGGCAAATGAAAAAGTAGTTTCCGGATCGGCAACATTCATCGCTTGTATGAACTCTTTCGCATCCTCCACCGTATAGGGGAAAGGAATGCCGTCTCTCAAATTATCAAGCACTTTCTTGTTATTCAGCGTCTCTGCAATGTCATTGGCATCTTCTATCCGCCACCGACGTATTCTACATTCCATACAATCTTTACTATTTGAGGTTACACTCCTTGCTAATACGTCCGTAAAACTACGAAATAAATCCTAGACTGATATAAAGAGCCGATTCTATTTTTTCTAAAAAAACAGAGCAAACAGTAGAGTCGGATTTTTATTTCCAGCCTCTACTATTTGCTCCCCTAACCATTTTACAAGAAAAAATAGATTGAATGATTCAGGAATGCTGCTTCTATCACTAGAATTGATGCATTCTCAGTTCCTTATCAACCAATATTCCGTCTTTCAAAGTCAATTCAAACTTCACTTTACGTTTCGCTTTCAGCTTCAGGACAAACAATTCTTCCGAACCATTCAATGCTTCCTGCTTTCCTATATTGACAAACGTAGGATAGAGCGATTTCACTCCATTGGTATGCAAGCGGTCGTAAGTCAGGTTTTCCATTGCTTTCATATTCAGCGGCTCTACACCAACGAACTCAAAGTCATTCTGATCGTAAGGCAATGCAAAGCTAAGTGCATTCACAGCTTTCAGGTCATTACCCTTCACGCGGATTTCAACGATTTCATCCTTCTGATAGAGGCGTTTCGGGGTGCTGATTGATAAAGAGCCCGATACTTTAAGCGTATCTTTTCTGCCGACACCACCTTCGAGCTGAGTAGCTACCACGCTGATATCGTAAGCGTCTATCAGATCATTCATGTTTATATCCCCTTTGCTGATATATCCTTCATAATCAGAATCTCCACGGCGCAAGCCCGTGTAATTCATATAAGAAGTCAAGTCGTTGCGGTCGATCTTACCGTCATTGTTGATATCTCCCTGCAAGTAGCTGGCTGTTCCAGGCACTTTGAATACGTACAATTCGCGGCCGGAACCGTAATTTCCTACACCTTCCGTAACGGCAAGTTTGATATAGCGTGCAGTAGGACGGGACTCGAAGCTGAATATCTTCACATCACCGTTGCGTTTCCAATCGAATGCACCCGCTTCCGTCCAATGTTCCTTATCCATGCTATAATATACCGTACCTTTCAATAATGTACCGTTACCGGCATCAGTACGCGGCAAGTAGTGGAACTTATCCAGTTGGTTCACCGTCTTGAGGTCGATAATCAGATCAAGCGGCATTGCATTCACACGGTACTTCGTATGCCAGTTGTCTCCCGATTCGGCAAAGTCGAACAAACGGTTCACTCCGAATCCTCCCTGAGAAGCGGCAGTTGATTCACCTTCGATTCCGTGAATAGCAAATTCCAACGGATTGGCCTTCGTCGTTACCTGAATAGTTGCCCAGTCGGAAACGCCGTCTTTATTGACAGCACGTACTTTGAAAGAGTACGGAGTTTCTGCATTCAGCCCTTCAAACAATAAATAAGTATTGCGGATAGTCGTATAAAGCATACCGTCGAATTCGATTTCATAGAAATCTGCATTAGCGACCTTATCCCATGTCGGTTTCAAGGTGTATGCTTCGCGGTTTTCTTCGGTCACTTGTGCATTCTGCGGCATGGTCAAAGTACCGGTAGTCACACGGTAACGATCGGCAGGCGCAAAACGGAAACCGTCTACGTTCAGCACAACCTGACTGACCGTAATGTCGGCAGAAGCCAGTTTAACGCGTAGTTGCGGATTCTTTGTAATGACCACTTTCTCAAATTCACTGCCTTTAGTAGCGAATTTATTCAGGTTGGGAGTAGCTTCATACCAGTAGACGTTCTCGCCTTTCAGGAAATCTTCGGCCGTAGTTACTTCCATAAGTTTCACCGTTTTCTTGTTCACCTTAGCGACAAGTTTCTTCGGTTTTTCGGTAACATTGATACGCAATTCCGTCTTTTTATCCTTCACAAAACCGTCAAAGTTTCCGGCTGTCGGATGAATGGTGATAGTAAGACGGTTCTTCTTGTCGTTTACGTCCGATTCAATCAGGGTAGATACTGATTTATTCCGGCGGTAAGCTTCCGTTACACCGTCATCATCATACTCTATGGTTTCAGTGTGCCCGTTCGGGTAGAACTCATAAATACGCAGAGACTTGTCTATCTCGCTAACGTTATTATGAGGGTTGGTCATCGGAATGATAGAGCCATTCTTCACAAATACGGGAAGTTTCCAGATAGGAGTATCGAAGTTGTTGAGAATACAGTTACCTTCGTACTTCTCGCCACTGAAATAATCAATCCAGGAGCCGGCGGGCAGATAAATACCGTCGCGGATATCATTGCCTTTCTCATCAGCCTGGGTTTTCTGATAAACGGGAGCTACAAGGAAATCCGTACCATACATATACTGGTACTGGGTAGCCGTTCCATGCGTATAAGCACTGGGATAATCCAGGAACATCGCACGGATAAGAGGCATTCCGTCTACCGCCTCTTTGGCAAAACTATATGTGTAAGGCATCAATTCGGATTTCAACTTCAAGAACATCCGGTTTATGGATGTGGCCGGTTCGCCTAAAGCATGGGGGTACTTCTCATTGGCGCCCCAGCCGTCCATATTCAATTGCATCGGACTAAATGTTTTCCATTGAAAATCACGTATATTGACTGTTTCATTCTTGCCACCGAAGATTCCGTCCATGTCCGAACAAATGTTCGGTTGACCGGAAAGGCCGGAGCCTATATAAGTAGGGATATGGAAACGAATATATTCCCACACACCGCCTGTCTGGTCGCCCGACCAAATTCCGGCATAACGTTGTGTGCCTGCCCAACCGTCCAAAGAGATAATGAAAGGACGTGCATCATTTCCATAGTAAGGCATAATACGGCCTACGTCAGCCACACCGTTCAACCCGAAGGAGTATCCGGCACCTACCCACGCTACGTCTGTTTTCAGTACACGCACGCCTGCATCACGAACCTCTTTCACAATATCACGTTGCAGCAAAGCACTTACGCCTTCCTTCGGATGCAAGTCTGACTGTGTCCAAAGTCCGATCTCCACTCCGTTTTGACGGGCATAATCTCCCAGACTTTTCAAGTTGGCAATGTTACCGTCCAGCGTTTCGGTCTGTCCGTATCCTGCACCGTAACCGTCGTTGGGAAGCAGCCAGCCGAGGGGCATGTCATGGCTCTTATAGCGGTCGATCACTGCACGAGCGGAGAACTGATAGTTGTTCTTTTCACCGTTCAGAGATTCTTTGATACCACCATTGTCTTTCTGACTTTCTTTGTAGCGTTTTCCATCTTCAAAAAGAATTCCTTTTTCATCTTCTTTCCAATAGTCACGGTTGTAGGCATTCAAATGTCCTTCGTAAAAACCAAATTTGGGGAGTAAAACAGGATTTCCCGTCAGTTGATAGAAGTCGTTCAGCAACGCAACGGCTCCATCGTTAACCATATAAAAAATATCAAGGTAGGAAGAATTGTGAGATAGTTTCACAACATTTTTTTCCGTTGCGCCAAAGTCATACTCACCTTTTTTAAATGTATACCACATCATTCCGTAGCCGTTTGTCGACCAATAGAAAGGGGTAGGGGATGCTACGCCGCCGTCGGTCCAGCTATTCTGATTCTCGATAGCAATGACTTTGCCTTTATGAGAGAAGCGTCCGTTCTGTACGCCGCCACCATAGAAGTACTCATCCGGCTGCTCTTTCAAAGTAACAGTTACTTTCTTCGGTTCGAATACCACAGGAGCAGTTTCATCAATGACACAGGCATTTGTTCCCAGATTGATGACCTTCATCAGCCCTGTCTGTTTATTCAGTTCGACCCGGACTTTTCCGGTAGCCAATGTTATAATGCCGTCCTTTTCATCTATTGCCAGATTGGATACTTGACGACGAGGCTGGTCTACAAGTATCTGTGCCTCAGGTTTTGCTTCCGGGTCACGGATGATTCCTCCCGAATTATCCTGAAATACACGGAAGATATTCTCTCCGTAAAAATCAATTGTCCTCCGCTGATTATTGGAGAATAACACATCGACTGTTGTCGGATTTACTTTCTTCACACTAAGAATACCCGAGGTCTGTTGAGCCGTGTTCGAAACGACATTACTCATATCGGACTTTTCAGATGCTTGTATGGAAAGAAGTGAAATCGGATAAAAGAGTAAAAACACTGCGATAAATCTAAGTTTTCGCAAACAGAAAGAGTGGTTTTTAATCATGTTTTACTTATTTAGAATTAGACATAAGACTGCTTTTTATTTCTATCTCAACTTTTGTTTTTCCAATACTTCCGCTTTATTTACGGAAATATTTCGCTAATGTATAATAAATACACACCAGTTCATTGTACCCCTATTCAAAAAGGCGTTTTTTTAAATATTCTTTGTTCTTATTACTTTTTTTCACTATTTGCCCAACTTAAACAAAGAAAACAATGGTATACAAAAAAGGAACCGACTTAGAGAAAAACATAAAGATTCAGCTTATTTATCTTTTATCAAAGCATACTTATATTCAACGATTAAAATCTAGTTTTTTTACCCGTACTCAGCTTCAGCGCTTCGAACTCATCAGTAAGCTCTTTTACCTTTTTCGGATATTTATCAGCCAAGTTATGCTTCTGCCCGATATCTTCTTTTAAATTATAAAGTTGATATTCCGTCTGTTTACGATAAGGAGGTATTAACGCCCAATCTCCTTTTCGATAGGCATAATTGAACATACCTTCAATTACCAATTCTTCCCGACCCTTTTTACTTTTACCCAGAAAAGCCTTCAAGGTGTTCCGACTATCAAGTTTATCCGGATAAGTTTGTCCCAACAGTCCGGCAAATGAAGCCAACAGATCCATCTGACAAACAAAAGCGTCGGATACTCCTGGTTTTACCATAGCGGGCCAGCGCAACATAAACGGCACACGTACTCCTCCGTCATACATCGTCGTCTTCCAACCGCGAAGAGGACCTGCCGGACGGTGTTTACCAACCAACTCTACTGCCTGGTCCTTATATCCATCATCCAACACAGGACCGTTATCGCTCGTCAATATTACAATCGTATTTTCTGCCAGTCCCAACCGGTCCAGTTCTTTCAAAAACTCATCAACACACCAATCAGCTTCGAGAATAACATCTCCGCGAGGCCCCATACCCGACTTACCAATAAAACGTTCATTAGGTACTCTAGGCACATGCGGCTGATGCAGGCCATAATAAAGAAAAAAAGGACGCTCTTTATTATCTACGACAAATTGCTTCGCTTTTTGAAGAAATAACTGTGCCATATCCTCATCCCGCCATTGTGCTGCCTTTCCCCCTTTTTGGAAACCAATACGGGGCACTCCATTCACTATCGAACCGGCATGCCCGACACTGGGATGCATTCTTAATAATTCCGGATTATCTTTCCCCGTAGGCTCTCCCGAAAAATTCTTCCGATAATCTACATAAAGCGGATCATTTGGATCTAATCCTACTACTATATTGTTCTCCAAAAATACACAAGGCACACGGTCATTCGTGGCTGCCTGAATAAATGAATAATCATACCCGATTTCAGATGCTCCCGGATATACCCTTTCATTCCAGTCTACATTTCCATCCCCTAAACCAATATGCCATTTTCCCACAGAACCAGTCACATAACCGGCCTGTTTCATAACTTTAGGTAGGGTAATTGCACTTGTATCAATGATAAGGGCAGCATTTCCGGGCAATATTTTTGCATCGGGATTTGTCCATGGATACTTCCCTGTCATTACTGAATAACGGCTGGGAGTGGAAGTTGCAGCCGTACAAAAGCCACGGGTAAAACGAATACCTTCATTAGCTATACGGTCCATGCCAGGAGTTTGTATTGCATCAGCCCCATAACAACTCAAATCTCCGTAACCCAGATCGTCAGCAACAATAAGTACTACATTGGGGTGTTGTTTATCTATAGATTTCTTCTCCGGTTGAAACTGTCCGGCCAACAGGGTGACAGGCATCGAAGAAATGCCTGCGAACGCATAAAAAGTCAAATTCAGGTTTTTCATATTTATTTATGTAGTTATTTAAATGTTTTCAAGTTGTTTTTTCAGTCTCTGCAAGACCTCCGGATATTTCTCATTTACTATTTTTTCCTCTTTGTAGTCATCAGGTAAATAATGAAGCCTATACTTATCCCGTTTTTTATTATACCTCAATTTCCAGCCGTCACTATCTACTACCATTGGCCCTTCATTCGAAGAAACGTATACATAACGGATATCCGGCAAACGTGTTTTACCTTTCATCAATATGGGAAGCAAAGAAACGCCATCTTTTGAAGTAGTCAGTTTCACCTTCAGCAGATCAGCGAATGTAGGCAACAAGTCATAATTAGCTACTGTTTGATTGACAGTCCGCCCTTTTTTAATTCCAGAGGGCCACCTGAACACTAGAGGAACACGTACGCCACCTTCCCAGTTCATCCATTTTTTACCCGACATCCCATTGTTTCCGTCAAAATAATCTCCGGTCAGCTCACTTCGATAAGGATATTCCCATGCATCGAAACTCTTACCCCCCATATCGCGGTTAGGACTTTTCCGACAGCGGTTTTCAACATTATAATAAGTCTCATGACCATTATCAGATGCGAAAACAATAATTGTATTATCCAAAATACCCAGTTTCTCAAGTTCCGCAAGCAGTATGCCTATATGTTCGTCAAGCATCTTCACCATAGAAGCATACTCTTTTTCCAATTCGGACAATTCTTTATTATCCTTCACCTCAAGATGTACTTGCGGAATCGCCACCGGTCCATGAGGTAACTGAGTGGAATGAAACAAAAAGAAGGGCTCATTCTGATGCTGACGTATGAAACCAAGCATTTTCTCAAGAAACAGGTTTTGAGAATAAACCACTTTTCCTTTCATATCCCAACGCTTTTTATATGTCTCCGGTGATTCGTTTTCAAAACCCCTTCCCTCCATAGGATGTGTGTTTTCGGAAATATGTAGAATAGAATCGTTTTCAAACAAAAAGCCCGGATAAAAAACGTGTGCCCGTTGATGATCCAAGTATCCACAATAATAATCCCAACCATGCTCACGTATCTGGCGCCGGGTTGCCGTGAATCCCCAATCCAGTTTTCCTACTTGTCCGGTCACATAACCGGCTTGCTTAAAGACTTGAGGAAGAAGCAGGTCACCGACCGGTAATTCAATACGCGATGAATCTAATTCTCCTTCTATCTGTTCCAGATCTTCATACCCCTTTATATGTGTCAATCTTCCGCCCTGGGATATATTCCATTTCCGGGTATGACAATCATGATACCCTGTCAGCATACTGGCACGCGCCGGAGCAGAAAACATACAACCATAAGCATATTCAAAAGACGTTCCTTCTTTAAAAAGACGGTCAATATGAGGAGTAGATATAATCTTTTGTCCATAATGAGACAACATACCGCGGCCTAAATCATCCGCATAAATAAAAACAACATTGGGACGTACCTGTTTCTTCTTTGCCACACCCGGCAAGGCTGCTAACAAAAGAGCAACACATACAAATGATGTTCTTTTAATATTATAGCTTCTTTTCATGCATTCCTCAAATTAAAGCCTTCACAAACCAATTCTTTCTAATGTTATTTCTTCACCCGCCCGTGTTTTTAACTCAAGAACTCCATTCTTTTCAGTAATCTTCTTCTTTTTCCCAGCAATCCTGAATTTTCCTTTAAAAGGAGTGACCAAACGCAACAAGCCTCCTTTCTCAGAAACAACTTTAACCAAAGAAACATCTCCGTTTTCTAAACTGGCACTTACAACAAAGGCTCCTATGGCACGTAGCTTATCAAACGAAACATCTTTCCAATCGGACGGAATAGCAGGAAAAACACGGATAACTCCACTGTGACTTTGTAATAACATCTCCTGAACTCCGGAGGCAAAAGCCATATTCCCTTCTAATGTAAATGGACGATAAGTAAATCCGGACTTACCACTTCTACTTTGATCTCCATTTGCATGAAAACCATTTCTTAAACAAAAACACTCCGCAAATATACGTAAGGCCTTAGCAGCTCCGTTGCCATCAAAAGCCCGTGCCTTTAAATTAGCCAACCAACTATACGAATACCCGGTCCAACCGCCAGGCCCGTATTTATCTAATGTATTCAAACTAGCATCAATAATTTGAGAATCGCTTTTTCCATAAGATTTATCAAGCAATCCTAACGGATGAATTGCTAATAAATGAGAAAAATGTCTATGAGAATGTTCGTATGGATGCCCTACAGCAATAGACAATCCCCCTTGAGCATCAAGAATAAAATCAGGTAATTCTTCCTCCAGTTTCTCCCAATGATCAGCTTCATCTTTCCGCCCTAATTCCCTAGCCAATTCAGCTGCTGCACGAAAAGCAAAACGAACCAATGCACGGTCAAAATTCGTCATCTCTCTAAACCAAGCATCCATACTATTATCTTTAAATTCCGGAGATGAACTTAAAGGTAAACTTCTTATCCCATCTTTCACTATAGTAAACTGCTCCAAATAAGTAGCAACTTCTTTCAAATAGGGATAACACCTGTCTATTAAAAATTGACGGTCCTGTGAATATTTCCAGTATAAATAAAAATGCTGGGAAAGCCATGCGGAAACAGTTGGGCCTAATGAATATTGACACCATCCTCCCATCGGTTGTCCCAGTAAAGTACAAACTCCCGGAACATTCAACCCCTCAGTTCCAAAATAGGTTTTCGTATATCTCTTATTTTCCTTCAGTTGATTCCACAAAGTATGTAAATATCCGTAACTTTCTTCCAGATAATTGCCTGTATAAAAAGGCCAGTAACTCAATTGTGTATTCAAATCGTGATGATAATCACCTTTCCAAGGAGGTAATTGCCCATTGTCAGCTGTCCACACAGACTGTAAAGATATCGGATACGAGTCTTTTCTAGAGATACTCCCCATTTTATAAATTTCATTGTAATATTGCTTTTCTATCACCTTGTCCGGCAATGTGACAGACGAACGGCTATAAAATATATTCCACCAATTTTGGTGAGTCTGATAATAAGCCTCTATTCCGGCATTCATAGCCTCATCCACAATTTGTGATGCTTCTTCTTTTACAAGAGAAGAGGTAACACTCCATACACCTATTATTTTTTCTCCAAACCGCTTCCATTTTACTGCAACCGAATAAGAAAAATCCCCCCAACCAGGTTGATTATAAACAAATTTATCGGATAATGCCCGTTCAACTTTTCCTTGTTCATATCCGAGTCGGAACAGACTATGTTGACTATGATCTTCAGCGGTATGTCTTACTTCTTCATTATAAGAAGGAGGAATTAATAATGGCTCAAAATCAGCTTCTACCCCTTCAAATATAAACCAACCCACAGGTTTTTGGGCATGGACAAAACAGCGTAAGGATACTCCTGATTTCCATACAACTTCACATACAGCTTGTCGTTGATATAAATGCACTTTTTCAACCTCTCCAAAATGTTCTATTGGAAACTCCAAACCCGCACCCGGAATTTTTGAAGGGCCGGGATAAGCGTTATATGGATTATCAAACCGCCTCTGTACCGGTGTATAATCTCCTTTTTGAAGCTGTTCGTACAACCAATGAAAAGAGAAGCCTTCTCCTTCTAATTCTTTAGAATGCCGCAAGTCCCACAAATCACTGCGATCTATGGACATACGCAAACGTTCTCCTTTTTGCCAGATTAAAGAACCAATAGTCGCATTTCCTAGCGGTATTGCTTCATCCCATTTTCTTGCCAAGTCTCGAAATTCCATATCATGCACATGAGTAGAAACAGTTACTACCGAAGCATATGAATCAATAGCCAATAGAAACAATATAGCAAACAACAACTTTCGATAACTCATTATTTTTCACTTACTTAAAATTAGAGGTAAACAAAAGAGAATCTTAAAAATAAACAAAAGGTTTCAGCTCATTTCCTTGTTTATCAATAGGATAAAGAGCGCCTTCTTTTTCCAACCGAGACGACATATTACGAATCATCTCCCTACATTTATCAGGAAATACAGAAGAAAGTTCTTTTTTCTCTTCCTGATCCTCTTTCAGATTATAAAGTACCGCTTTCGGTTGCTTCGGAGTATCCGGTGAATAATAGTAAATCAGCTTCCAATCTCCCTCGCGATATACTGTGAAGTAATTGCCGCGATGAGCGTGAGGGAAGTGCATAAGGAACGTTTCAAGACGTTTTCTATTGACTTTTCCACTTAGCTGCTTCTTTAGATCGAATCCGTCTATTGCATAATCGGCAGGCAGTTTACATCCGGCTACCGATAAAACTGTCGGATAAATATCCATGATCGTTCCCAGTTGGCTTTGCATACCTCCGGCTTCAATAGGTAACCGCTTCTGAAATTTATTACCTTTCCGGGGCTTTGCCCAACTCACAATAAAAGGCACACGCATACCACCTTCAAACTCCGTACCCTTTTTTCCTCTCAATGGCGCGGAAGAACCATATCCCCGTTCTTCTCCTAAAGGTGCGTCTCCACCGTTATCTCCCAAAAAGAAAATCAAAGTGTTTTCCGCAATTCCCAATTTTTCAAGTTGGTCCATGATGTCCCCCAAAGACTTATCCATGCCTTCTATCAATGTAGCAAAGGCCTTGGCCTGTTCCTTCTTATTTGGGTCTGTATAACGGGACAGAAAACGTTTGTCGGCCTGGAAAGGTGCATGGACAGCATAATGAGCCATATTCAAATAAAAAGGACGCTTTTCTTCCACAGCTTTAGCTATCTCACGGTTAGCCTCTATCGTCAGGGCTTCGCTCAGGAAAGTATCCGTACCATGATATTTCTCCAGATCGGGTACTGCTCTGGCTTTCGAACCTTTAATATGACCGTATCCCCACTCACCATAATAACTGCCGGGATGTCCTATTCCCGACCCCGCAATGTTGACATCAAAACCAAGATTCAACGGATTTTCACCCTCGCTATCCATACAGCCGAAGTGAGCTTTTCCTATATGAATCGTCTTATATCCAGCCTGTTGCAGAACTTTCGGCATGGTCGGAATATCCTTCGTCAGCCCTTTCCAATTCCAATCAGGAGGGCCGAAAGGAGTACGGTTATTACTTTCCGCATTAATCCAGTTCGTAGTGCGATGTCTTGTTGCGTTTTGCCCCGTCAACAATGAGGCTCTGGAAGGGGAACTCACACTTTGCGCATAAAAAGTAGAAAAGCAAATCCCTTGTTCGGCCATCCTCTCCATGTTGGGAGTATGATACCAATTATTTAAAGAATGCCTCACCCGATTTCCGCTCCCGTCTGTCAGAAAAGGAACGGAAGTATCCATAAGTCCCATATCATCTACCAGAAAAACAATAATATTAGGACGTTCCTGATAACCTGCTACCGTTCCCGAGGCTGCTACTAAAAGATTTAATAAAAACATAATTACATTCAATGATTAAAATTCGGTTCTCTACCTACACCTTGCCATATCCCTAAACATCCGAATATCCTATCTTACTTAGTATTCGCTTTTTCCCGTTCCAATATGGCTTTCATAGCTTTCACCTTCTCCGGATATTTTTCAGCCAGATTTTCTTTCTCACCTCTGTCCTTTTTCAGATTGTATAGTTGATCTACCGGAGCATTACCAGTCTCAGTCCTTGTCAGTTTCATAAAAGCTGCCCCTTTATTCGGAGTAATATATTTCCAGGCTCCGTCTGAAACAGACAAAGAACCAGAAGCTTCGATCACATAATCACGTCCCTTACGATCAGTTCCCAAAAAGGCTTTCAACTGATTCTGACTGTCTACTCCGGCACCCGACTGCATCTCTTGTCCCACCAATTCAGCCATTGAAGCAAATAAATCAATCTGAGACACCAAAGCATCCGAAGTTTTACCTTTTTTCACCTTATCAGGCCAGCTGACAATAAACGGAACGCGAGTACCTGCTTCAAAATTACTATATTTACCTCCACGCAGGTTTCCCCAAGGACGATGGTCGCCCAACAGTTCTACCGCCTGATCCTGATAGCCATCATCCACCACCGGACCATTATCACTACTCAATACAATTAAAGTATTTTCCCGCAATCCCTGTTTCTCTAATGCCTCCAGAATCTTACCTACCGTATAATCAAACTGAAGAATGGCATCTCCCCGATACCCCATTCCGCTTTTGCCTACAAAACGAGGATGCGGAAAACGAGGGACATGCACATCATTGGTTCCTACATACAGGAAGAAAGGTTTATCACTATTTCTTTCGATAAAACCTACCGTTTTCGCAATTATCGTATCAGCAATGTCTTCATCCTTCCAAAGTGCTTTACCTCCTCCCTTCATATATCCGATACGGGAAATTCCATTAACGATAGCCTGATTATGACCATGATTCGGAGACGGTTTCAAATTTGTCAATAACTCCGGATTATTCTTTCCGGTAGGTTCGCCGGGAAAAGGCTTTGTATAACTTACTTCAATAGGAGCCGATGGATCATAATTAAGCACCTGTTGATTTTCCATCCATACACAAGGCACGCGGTCACCGGTAGCAGCCATTAGGCAAGAGTAGTCAAATCCCAAATCTTCCGGCCCCGGACTAACTTTCTTGTTCCAATCCTGCGTACCCGTTTTATCCCCCAAGCCTAAATGCCACTTCCCGATAGCTCCGGTCGTATATCCGGCAGACTTAAACATATCTGCAATCGTAGTTTGCTCCGGCCGGATAACCATACCTGCATCACCACGGGCAATTCCCGTATCATTTCTACGCCAGGCATAATGTCCGGTGAATAAAGAATAACGTGACGGTGTACTCGTTGAAGCTACCGCATGCGCATCCGTAAAACGAATACCACTACTGGCTAATGCATCTACATGAGGAGTCTGAACGCGATGGGCACCATAACAACTCATATCTCCATAGCCTAAATCATCAGCAATAATAAAGATTACGTTAGGTTGTTTTTCTTTTGCTTTCTTCTGTGCCTGAATCGGCGCTGCGATCAACAAAGAGCCGCTGATACTCATCCATAAATCAAAGTTCTTCATAATATAATTGTTATTGGGTTATTGTTTTTTCGCCTTTATATATGCAGGATTCAGTTCTGTCGGAATATCTGCACGGGTATCTATAAGCCATTTCATCAGTCTGGTATACAGTTCTTTTGCGAGAGTCGGTTGCAAATTAACTAAATTATTCCTTTCCATTCTATCATTTTTCAAATTAAAAAGCTCCATTGACTTATCTTCATAATAATAAATCAGTTTCCAGTCTCCCGAACGGATGATGGAATATGGAGTTGCTCTAAAATCTTTACCAAGCCCCTGATAACCTTCCAAATAAGCAGGAAAATGCCAGAAAAGCGCTCTTTGAACTTTCGATGTACCTTTCTTCATCCGATCAAAAATATTCTCGCCATCAAGCCCGTTATCCGGTATTCCACCAGTCAATGCTACTAAAGTAGGATAGAAATCAACTCCTGTTACAGGTTCTGAAACTACTGTTCCCGCTTTTATCTTACGAGGGTATTTCATTATAAGCGGAACTCTGATTCCTCCTTCATAAGGCATTCCTTTGGCTCCTCTAAGCCGGAAATTATTGGTTGCTGCCGCAGCACCTCCATTATCAGAATAAAAGACAATAAGCGTATTTTCCGAGAGTCCTAATGAGTCAATAGCATGACATAACCTGCCTACATTCCAATCCAGATTTTCTACCATAGCCGCATAAATTGCATTCGTCTGATACTTCCCCTTAGTCTTTTTCTGATATTTATCGACCAAAGTCTGGGGAGCCTTTAAAGGCGTATGAACCGCATGATGCGCCATATAGAGGAAAAAAGGCTTGTCTTTTGTCTGTTCTACAAATTTAATAGCTTCACTTGTCAAACGATCTGTCAGGTACTCTCCCTCACTCCCCTCATCCAATCCCAAATGGCACTTTTGCTTTCTACAATAAGGGTAAAAATAAGAGTAAGGTGAACCGGCCCTGTCGCCGGCTATATTATAATCAAATCCCTGTGATAGGGGACCGGTTTTACTGCCATCAAGATCACTACCCAAATGCCATTTCCCGATATGCCCGCACACATATCCCTGCTGTTTTAATGCCTCTCCCAAAGTAACAAAGTCTGTCCGCACGTCCTCCGTATTTGTAATAGGAATCAATTTACGCTTGGTTTTATCTCCTCTCGCTGAAGGACTCACAGTATATACTCCGTGTCTCGGAGTATAGAGACCTGTCATAAAACAGGCACGGCTCGGTGCCGAATTGGCTGCCGCTGCATAAGCATTATCAAAGAAAACCCCTTCAGAAGCCAGTTTATCAATATTAGGCGTCTCATAATAATCACTTCCGGTTATGCCAAGATCATTCCAACCCAAATCGTCAGCCATGATAAATACAATATTGGGACGTTCGTTCTGTGCATGTAAGGCTGATACAAACATACACCCACCAGCCAATATCGGAAAATATAAATGTCTCATCCGTCTCTTTTTTTATGGATACTTAATAAGTTATCTATTTTTTCTTATATAAATCCTGAGCTGTTTTAATCTCATTATGCATCAACTGCTGATGATACCTATTGGTTATTTTTCGCCAGCCTTCTTCCAGCCATGAGGGTTCAATACACTCATTTTTCTCCCATTTAGCCAATTTTTTCGCCAGTTTACGATACAAATCCGGCTCTTTGTTTATCAAATTATTCATCTCTTCAGGATCTCTTCGGATATTATACAATACAGAATCAACCCCATGAGTGATGATTAATTTATAATCTCCCGAACGAATAGCACGTGTATCCATTTTACGCCAGTATAACACTTTATGGGGTTCCCCTTTTTTACCTTTCAGGTAAGGTAGTAATGATACACCGTCCAATCTATTACGTGTTTTCGATATACTGGCCGCATCAATAGCTGTCGCAAAAATATCCAAAGAAGAAACCAAACCATCATAAGGCTTGCCAGCAGGAATTCCATTCTTCCATACTACAAAATAAGGCACACGATGTCCACCTTCAAATTTATTTCCTTTGAAACCCTTCAAAGGATAATTTGAAGACTGATTGGTAGTGGCTCCTCCGTTATCACTTAAGAAAAAAATCAATGTATTATCAAATTTCCCACTATCTTTCAGTCCACGAATTACAGTGCCTACGCCCCTGTCGAGTGCATAGGTCATTGCAGCTAGTTTTTGTCTCGGATGCCCTTCAAACTTAGCCATATCTTCATCGGTTGCTTGCATTGGAGTATGCACCGCATTATAAGCCAAATACATCATGAAAGGCTGAGAACTTTCATTTATAAACTCAACCGCTTTTTCACTGAAAGCATCAGTCAAATACTTCTCAAATTTCACTTGCCTGTCATTCAATAACAGGTTACGTTCATCACCGGGACGGTCACTCTTTTTTTCATTATAAAAATAATCACGTCCCCCCGCTTTCATACCGTAAAACAAATCAAATCCACGATTATTAGGATGTTGTTCATCCCTACTTCCCAAATGCCACTTACCAATAGCAGCAGTACGATATCCATTCGTTTTAAATACTTCCGCAATCGTTTCTTCTTCCAAAGGAAGGCCATTAGTACGGTCCGATAAGTTACATTCATAGCCGAACCGATGTCCATAACGCCCTGTGATAAGACAAGCTCTTGAGGGACTGCTTACTGTCGCAGCCACATGAGCATCGGTAAATACGACTCCCTCACTGGTTAAAGCATCAATATTAGGAGTTTGCATCTCTTTTGATCCCATAAATCCGAAGTCATTATAACCCGCATCATCAATCAAGATCACCAATATATTCGGATTTTTATCAGTTTTACTTTCTACCGCCGAGACGGTCTGAATGTCACCGGAAACTAACAATCCGGGAAGACATATATACTTTAATATATTCATACTTTTCTTTACATATAAATTTATCTTGTACCACAAACCAAAGTTCTTTTACCATCCCAAGAGACAGCTTCAATACGAGTAGCCCCTTTGGGATAACGAATAAATGTACTTGAATTATCTATAGTTCCTGTACCGACAATACAAACTTCAACTAACTCATTACCAGCATACGTTTCAAATGCTACGACATTTTTCCACACCGAATGAGAAACTGTTTTCGAAAGATTACCATTAGATACCCCTTGATTAAAAACTCCTTGTACAGAAAGTTGTTTTTTATATGTATCCAGACTATTTCCAGATATATAATAAATAACAGGAGTAGGTACCGGAGATTTACTCTTACCATAGTTTTCTATCTCCCCTACCATTTCTTTCGTTATCGTTATTTGCTTTGCCGGCCCATAATCCCCGACTTTCATATTAATCTCCCGCAGTAATCCCATCTTTTTAAAGAAATCGGTCAAATTCATCTCTGATGCATCCATCGCACGTTTCATGAAATTTACATATTTTTCGCCATAAGTATATACCGAATTATTATCGTGAATAGCTGCCCAATGTACATCTGGCCAGAAATCAGGTTTAGACCACGGAGCATCTTCTGTTAACATAAAAAAGAGAGATAATTGCCAAAGAGGAGCCAATGAAACAAACGGATCAGCACTATAATATTCACCTTTTTCAGGGTCATTAACAAGTCCGCCTTCATGTGTCAAATACGGTTTTTTCTTCACAATTGCATCATTCAAATAGGCATTAAAACGATCGGCAACTACTTTATCATTATAACCTTGCCTTTTAAATTCAGTATGCTCCAAACGACAAGCAGCATTATTCATCTGATACATGGCTTGTTGCGCATAAATATTGTTTGTTACTTCCGCCCAACCGGCTCCTTTCATTTGAGCCACTTGATTGCCATGACCAAATTCATGCCCGAATACCCAGATATTCTGAAGAAAAACTCCTTTATCAAGCATAGCTTGTTCACTATTGGGAAAATTAGCACAAGTTCCATTCCAATTAGGGGATCCTCCCCATGAACGCACACCCAACATACGATTTCGGGGAACTGCATTGTTTTTAACTAATCCCATCATCATATACTCTATCTGCATTAGTTCATCATGCATATTCATTATACTCATAATATCATCCGGACAATAAGTATTAAATGCATTAACTGTATTTATCAATTGAACACGTTCACCTAAAACATCCAGCATAGCATTAGTTACATTCAAACGTTGGACACATATATTCGCTAAATTAAGAATACGTTTCCAATCTTCATTGGTATGTCCGGCACGTACATCCCAAAATCCTATTTCATTACCGTAACATACATGTACTTTTACGGCAGGTTCATATACTTCCATATCTGTCCAATACTGTATATACCCTGTACCGTCTACTGTCGTTATTATTGTATTTAAACCACTTTTTAATCTAATAGTCTGATTTTCGCCTCCTTCACGCCAATCCTTGATATATAAGTTTAGGGTCTTATCACCTATCTCGTCTCCTACAAATATAATATACTTCTTATCCTTTTCAAAAAATAATCCTGTCGGATTATCGCAAATACTTCTTTTACCAATTGTCAACCCTTCACCAACTGTTACCGGATTTTTACAAGACTGGTAAGTCCGTACCCGAAACTCACTCGGATAAGTATTGTCTAAAAGTTCTTGTGCAATGGCACGTATCATCGGATGAGTGATTTTCACAATGTCAGCTTGGGTAGTCGTAGGTTTCAATTGAGAAAAAACATTGTCTTCAAAATAAACAGCATCAGCCGCCAGATCAAAATCAGTACCTTCTGCTTTCTGATAACATTCAAACTCTGCCAGAGCAACACTGCCTTGATTTGGTTCTGGTGTACGTTCAAATGTAAGACGAAAATGAGTAGGTTTTACCACATTCACATCCATCCGAATAGACGGCACTATTATTGACTCATCAAACGAACCACATTTAGTCCATTCCGTTACCGCAGCAGACTTATATGCTATTTCCCCTTTTGTTAATTGATTATGTACTGTTATTCCCGCTTTTCTTTGATGTAAAATAACATAATCAACTTTTTCTGTCCCTTCCTGCAGTGTATACTCAAATATGATAGGTTCCCGTTTTGCACTTGTGCCCGATCCATAATGAGTATTCAGATCACCATCAATAGTCTTTTCCGGTCCCGACTTTCCATCACCATAAACAGTACCTTGAATCATCCCAACACTTTCAACCTTTACCTTAATATCATCCGGAATAACATCATCAACGTTTGCAGCTTCCTGTTCTACTGCAACCTCTATCACAACAGGTTCATCACTTTGCTCAACCGAATTTATTCGAATTATATCTCTACGTGGAGATAAACCAATATTAGCAGTCACACTATATTGATATTCCGACTCCACCATTCCTCTCGTATCCGGTCCTTCTTTCAATGTCAGCCATTTTTCTTCATTCTGAAGGGTATATTCTACATTAGCTGTCACTTTCATAGTAAATGTTTGTGCCTCCTTTGATAAAAGTTTTGATTCAATGTTTACCAATATTTCCGGTTCTGAACCTAACTGTACCACTCGAAAAGGTATACTTTCAACTCCTGTACCACGTAGAACGAACTCAGCCTCACGCCTGCCCACTTCTTCATTAGGAGCGACATTAAATGTCAGTAAATGAATATCTGAAGCCGATAAACCAATAGAAGTTTTACACCAATCGTATCCACTTGAAATTTTAGGAACCAATTCCCAATCAGACAAATTGGTATGTATTTTTATAGTTCCCGTTTTTCCTTCAATAGGTACATTGAATACATTATTTTCGAGCTCAACAGTCAAATAAGGATCAATCAAATTTTCTTCCGTATCACTACATGCAAATAAAAAAAAGAGAAATGGTAAGAATAAATAAGAATAAATATGTTTCATGATTAGATTCGTTATGAGTATTTAAAAGAGCTATAATGTAAAAACATCCTTCCGTCTACCGTCCCAAGAAACAGCCACTAACCGGTCGCATCCATTCGGAAAATATGCGATTGTCTCAGTATTGTCCTCAGTTCCCGTACCTACCATAGAAACACGCTGCAATTTACTTCCCTGATAGGCTTCAAAAACCACTACATTCTTCCATATATCATGAGAAATATAACAAGATTCACCCTCCACACGAATCCCCTTTCCTTTTATACCCTGTACAGGTAACTGTTCACGGAAAGCTTTGACACTATTCATTGTTATATAATGTATAACCGGAGATTTAGGTTTTGGATATCGGGAAGCATAACGGATAACTTCCTCTACTTGCTTTTGAGAAATACTTAAATGCCGGTTACCTCCATAATCACCAATTTCAGTATCTACAGACCGGAGCATACCGCATCTTATGAAAAAGTCTGTTAAATCTTCCTGTATTACATCGCAGGCATTCTTAACAAAGTTCAATTGAAGTTCACCTACTGTCAGATCCTGTTCATTTGTCCGACGTACAATCTCACTTATACGCGCATAGAAATCCGGTTTTCCAAAATTTGTAAGTGCATTATAAATTTGTAGTTGCCAAAACGGACAAAGACGTACAAAAGGATTTTTATTATCTGAATAGGGAGGCGTAAACGATGTTCGAGGGTTATATAGCAAAGGCTTTTGCTGTACGACACAATGATTGAAATGCCAATTAAACAAACCACCATAAACTTTTTGCCCTGTACCGTCGGGAGCTTTGGAATGCTCTATCCTAAAGGGGCCTTCCGGACGCAGCAGATATTGTATCCATGCCGCCTGAATATTATTAGTAATTTCCGTTGTTCCATGCCATTTCAAGCCCGGACGTACCTGATTCACATGACCGAATTCATGCCCGATTACCCAATTGGAATTTCGGATATCTTCGGGACGAATAATAGAAGAAGTACGAGGAAAAGAGACTCCTTTCCCATTTGCATTAGGCGGACCTGCCCAACTGATACGAGCAAACATATGGTTGTTCGTACGATAACCGAACTGATCAATTCCCAACATTTCCTGCTGCCACAGAATAATTCGATCATACATACGAATCATCTCCACTCCGCAATCACTTCCTTTTTCACGCAGAGTTTTTACATCGAAAGTCAGATGTACATATTTTCCCTGCATATCAATCACTTCTGCTATCGCGCTATCCAACATTCGCTTCCATTCATCATTCGTATGTTGATAGGCATTAAACACCCCATTATTAATTCCTGTGTGAAAGGTAAGTTTCTGTTCCGGAGCCTTCCGGCAATCCTTTACATAATAGCTTACATAAACCAATCCCTTATGAGGAGCATAAAACTTATTATTTCCTGTTTTTAAAGTAAATACGGTAGTCTTCTCTTTCTTTTCACCTTCAGCAGGTTTACTAAAGTCGACCAACAATAGATTCAATTGATAACCTTGTAAATCAGGAGCTGTTACCTGTATCGTTTCGCCTTCTTCAAAATATAATCCGGTAGGATTCTCAAACGGACTATAACGGGATGTCTTCAGCTGTTTTGCCAATGAATTGATATCAGAATAAGGAATAGCAACAAAATTGACAGGAGTAGCTTGTACGGTAATCCCAAAACAGACATTCAACAACCCTAAAATAAATATACTTTTAATAGTCATCTTGTTTAAATTATAAATAAAAAGAGGCTTATATGAACCTAAGAGGTATCAATATAAGCCTCCTTCAAACAATAATTATGATTAATATCCTGGATTTTGGACAATATGAGGAACCTTATTGGTTTCTGTCATAGGAATAGGCATCAAATATTGTGCCTGTTTAAAAGTACGAATATTCTGTAATTCAGTTGGCACAAAGAATGTCTCATCTGTATCTCCTTCAATATTCATACCCCATACTTTCTCACCCAAAATGCCTGCATCTTTCCAACGGCGTAAATCCCAGAAACGTTGGTTCTCCAAATAAAATTCTATCTGCCGTTCTCTGCGTACTATCTCTCTAAGTCCCTCAGCAGTATTCGCTTTCTCCGGATGATTCGCCTTTTTCCATGCCTCATCAATAGTAGGAATACCTGCACGAACACGAATTTTATCAATTAAACCTTTAGCTTCTTCCAAGCGTCCCGTCGTATTCTCCAAAGCATCCAGTTCTATTAAAATCTCAGCTAAATTCAAATACATTTCTGCCATACGAATCACCGGATAGGGGTAATGAACCGGACCATTCTGAAATGCAGGATGAACGAACTTCTTATTCAGATATCCGGTACCTGTGTAATTACCTGTTTGTCCATCTTCCCAGCCATTAGCATCATTTTTTCTGAATTTCACTACTATAGCCTTTTTTGCATTATTCGTATTAACTACTTTTCCATTATATTTCATGATCTCATAATTTCCATTATGAAATGCAATCCACGCAAAGAAACGCGGCTCTCGGTTTAAATGTAAATTCAAAGTTCTTCCATTTGATTGAGCAAAATAATTATTTCCATCATAATTTACCGGCATATTCACAATTTTATATCTCCCGGAATAATCGAATTCTTTATCCTCATCAATAGGTAAACCATTTTTTGTGTAGAACATCTCAACAGTCTGTAATGTCGGAGCCAAAATACCCCATGAATTTTTATATCCATTAGATGCCTTTTGTTTTGGAGTAGACTGATTCTGAAGAGCATACGTCCCTTCTTTACGAGTATCAACCATGATCACTTCTGGATTTGTGCCACCTACATTATCCATAAAAGTATAACGTACAGCACGTTGAGCTTTATTCACGGGCCCCGGTTTATTAGCCGAAGGAGTACCAGCATCATCATGTCCTACTTCATTATATAAACGATAACCGGCATTCTCCAAATCAGCAATTGCCTTACGTGTCACCGTCTCTGCAGTTTTCCACTTTTCTATGTCAACCGTCTGAGATATTAGAAAACGGCCATCCAACGGACTTTTAAAGCCTGCAAAGAAATCAGAGTTGCCATTAAACAAAGGAGAAGCAGCATACAAATGTACTTTCGCACGTAAAGCTTCTGCCACATACTTCGTAAAACGCCCGTAATCATCTCCATCATGTTTCTCAGCTAGCCCTATTGTTTCCGCCTCAGTAATCTTTTCATCAATAAATTGAACTACTTCATCTACACTCGAACGCTCGGGAAGTTCTTCAATAGGGGTAAGCGGATCTATGTTCTCTCTCATAATTACCGAAGGACCATAGGCTCGGAAAGACAACCAATGATAATAAGCAATCAACAAGGTAGCTTCTGCTTTATAATACTGTAAATCATCCGGTTCTATGTCAGGTGTAAAATCCACCACACTCAAAAACTGATAACATTGATGCAAACCTGTCCAAATATTATCATAATATCCTTTTGTCAACTGTGGCGAACTCGGTGAATAATAACCACGCGGAAAAGTAACCCATTCACTTTTTTCGATCACATTAATAATCTCCGCTGCCGAATATTTATCAAGCGCTTCACTCACTCGCGGATCAGGCATTTTTGAATAACAAGAATACAAATAATTCTTTGCTGCCTGAGGATTCTGATAAGTGTTTTCCGGTGTATTACGCTCATCCGGAACAATATCCAAATAATTACATCCAGAAAGGAGTACTCCTCCCATTAATAATATAATTGCAAACTTTTTCATAGCTTTTTACTTAAAGGTGAATTGAATTCCAATATTAAATACTCTTTGAGTAGGATATTTCATACCACTACCACCACCCATTTCCGGGTCCCAATGCTTAAAAGGTGAGAAAGTCAAAAGATTCGAACCGTTCAAATAAGCACGGAACATCTTGAATGTATAGCCAATTTCTGCATTCTTCAACTTAAGAAAAGCACCATTCCGCAACCAATATGAAGAATTTACCGTATTATTAGCATTGGTATCACGAGTCAAGCGTGGATAAGCTGCATTCGGGTTCGGATTACTTTCACTCCAATAATCATCAGCGATAAACTTCATAACACCACGAGTAGCATTTTTCCCAAACGGATGAAAACCCGACATTAGAATAGAAGTGCGAGCTGCCCCTTGGAAGAAAAATGAAAAATCCCAATTCTTATATTTCATTGAAGGACCGAAACCATATACAATCTCAGGATCTTCCGGATAGCCCATATAAACACGGTCATTGGTATTAATAATCCCATCACAATTGCCATTTGCATCTGGTTGATCCACATATTTAATATCGCCCGGCTGAGGAATATACCCCAATGTTTGTTCGGCATGTGAATCAACATCAGCCTGGTCACGGAATAATCCATCCGCTACATAAACCAAATGCTGCCCTCTGGAATATCCTACACTGGACAAATTAGGATACAACTGGAACGGAGGTTCGTCACGCTCCAAAATCGTATTATGCGCATAAGTAAGTGTCCCCTTAAATGATAAAAAGAAATCTTTTGTTATCTGTTTATTGTAATCCAACGCTATATCAAATCCGACATTCTTCATCTTACCGCTATTCTCATAGATTTTCGTTTCACCAGTTCCTATGAAATCAGGAAGTGTATTTACTTTCTGCATATAGATCTTACTACGAATCTCTTTAAATACATCAAAATTCAAATTGACTTGATGAAATAACTGCATATCAAATCCGACATTCAACTTTTTCCCTACCTCCCAAGTTAAATTCGGATTATAATAACGGTTCCATACGGGACCCTGCAAATTAACATTCTGATTTACTCCCGTCGTATATTTCCATTTATCACTAGATAAAACAATATCTTCCAAATAAGCATAACGCTCATTGATACCATCATTACCAACCAAGCCATAAGAACCACGCAATTTGAAATGAGATATCACATTTGAAATCGGTTCCCAGAACTTTTCTTGTGAGATGTTATATCCCAAAGCTATTGAAGGGAAAAAACCGAAACGATTGTTTTTCGCAAAGTTCTCCGAACCATTATATCCAAAATTGACTTCAGCCAGATAACGGTCATCATAAGCATAAGACAGACGTGCGGCAATTCCTTGTTTCCGACGTGGTAAAGAAGATAAGAGATTATCCGGTTTATTATTGTCTAACTGATCCTGATTATATAAAAGCATTGCATTGACATCATGTACGCCAAACTTTCTTTTATAGTCCAAATAGGCTTGAATAAATATTCTACGGTCACCTGTGGCAGCTCCCTCCGTATTTAAAGCCGTTTTTTGTTCATTACCCACTCTACTTAATGTATATTCTCCCGTAGCTTCATTGTATTGATCAATCTCAAATTGATTATAACCAGCTTTACGTGTAGTTTCCGTCTTTGACCAGTTTTTAAAAGAAGCCAATACATGGAGTTTTAATCCTTTAGTTACCATTTTTAAATCCTGGTCTAAACGAATATTTGCATTTACCGTACTGGCAAATTGCTTTTTATAACCGACAACGTACTCAGCTACCGGATTACGGTAACCGTTGTTATAAATACCACCACTCATACCTCCCCAAAGCGTATAAATCTCTTTATCATTACGAGCCGGATATACAATAGGAAAATCAACGGGAGAAGCTTCTCTTGACATAGAAAATATTCCATCAACACCTGCTGAAGGCCCTTTCCAATCCCGTAAACTTACATTTAATCCCAATGATATTTTGGTAGTGTTTGTTGCTTTTATACTCAGATTATTAACAAAATCATAACGCATCACATTGATATTGTTATTGTATGAGAAATAATCCTTACTCAATGACTTCAGATTACCAGCATCATGCTTCACCGATGCACTCATAAAATAGGTAACCGCCTTTTTACCTCCACGAATATTAAAATTAAAACGCTGCGCAAAAGCATTCTTATTAAACATTTCATTATACCAGTCTACATTCGGATAAACCAATGGATTCAACCCTTGTTCCGTAGCCCTGATTTTAGTATCATCATATAATCCGGTTGTGATGTCACGAGTTGTCAAGGCTTCATTATAAAGCTTCATATAGTCAACTCCTCCTACCATTTCGGGAACAGAAGTAAGTTGGGACATAGACGTTTCCAAGCGGAAATTAATTATCGGCTTTAAAAGGTCCTGACCGGATTTAGTAGTGACAATCATCACACCATTTGCTCCGCGGGTTCCATACATAGCCGTAGCCGTAGCATCTTTCAAGATAGAAAAACTTTCAATGACTTCCGGATCCAAAGCATTCAAATCGCTCGAACTGATTTCTACCCCATCCAATACAATTAAAACGCCTGTAGCATCGCCGAAGGTCGATTTACCACGAATCCAAAAATCAGCTCCATCAGCACCGGGCTGTCCGCTACGTTGTATAGCAATCACACCGGCCATACGTCCGGCAAAACTGGTACTTAAACTGGAAGAAGGAACTTTCAATTCGGCAGGGCGTACTTGCTGGATAGCCCCAACCATTGTTTCTTTTTTCTGTGTAGCACCAAATGCTGTAACTACAACTTCTTCTAGTGACTTCGTATCTTCTTTCAACTGAACAGTTATCGAAGAACGATCTCCTACTGAAATTTCCTGAGTCACATATCCTATATAAGATATGACAATTACGGAATTTTTATCGGTTACTTGTATCTGAAATAAGCCATCTAGATCTGTAATAACCCCTGTTCCCGTATTTTTTAACTGAATGCTGGCACCAATAATCGGATTTCCTTGTTCGTCTTTCACAAGCCCCTGAAGCAAACGTTTTTTCTGCGAAACGCTTTGCTCTGATACTTTTTTCTCTTTCAGAACTATCTGGCGTTCTTTCATCTCATATACAATATTAGCTTGCTCCGAGACCTTATCCAACAGTTGCTTAACAGTTGCATTTTTTAAACTCACACTGATTTGTGTTGACTGATTTATCACTTCCGGCTTAAAAAAGAATACATATTGGCTATTCTTTTCCACATAAGAAATAACTTCTTTCAAAGTTACATTTTTCAGCGATACCGTAAACGTTTTGGCCTGCCCATAAACCGGAGATTTAGCCTGCAAAGCAACGACCAAAAAACAAAAAACAAATAGAAGGAGATACTTGCCGTTTTTCCTAACTACAGAATCCTCCTTAGCCATAAAGTTAATCATAGAATTAAATGTTTAAGAATGTTACATCGGTAATTGTGTATTAAGCCCCTTTCTGCATCCGAATGATATTTGCGGTATCATCAACGAATAGGGAAAAACATAAAAAATCATGGTCCCATAGTGTTTCTCATTTATAAGTTCATAAATATTAGTTATTTTTCTCGTTCATTCTATTGATAAGACGAACGAGTTCTTTATTACTCCTCAATTTATCAGGAAAAAATGTGCAAAAGATTTTTTTAGTGAAATTGCCCTCCAGTCAAAACGATCTGACGCAATTTAGCTACCGAGCGTCCTACTAGATTCATACACGAATGAGAAGACATCTCAAACATATCTGCTAGTTCATCCCACGAAAATTCTTGAACAAATCGAAAATATATGGCATTTCTTTGTTTGGAAGACAGTTGCTGAAAACCCTTTTTCAATAATTGGACCTTCTTCAGGTCAGAATCATTTGCCTCAAAAATCTGCATCAAGCCTGTGTCGTCGATAGGAATATCAACGTACTCATCCAATGGCAAGCTACGGTTACGGGCAGCTTTGGAGGAATCTAACAGAGCATTTAATAAAGTACGATATAGATAAGACTTCACATAAGATAAGGTAGGAAGAGAAGAATGACTTACGTATATTTTAACAAACATATCCTGCAAACAATCTTTAATCGTTTCTTCATCAAAGTTCAGACGAAGAGCATACCCAAACAAAGAAGAATAATAACGATGATATAGTTCCTCAAAAGCAACTTTATCACCTTTCAGTATTCGTGTCCATAGCTCGATATCCGTCATGTGTCTTTTAAATAGCTTGCAATTAATGATAAGGTTTACAAATGTAGCTTTTTTCTATCAACTAGCGCATTCTTCCTTAGTCTTTTATAAAAAAACTTAAAGTTACCCACCCTCTGTCTTTTTATTACAATCCGCATTGCAAGTTAATAGATTATCCATAAATTTGTATTATTAAGGATTTTAATCATCGGTTATTGGTTATTATCCCTTTTTTCAATTCGGATGGTATTTGCGGTACCATCCGTTTTTTATTGCTGTCGCTTCGGACTTATATAATAGGTTCCATCAATTATCTGACAATCAATCGGCACCACTACTGAAATCATCCTAACCAGTTCGGACAAGGATAAACGTAAATCCAACTTTCCATCTACAATTTCAGTTTGTATAGCGGGTGCTACAACAATGGGGATATCATAGAAACGGTTCAGCCTCTCGAACACACTCATCAATGGTTCGTTGTGCAAGATAAGCAAACCATTAATCCAAGCCGTATAGTCTTTTGCACGCACGCGCTTAATCCGGCTAGCACGTCCTTCACTTACAACAACCAGGTTATCAGGCTTCATCAAAACTTCTTTTTGATATTTGTCGCTAAGCCTCACAGAGCCTTCCACCAAAACTACTTCTGACTGTTTTTTTCCTTTATAAGCATTGACATTAAAGGAAGTTCCCAATACTTCTACATTAAATTGATGTGTCTTTACTACAAATGGTCTACTTTTATCAGGAGTTACATCCAGATAAATTTCTCCTTCTACATATATTTCTCTTCGGTTATCGGCAAAGACTCTCGGATACACTACCCGTGTACCGGAATTGACATGCATCCGTGTTCCGTCCGAAAGCGTTAATTGACTATATTTCCCTTTAGGAACAATAATTTGATTAAACCCTTTTGCCTCATCTGTATTTTCACTCGTTTCACTAACAGTATGTTCTTCCTGTTCTATTTGAATCTTTCCATTAGAAGAATAAACAATACCGACTGTGTCCTTATCTATCTGTACTTTCCGCTTGTCTGAAAGCAATAATTGTACTTGACCACTTGCTTCCGCTACATCTGCCAACTGGCCTACATAGGCATCCAAAGTCCAACTGTTATCCGAAAACTCTCCTTTATCTATCACATATGCCAACAACAAACAAGCAGCTACCGATACAGGTATTAAAAATCTTTTTACATATTCTCTTACTCGTGTTTTCTTCTCCTGTTGTCTTATTTCACGGTTGATTCGTTCCCACATATCCGTCTCATCATCCCGTTCTTTACGGTCATGAAATCTAAAATAACCGATGATTTTATCGATTATTCCATCCAATTCTTGTTTTTGTTGACTTTTCATAAAATAAAGCTGCTTTATATTGCGTTTTAGACGGCGAATCGAAATTCTTCAATTCATCTCTCCAAAACAGTTCTATTACTATGACGAATAGACAATTGATTACTCCTCACTTTTTACTACATTTTTTCACCTTCTTCATATCACTCAATACTAAAGATATACCTTTTTTAAAAAAGGGACATTCAAATTATAAAAAGAGCTGTATTTAATATCAGCTTATAAGGGAAAAAGAAAAAATGAAGGCATTTGCTAATACAGAAATACGTATTTCCAACACTAAACGACTTTATCGATCAGTATGATTCACATCTAGATATTTTATTTACTAATAAACACTATTTGGATATATAAACTATCATTTTACTACTCCTTTCTTATCCGTTTTTTGATATCAAATAGAAAAAAACAGCTCAAAAAGCACTTGTTTTTTCCTTTTCACCGAGTAAGAAGAGCTTCCTTGGTGAGAAAAGGAGCGACGTACACCGATTATGAAACGATAAGTTCTCATCAAAATATTAAAAATGGAACACTATCATAAAAAATCTCAATAACTCATTCTCTTTTTTTGTTAAAACTGAGGAGTAACCCAATACACAATCGTCATTGTAATAAAGACAGCTTAAATAGTTCAATTCAAGCCAAATAACTGAACTTTAAAGGAAATTGCGAACGAATAAATTGTGTATTAAACAAAACCATAAACGCCATGATAAACAAATATCTATTATCATCCTTAGTCTGTATTTTATTTTATACAGCACAAGCACATCCTTCAAGCAAATTGCCCCAATATAATATAATCAATGACTTGTCCTCACTAATCAAGAATATTGCAAATAAAGACATTCAGGATGATATACTATCTCTTACCGGACAATGGGGTGTAAAGTTGGATCCGGACAGTATCGGTGAAAAGCACAACTATTTCAATTCCGGTCATACAACCATGCCGATTCAGCTACCCGGAACTCTTGATGAAGCCGGCTATGGAACTCGCACAGTCGGTTCGGATTATGGTATCCTCACCCGCCGACACAAATACATAGGTCCGGCCTGGTATACACGTGAGTTTGTCATTCCTCACAATTGGCAGGGAAAAGAAATAACACTTTATCTGGAACGTGTGCTGTGGGAGTCAAAAGTCTGGATTGACGGACGTTTCATTGATACACAGGAAGGATTAGGAACTCCACATTATCATCGTTTAGGAACTTTAAATCCCGGAAAACATCGAATAGCAATCCGTATCAACAACGACATGATATACAATATAGGTGATAAGGGCCATTCATACGGAGAATACACTCAGATTATCTGGAATGGTATCCTCGGAAAAATAGAACTACAATCTTCACCCACACTTTCAATAGACCGGATCAAAGTATATCCCCATACATCTGACAATCGCTTGGATATTTCCTTCGATATACAAAATCATTCAAATAAGACATTGAAAGGAGAGGTTTCCTATACATTGAAAGAAATTGGAAGCAAAAAGAAAATATACGCATACAAAAAAGAAATAAAAGGAGAAAAAGGAATACAACATCACCGGGAAACATTGAATATCCGGCAAGCCGTGAAACACTGGGACGACCTACACCCAAACCTATACCGGTTGGAGATATGTATCACGCAAAAAGGACAATCCCAACTTAAAACGGTTGATTTCGGATTTCGTAATGTTACTGCTTCCCGATCAAAGATTCTGATCAACAACCGACCCGTATTCATGCGAGGTAATCTGGATTGCCTCCATTTTCCCCTTACCGGTTATCCCTCTTGCGACATTCAGGAATGGGAACGTATTTTCCGTATTTACAAATCATACGGACTCAATCATGTGCGTTTCCACTCATGGTGTCCTCCCGAGGCAGCTTTTACGGCAGCCGACCGGATTGGTATTTATATTCAGGCAGAAGTATTATGGATTGACTGGTGGATGTCCGTCGTAAGAAAAGAGCGCCCTGAAATGACCACACGCGGACTGCCGAAAGGATTGGGGCATAATCCAAGTGCAGATAAATTTGTACCGGAAGAACTGCAACGTATGATTGAGGCTTACGGTAATCACCCTTCTTTCACTATGCTTTGTATTGGAAATGAATTAGGCAACTCAAACTTTGATATCATGCAACAATGGATTAAATCTTTGCAAGAAAAAGATCCACGCAGACTTTACGCTATTTCTACCGCCCGAAAGATTATGCCGGCAGATCAATATATGGTCACTCACAACATACCCCAGACAGGCGGTACTTATGGCATAAACGGTTCCGGCACTGACAATGACCGAGAATCTATCTACTCTAAGGCAACAATCCCGGTCATCGCCCATGAAGTCGGTCAATATCCAGTTTACCCTCTTTGGAACGAGATAGATAAATATACCGGTGTATTGGAAGCCAGAAATCTTGAAAGCTTACGCCAACAAGCCGTAAAAAATCATATAGAACACCAGGACAGAAAATTCCATGAAGCCAGTGGAGCATTACAAACAATCTTATATAAAGGTTTGATTGAAAATTTACTGCGTACCCCCTCATGTGCCGGATTCCAAATGTTAAGTATGACTGATTATTCGGGACAGGGAGAAGCTTTAGTCGGTTGGTTAGATTCATTTTGGGATTCCAAAGGAATCATCACGCCCGAACAATTCCGATGTTATTCCAACGACATTGTCCCTCTGGCACGTTTCCACAAATATACCTGGCAAACGGACGAGACGTTCAAAGCTCAAATCCAAGTGGCAAACTACAGTGATACAACTCTAATTACACCTACGATATGGACTTTAACCGACGAAACAGGCAAACTGCAACAGCAAGGCAGCAGAGAAGTGCCCTTATCATCCGGAAAAGTAAATCAGGTAGATTCTTTATCTATCGATCTCTCCGAAATTACATCACCGGGAAAATATTACCTCGATGTCACCATTAGCGGCACACCTTATCACAACCGTTGGAGTATTTGGGTATATCCCCCTTATAACATGCCACAAACCAATATCATCATTCACGACAAATTTGACTCGACTGTCATTAGTGCCTTGGAACAAGGAAAGAAAGTATTGTTAGTGGCAGATCAACTCGGGAAAAAGGATAACTCCACCCCTCTTTACTTCACACCTTTGTTCTGGTCTACTTCTTTCTTTCCCGGTCAAAGTAACACCACCCTAGGGGCATGGATAGACAAAGCTCACCCTGCATTCTCGCAATTTCCAACCGACAATTATACTGACTGGCAATGGAAAGAAATAACACAAGGCCGTTCGTTTATCATCAACGAACACCCTCAATTACACCCCATTGTACAACCGGTAAGCGACTTCCATATCAACGACAAACTAGCTTCTATCTTCGAATGTAAAGTGAGCAAAGGCAAATTATTAGTCTGCGGTTACAACCTGAATTTGGATTCACCGGTAGCACGACAACTAAAATACAGCTTATTACATTATATGACACAATCGAACTTCAATCCTTCTTATTCAATAGAAATTGATACACTGAAGAAGATGTTTGCATATACTCCTAAAGCAATGTTTTCCGTTCCTAAAGGATTTGAAAACTCAATTCTTTATATATCATGCGGGAAGCAAATGAAGAATTCCGGTTCTGCTCCTTGGACAGCCACGCTCGACCATATTGAAATACAAGACGAACGTTGTAAATACAAAGTTACTTGTGATAATATCTGGAAAGATGAAAAAGGGACAGCCTGGACAGGCAAAAATATGACAATTGAAATACAAACTCCGGAAGGTATTATTGGAGACTTATATGTAAAATTTGAAGACTGGAATCACCAAAATAGAGCAGGGCTCTTATCAATCGAAGGACGAGAGTCCATTTTAGAAAATCAGAAAGGAAAAGAACGGTGGGTGAAACTATTCATTATGAGAGAAGATACAAATGACGGAAAAATAGTTCTCAAAACCCATACGAAACAAGGAGGTAACCTAATGATTAGCCAAATAGCATTCATAAAACAATAAGCGGTCAATACTCTTACAACAAAGATTTCCAAAACAGAGGCCGTCTCAAAATAAACTTGAGCTGGCCTCTGTTGTTTCATTTCAGATTGAAGTTATTTGGATTCTTCTCAAAAAAAAGGAGTTTACAAGCTTCTTTTTGAAGATTTCATTCTTTCAAACAGTTTTTTTCGTTGCCATAAGCCTCCTAAGAGGCTACTTTTGCAAGATTGTGTGCTATGGCCAGCAGGACGAACTCAATTTCCACCTTCTTAAGTCCACGAAGGTGGAACCTCTTGAAGTGCTTGTTGTTCTTGAGGTTTCCAAATACGGCTTCCACATCCTGTGGCCGCTGACTGCGGTATTTAAGACCTTCCGGTGACAGGAGCTTTTCACGTTCCCTTTCCTTGATTTTTCTCAGGCGGTGATTCACCTGTACTATCCTTTCTGACCGGCTTCTGTGACACCGGCATCTTAACGGGCAGGCGTTACAGTTACATGCCCTGTATCTTGATATAGTCTGCACAAAAACGTTGTCTGTTACCCGCTTTGCATCGGAGAGTCTTTCCATTCTCTGTCCCATCGGACAGTACATGCCGTCGGTTTCTTCATTATAATAAAAGTTGGCAGACAAGAACGGATCGTTCTAGGGGATAAAATCGCCTAAACATGGAGGTAAAAGCTGATTATCGTTGGAGGTGTAACTTTTAAACATTATCTTTGGGCTATTGTACTTGATTCCCTAAGATACAAAAAATTAGGGACACGGGCAAGTCTTGGCTGAGCGAAGTTTGGGCTTGCCCATTTTTTGCAGACACAAGTGAGACCATCCCAAAATCATTTTGAGACGGTCTCGTTTTTGGAAAAAATATTATAAGTTAGTAACGTGTCACTTTATTTGTAGTTGACTTCAGATATTCGAAACGATTAATCATCTCACCCAACTTCTTCGGATATTTATCTGCCAAGTTTTCCTGTTGACTTATGTCCTTCTTCAAGTTATAAAGTTTATATCCATATCCCAAGCCGATAAACTCACCGTCTTCTTTGCTATAAGGATTAAAATAAGGAGGAATCAACGCCCAGTCACCCTGACGATATGCATAATTGAACATGCCTTCGATAACAAGTTCTTCACGTCCTTTTTTACTCTTTCCGAGGAAAGCATCCAACGTATTCTCACTATCCAATTTTTCAGGATAAGTTTGTCCAAGCAAAGATGCAAAGGAAGCCAGCAAGTCCATTTGGCATACAAAGACATCAGAAACCTGCGGCTTCACTACTGCCGGCCAACGAAGCATGAAAGGGATACGTGTACCACCGTCAAACATACTTGTTTTTCCTCCGCGAAGCGGACCTGCTATCTTATGATCGCCTATCAATTCCACTGCATCATCCTTATATCCGTCATCCAGCACTGGTCCATTATCACTAGTTAACACTACAATCGTATTCTCCGCCAATCCCAACTGGTCCAGTTCTTTCAGAAATTCAGATACACACCAGTCTGCTTCCAGAATAGCATCCCCACGCGGTCCCATAGGCGACTTTCCTGCGAAGCGTTCATTTGGAACACGAGGAACGTGTGGCTGATGTAATCCGTAATAGAGAAAGAAAGGAGCATTTTTATGGTCGTTGACGAACTGTTTGGCTTTATCTAGAAATAATTCCGCCATTTCTTCATCTTTCCATTGTGCCGCTTTACCACCTTTCTGGAATCCGATACGAGGAACCCCGTTTACTATCGAACCGGCATGACCTACACTCGGATGCATACGAAGCAATTCGGGATTATTCTTTCCTGTCGGTTCACCGGGAAAGTTCTTACGGTAATCCACATACAACGGATCGTTAGGGTCTAATCCCACTACACGTCCATTTTCGAGAAAGACACATGGAACACGGTCATTCGTAGCTGCCTGAATAAATGAATAATCATACCCTATTTCGGCCGCACCAGGATGAACATCCTTATTCCAGTCTACATTACCGTCTCCCAGTCCGATATGCCATTTTCCTATGGATCCAGTAGCATAGCCTGCCTGTTTCATCAATTTAGGCAAGGTTATCTTTTCCGTATCAATAATCAATGCTGCATTGCCCGGAAGAATTTTTGCGTCCTTACTTGTCCACGGATAAAGTCCTGTCATAACAGAGTAGCGGCTGGGGGTGGAAGTAGCTGCCGTACAGAATCCTTGTGCAAAGCGGATTCCTTCATTAGCTATACGGTCCATACCCGGTGTAGAGATGCGATGAGCACCGTAGCAACTTAAGTCACCATATCCAAGGTCATCGGCTACAATCAGAATGATGTTCGGTTGTTGCTTGTTGATCGGCTTTTTTCTCGGTTGTGCTTGTCCTGCCAATAACGTGTTAGGTATCGAAGAAATACCTACTAATGTACAAAATACATACTCTAAGTTTCTCATGCCTTATTTAATTAAGATTTATCACTTGCTATAAATACACATCAAATTTTGATGTTCCCCACACAAAATCCCTGTTTCTATTCATAATTTATGAATTTAAAACGTTACTTGTGTTTTAGCACCATTCGCTGCAATAGCATTTACTTTATAATCTTCGGGTAACGTAGTGTTTACAGTAAACGAAGATTGCGGTGATACAAATATTACTTTTCCTGCATGATCGCTAACTTCATAAACAGCCACATTCCGCCAACCATACATTGATAGTTTGGAACCGGAACGGGTAGCTGTTCCGGCAACTACGGCTGCATTATTTATATAAGCCTCTAAGTTACTATCACAGATATATTCCAGCTTATGTTTCGGAACAGAATATCCTAAATTTCGAATTCTATTTTTAAGAGCACTTACCTGAGCTTCCGTCACTACCACTTTTCCATCGCCATAAGAGTCGTTGAATTCATATGAACCAGATTTCAGAAAACCCCATTTTACAAAGAAATCCGTCAAATCCAATCCTGCCGCCTTACTACAATTATAGGCGAACTCTATTTGACGTTCACCATCGGTAGGCAAGTCCTTATTGACACGTATATATTCATATACATCCTTATAAAAATCCGTTTTTCCTAATACATATTCCATATATAACTCTAACTGCCAAAAAGGTACTAATTTATCGAATACATCTCCTAATTTTGCATGAAAAATATCATTATTCCCGAATGCTAAAGTCATTGCATGCTCGTAGTAATTACTGTAAGCATTACTTGGCGTTGTAGTTAGCAAACGGGAATTAATTCCATATAATTTCTGAATGTACATCGAACAAATATTGTTTGTTACTTCGGTCATTCCAAACCATTTCAGTCCCGGACGGGTTTGATTACTATGCCCTACCTCATGGGCAGGCCCCCAGTTGTTAGTCTTCATTTGATCTACACTGCACAGATTATCCATCGTTGAAAAATGATATGCCGTATGATAAGAAGTGGAATACATATAATCTCCCTGTCCGTACATGACATTGAAATACATACGGTTTCTGAACATACGATTGTCGGTATCCGTACCGATGCCACCATTATTGTTGTATTTTCTCAAACCCATGAATATCTGTTCCTTATATACAATATCATCAAAAAGGTTAATTAAATCTCTCCCATTAGATGTACTTTTTAGTTTGCTGACAGGAAAAGTGAGATGAGCATAATTCCCTACAACATCAAAATAGCCATCGACAGCTCCGTTTAGTAAAGTACCCCACTGTTCACGGGTATGTTTTGCTACATCAAAGTATCCGTTAACACTTCCTGACGCAAAGTGTATCTTTACCTCGTCATAGTCTACCGGATTACCATTAACATGATACATCACATAGATTAACCCTTTCTTCTCCGAAACAATTTTATTTATACCTGTGCGTAAGCTATAAGAAATGCTGTTATTGAAACCATCAGCATTAGGGGTATCCATGTCCTGTACTCTTAGACTCAAATGTTGCCCGTGCGTTTCACCTACCATGACAATCAATGTTTCTCCCGCTTTCACAAAGATACCCGTAGGATTATCCAATAGACTATAAGTGCCTGTCTTATTGATAGTAGCCTGTATATCCGGATGTTGATAAGGTTTGAAATCCGCAATACGGAAGTCAGCCGGATATTTATCTTTCAGCATATAATAAGCTATGTTCTTAAAAAATGGATAAGTACAGGCCTTTATCATTTCCTCTGTTATATCAGACCGTAACTTGGAACAAGTAACATCCGTAAAAAGGGTCAATGGGTCAAAACCTTCCGGATTCCTAGCAAAGAACTTCATTTCCGCACAGGAAGCATGCCCATTCACACCGGACTTAATAATCAGGCGAACTGCCTTCGGTTTCTGTATTGTGTTATCAAAAGAAAAAGATACTACCGCACCTTTGGAACCGAAATCGAAATTGGTTTCATTCGTTACACTTTCAAAAGCCGGGTGTTCTTCAGTCGATACCTGAATTTCCACTTCACCAAAATTCCCGTTCGAACCGCTTATACGCGGATAATAGATAAAGTAATCAAGTGCTTCCGTATTTTCCTTGAAATAGTAAGTCAACATGACCGGATAATGGCTTGTAACCCCTTCTGCAAAAGGATAATTAGAATGATAAATAGTACTCATATCACTATCAAAAGATTTTTCAATCCCTTCACCACCATGTGCCGTAGATGCTTCCCCTCTGACTACTTCCAACTGAACATCATCCGCAATTCCTTCAGTATCACCAAATGTATATCCATCCAATCCATTCTGAATAACTGTAACTTCTGCTGAAATATTAGAGTTCTTATCCTTTATCACTATCTTCTCCGTACGTACACTACTTCCCTCATGAGTATCTACGGTAAACTTATAAGGTATTTCAATCGTTGCAACACGTGTGTCTACCTCTTTCTTTATCCAAGAAGGATAGGTGACATCCAGTTCCGCTTCCGTCAGATTGGTAGTGACAGTAAAAGCGACTGTTCCACCTACCGGAGGCAAAGTAAAAGCGAAAGGAGATACTAAAATATCAGTATCAGTACCTAACTGACGTACAAGAATCTTCTTATTCAATTTTCCATTATTGATAACCACCGAAGCATTACGGACAGTTTTGTTCGGGTTACTTATCACACTAATCTTCACACCTGCACCCGAATTGACAGGTTCAGTCTTACACCACTGTTCTCCTTCCACATCCACAGAAGCGGTCCAATCTGCAGGAAGTGATTTTACATCAATAACAACAGAGCCTGCTTCTTTATAAAAATCTGCATTTTCCAAACCTAGTTCCAATACAGCCACCACATCCTTATCATCTTTACAGGACGACAAGGAAAAAAGAAACAGGGATATGAATACATATAAAAAATAATTCTTCATATTCTTTTCGTTTAAAAAGGACTGACTAAAAAGAATTTATGCATCACTGCATTATCCCCTTGCCAGCCCTTAAGATTAATTATTTGTTAGATTTAAGAGAGAGCAGTTATTTACCATATAATTCAAACTCCGAGAGTGCCCATGTATTAAATTTACTCGGATTAGTAGAACTATGAACCTCAAAACGAACATAAGTATATGAATCGCCTAGCAACATCGTCGGACAAGTATCATAATAAGTGGTAGCCGATACTGGGAGACCGTCTGCTTCTGCAGTAAATACTTTTATTTCTTTCCAGTTTGCGCCATCATTACTAGCATAAATGATGAACTTAGTAGGATGCTGATTAGTATTTCTAGTTGCATATCTTACTCTCAACTTGGAAATAGCACTATTCAGATGAATATCCACTTGATGCGGGAAGGCGGGCGCACCTCCTCCGTAAGTAACTTGTGCCTGAGTAGCCAATTTGCCATCCAACCAGTCGGCAAATCCATTACCGTCAGCAAAATTTGTGCCTATCAAGGTCATCATATCCGGTGTGAGCGTAATCTTCGGTGCTGAATTCTGTAATCCGATAATAACTGTATTTTCACCGGAAAAGGCATATTTTGTAGAAGTTATTTCTAACGGAAGTGCAAAGTTCCCTTCTAGATTAGTTATATCAATCTTCACGGTCAGATTCGCTGTAACATTACCTTTGCTAAAGGTCAGTTTACCGATAGTATAGTTGTTGCCCTTGTCTGATATTAATGAATACTCAATGGGAGATGTAGCATTATATTCATCCAATAGTTCCTTTTTAACTGTTACATCGCAGGTTATATCTTCTGTGAGAGCAGTATTCAAAGTCACAGGAAGCTCATATATATACTCAGTCACACCTTCAGTAATAGTAAACGGAAGTTTAAATCCTGACTCTGAAAGAGAGAAAGCAGGCTGATAAACAGTAGGCTTCACGATGATATACTTATTTTTTTCATTAATGGTAGAAGTACCGTCCGTAAGCTCCAACATCAACACATAAGTGAAATTACCCGTACTCAATACAGAAATTTTCTCAGGATGAAAGGTTACCGTTTTAATCTTATACAGTTCTTTTTCTCCAAAAGAGACGGTCATGTCGGAAGGCAATTCATAACAATCAGCAGGCAATGGCTTGAAATTAGTCTTATTCTCATTATTGTAATATTCAAGATCGAACTCATTCAATACTTTCAATGTAGCTGAAGCTAACATATTCAGGTCGTTTCCACCTTTGTCAATCGTTATATTGTAAGCAGCAGACTCTCCAGTATTATAAAAGGTAATATCCTGCTCATTACTATTCAAAATGCAAAGGAATGATTCATAATCATCCAGATAATCGTCTTTTCCATCGTTCAAGCAAGCCACCATAGTCAGCAACAAACCGCCTAACAACGAAAGGATATATATTTTTGTCTTCATATAAATTAAAATCTGATTAGATTGTTTTAATGCTATAATTCTATCTCCAATTATAATTTTGGGTCAATAGTTTGTTACGGTCTAGTTCTCTCTGACTGAACGGATATAAAAAGTGATTAGCTCTGAACACACGGTTTTGAACTACTGTCCTACGCCAAAAAGTATCCGGAGTATCTTCCGTGTTAACAGCCTGTGCCTCTACATTCATACCATAGATAGGTCCATTATCCGTAGTTGTAGCAATCATCCATGTACGAGTATCAAAAAAACGATGATTTTCAAATGCAAGTTCTATCCTGCGTTCTCTGCGACAAAGTTCTATCAATTGGTCTATTGTAGCTTCCGGATAAACTTCCGTTATTGGATCCATACCTGAACGAGCACGCAGATCAGCCCAATACTCCATAGCTGTTGTACGATACTGACTGTCTCTCGATCTTTTCTCCCATTCCAAAGCTGCTTCAATAAAGTTTAAGTAAATTTCTCCAAGACGGAATGTCGGAAATACCATATTACCCGGTTGATTATTCACAAAACTAGCAGTATGATCACAAAAACGATTAACTAGATATCCACTTCTCGAATGGTCATGAGAAGTATTTGAATTACCATCTTTTGCCAAGTTACACAATACATAGTCATCTTTACCCGGACCGCATCTCCAGTAACTATCACTCCAATACACAGCTATATAAAAACGTGGTTCACGATTAATAAACATATTCCGAGTTGCTCTTTTATAATATTTAGCCTGATATGTGTCACCTTTACTTAAATATTCAAGAAAAGGATTTGCAAATTCAGTTATACCATTTTCACTATATCCAGAGTTTTCGTCAACCTTAGGAGTTCCATCTATCTCGTATCCAGTAATCGGATACTTACCATTATCCATCGCATAAGCATCCACCTGTTGTTGCGAGGGTCCTAGTGCTCCATAAGCTGCTCCATTACCTCCTTTTTTGGTCTTTACACCCGTCGGAGTCGTTCTTCTGGCTATAATAGCCCGACTTGCATATCCGGTAGTCCAGATAAGTTCTTTGTTCCAATCTACCTGCGTAATGCCAAGATAATTAGCATACGGGTCATCTGAAGCGTCTCTATGTAACTCGTATACTCCCAAATCTATGACAGCTTTGGCAGCCTGCACTGCTTCTTTCCATTTTTCATTACTATAAGTTTGAGGAAACAGATATTGGTCTGATAATTCCGGAAAATCGGGTGTTGTAGGATTCTTTACGGTATTGTATAAACTATTACCATTATATAGATCACGGGCTGAATAAAGTTTTAACCGTGAAATCACAGCTAAAGCAGCTCCCTCGGTAGGTAGCCCATATTCTGCATCTACCGTCCAAGTTGTTTTCCCGTGTTCTTTAAAGTAGGTAGCACATTGAGTCATTTCATTTACAACATAATCAACACATTGTTCCCAAGTATTACGCGGACGATATAGAGATTCTGTCGTAGCATCATATGGCAATATCTCATCTCCCAACAAAAATATAGGTCCGTAATTACGCATCATCAAGAAGTAATAATATGCTCGTGCCCAGCGTGTATACCAGTACCATTCATCCTTTTCTTCCTGTGTTACGGTAGGATCTGAACAACTGTAAACATTCTGCATAAAAATATTACATTCACGTATTCCGTTATACAAATTAAAATTAGCACCTGGTACGCTGGATGCATTCCAAGCTCCCGTATTCATTGACTCAGCAGCTGCATTCGATGCATTGATCAATTCATCAGTAGCAGTGCTTTGAGGAGTACTAACATAGCCAGTCAAATCATTTGGCAAAAAACTCATTGCATTCAAGAAATACCCGCGTGTATATGCTCTCTTCTGCCAAAGTTGTTCAAAAGTAAGATCTTCCGTTTCCTGTTTATCGAGAAAACTTTCACACGAAGTTAACAAAGGAATAACCCCGCAAAATAACAATATATATTTTACTAATGATAGTTTCATATTGATTCTGTATTATTGATTAGAAATTAGCATTTAGGCCGATAGTAACGGTCATGTTATTCGGATATTTTGCTCCATTGGTAGTATCCAGCAATTCAGGGTCCCATAATTTAAACTTACTGAATGTAAGAAGGTTCGTACCAGCGATATAGAAACGAAAAGACTTAATAAAGGTCTTGTTCAACCAGGTTTTTGGCAATGTATATCCTATTTCTGCGTTTTTCAAACGCAGAAAACTACGGTCACGTAACCACATAGTAGACGACTGGCTATTGTTAGAACTGCCTGCTTCTGCACCGTAACTCAAACGGGGATATTTAGCAGAAGCATTCTGTTCAGGAGTATTGGTCGTTTTCCATGAATACTTATAAAGATCTTCATAGATAGCAGAACGATCCATATTATCACTACTGAAAGGACGCAAAGGTGTACCCGCTAAATAGATAGAAGTACGCGCTACCCCTTGAAAAAATACACTTGCATCAAAATTCTTCCATTTTGCTGTCAATCCGAACCCGTATGTTATCTCAGGAAGATCAGTATAGCCAATAGCAATCTGGTCATACGTATCAATTTTACCATCTCCATTTACATCCTTGTACTTAACGTCACCAATCCTATATTCACCAAACATCTGTTTCGGACTATTATCTATTTCTGCCTGACTTTCAAAAAATCCCAAAGCAATAAATCCCTTACGTTGCGCTGCACCATTACGGCCAAACGGTTTGCCAATAGAATTTTGATATTTATATTCCCAATCTGGTTCATCATTATCCAACATCTGGTTACGCGAAAAAGTAAAGTTTCCGCGACCTGTCAGTAAAACCTTACCTACCTGTTGCTGATATTCCAGTGTTCCATCTAGACCAGATACCTTCGCTTTACCTACATTTACATATGGAGTAGTAGTAAGGCCGACAATAGCCGGTAGCCCAGCACGAGCCAGAAAGATACCATTACGTTCTTCATAAAAATAATCAGCTTGAATCTTTAATTTTTCGAACAAACGAAGTTCAATACCTGCATTTACCTTAGTTGCCTCTTCCCAAGAAACATTTGTATTCTCAATTTCTCCTACACGATAACCAGTACCTGTCTGATTTGCAGTTTTTCCGTATGACCATCCTGTTACTGTATTGACAGAAGGTTCATAAGCCCATCTTCTGGAGGCTCCAATGTCATCATTACCCACTTTACCATAAGACGCTTTCAATTTCAGATCATTAACTACTTTAGTCAACGGTTCAAACCATTTCTCACTGGACACCATCCAACCTATTGCATAAGCTGGAAAGAATCCAAAACGATGGCCACGAGCAAAGTTCTCAGAACCAGTGTATCCCATATTGAATTCGGCAAAATATCTATCCATATAAGCATAAGTCAAACGTCCTGCCAGTCCCTGACTTTTATATGGTAATGATTTTTTCTGATTCTCTGCTGTCAATAACTTATAAATTTTATGATTGTACAAAAACAAAGCTCCTATCCGATGTTTTTGAGCAAATAAACGAGTATAATTAAGAGAACCTTCCATATAAGTAGTAATCTTAGATACGGTCACTGGAGCAGCATACGACAGATTATTGGAACCCTCATATATTGTTTTATAATTTAATGAACCGTCTTCATTTCGACCTGTTGCATGAAACTGCGGTGGGGTCTTTGAACGAACTTGCAACGTATTATTAGATGCATCCCAAGAAAATTTAATATTGGCAGTTAACCCTAGAGTTATCATATCCAATTTTTGAGTAACACCAATCAATGATTGGGCTGAATTCCAACTTTGCTCACGATAACCGGAATGTACTAGCAGATTCCATGGATTACTACCACTGGCTGCACTTGGTGCAGAAAGAGTACCATCAGAATATTCCACAGGAAATGCATTTGGAGAGGTGTTAAATGCATATCCCCAAATATCAGATGTCGTAGCTCCCGGTCCCCACGAACTTTCATAAATATTAGCCAAATTCACATTGAATGTTGTAGTCGGTGTAACGGAGAAATCCATATTGGCACGAAAATTGAATTTTGTATAATGAATAGAAGAATTATAATCATAAACATCCCCAGCGTTTCTAAATATAGAGCCTTCATTATAAAAACCACCTGATACATAATACTTACAAATATCACCGCCTCCAGAAAGGTTCAATGTCACACGTTCGCTCGAAGCCAAATTTCGATACATCTGGTCTAACCAATTTACATTTGGATATAAATCAGGATCAGAACCATCACTATATTTTTGAATAGCTTCCGATGAATAGCCTCCATCACCATTACCCGTCAGGCCTTTAGCCTCATTATACATCTCGGCCCATTGTACAGAGTTTGCCATTTGCGGCATACGTGTCGGAGTTTTAAAACCCATTTCCGCACGTACATTAATACGAGGTTTGCCTTCACTGCCTTTCTTGGTAGTAATCAAAATAACGCCATTCGCACCACGTACACCATATACTGCCGAAGCAGAAGCATCTTTTAAGATAGAAAATGTAGCAATATCATCTACATCAACCAAGTCCAGTTCCCGTTCGATACCGTCAACCAGAACTAGCGGAGTAGAGTTACCTTTAAAAGAAGCTATACCACGGATATAAAAATCGGAAGCACTATTTTTACCCGGCTCACCGGATGCCTGCATAGAGACAACACCTGCCAGTTGCCCCGCCAGTACATTGGAGATGTTAGAACCCGGTATATTGAGTTCACCCACATCCAATGAAGAAATAGCACCTACAACACTTTCCTTCTTCTGACGTCCGTAACCTACTACTACAACTTCGTCCAGCTTCTTTGTATCCGGATTTAATATTACATCAATAATATTCTTATTGCTGATAGCTATTTCCTGCTTCTTCATACCAATGTATGAAAATTCTAGTACACCACCAATACCTTCAACTGTAAGAGAATAGTGACCGTCCAAGTTGGTAACAGTACCTGACGAGCTATTTTTCAACCATACACTAGCTCCAATAATAGGCTCTTTTGTCTCTCCGTCAATTATAGTACCTGTAATTACACGTTTTTTCGGCTGTTGCTGTTCGGCATTTTGAGCATTTGCTACTTTAAAAATGACTTCTTTTCCTTTAATTATATAATTAACTCCACTTCCATTAAATAGATTTTTCAAGACTTCCTCAATTGTACCACTACAATTAATCTCTTTTTTTGATTTATCTTTCAAGTCACTATCTTTATAAAAGAAAGTATAATCACTCGTTTCTTCTATATACCGGATAGCCTCCTTGAGAGAGAACTTTCCCTTTATCTGAATATTCCCTTGTGCTGCTAACATCACAGTTGGCCATAATAATAAGAGTAATACGAGATAGCTCAAATACCGCTGTCGATACAAAAAAATACATTTTTTCATGTTCTCATTTTATTAGATTAGACATATAGTTTATTAAAATTTAATTTCTGATAATGATTGTGTTACCTACTCTTTCTTCTTTCAAATTCATAAGGAAACAGATTTTGAGAATAATATCATCCAACACTTCCTCCTGACGAATGGTACCACTGAACGGAGAAGTTTCGTCCCTACCTTCATACACTATATTAGCATGATACATCTGATTAATGATAGAAATGAGGCGGTTAAGCGGCATAGCGTCAAACTTGAATTTACCATCCTGCCATTCTATATTTTCAATCTTCCGTATTCCTATTTCCGCATTAACTGAGTTATAAAAAATCTTTTCCATGGGCTTCATTACTATCTGTTTGCCGGTCGCCTCTACATTAAACTCAACACAACCGTTGAACAGCGTAATCTCATTATTTCCCGCTTCTTTTTTATCTACTAGAAACCGGGTACCTTTTACTTCGATAAAGGCTTTATCAATATAAACTTTGAAGGTGTTCCCATGCTGCTTACGTACATGGAACATGGAACTACCCTCCAACCATACTCTTCTGTCTTTATTGAAGTTCTTGGCAAAACGAATGGAACTATTCGGATACATCCATACTTCAGAACTATCGGGCAACTGATACAACATATTTCGGGTGGCTACTACCTCAGCAAATTCTTCTTTAACGAAGAAATCACTATTCACATAAAAAAGCCAACCTCCCAAAACTGCGGCTAAAGCCACACAGGCTGCTGCCAACGGATAATAGAACTGTCGAATTGACTTACGTTTCGAACGTACTTTATATTCTTTGACTATTTTCGCCCAAATATAATCTCCGATTTCCGGATCTACTCTTTCCGAGTTTTCCGCTATCGGATTTTGCTCCTCCCATTGCACTTTCATTTTGCGCTCTATCATATCTATTTCGGACAGATCCTTTAATTCGTCTTTTTTCAGTCTGTCTGAAAATAATTTTCTAATTAATTCACTTTTATAACTCATTACTTTTCTCTATTATTTGTTATTCTATTATTAAATACACATCAAAAATTGGAGACCCTGGTGAAAAAGCAATTTTTTTTTTAGAAAGTATTTAGCTAATTTTGTCCCAAAAAGATAAAATGATATCTAAAGAGCTGATTAGAAGGTTTAAAAATGGAGATGAAGATGCTTTTTCATTTCTATATAAACATTACTGGGAAAAGGTCTATGGCTTTACCCGGCTTTATCTAGTTTCTTCTGAAGATATCGCAGAAGTGGTACAAGAGGTTTTCATCAAACTCTGGGAAGCAAGACATCTGATAGATGAAGAGCAGCCTTTTGAAGGGTTTCTTTTTATCATTACCCGTAATATGATTTTTAATTATTCACGCAAAAAATTAAACTACTCATTTCTGAAAGTTACTGTTCTACAAGCAATGGAACAAGAATATGAAGAAGAAAATAAGTTGGAATTATCCGATTTAAAAAAGTATCTTTCAGTACTAATATCACAATTACCTCCACGGCAGCAAGAAATCTTTCGCATGAGCCGGGAGCAAAACTTAACCTATAAACAAATTGCCGAGCAATTGTCTATCAGTGAAAAAACTGTAGAATATCATATGGGATTGGCATTAAAATACTTACGAAAAAATCTCTATTTGCTTTCTCTGTTTTTGTCTGTTTAAACACAATAAATACACATTAATTCCTCCAATCAATCTTGATTGAAGGAATCCTGATAATATCATTGATAATTGAAAAATTCTGTTGGTATGCTTTCTGTTTTATAATTAATAAGAAGCTGTTGCCGGAATGCCGGCTTTCTTAATCAATTCTACAATCCGGTCCAACTCTTCGTGAGTTGCCTTCTGCAAATCATGATCAGGGGTTTCACGGTCAATCGTGTAAATCATCACTTGCCGGGGCGCGATTTCTTTTACCGCCTCCAACCAGGGAAGTACAAACTTATCTGAGGTATTATCCATATCCTTTCCCAGGTAACTCCCTTTGAGAAACATAGTTTGAATGATACAGTTTCCTTTGAATTCTTTCATCTTCTCGATAATCTTCTTTACAGAATATTTTCCATTCGGACGATCTAACCGGTGAATGTATTCTTCATCCACTGTATCAAGTTTCAAGATATTATTATCTATCTTATTCAGTGCATCAAATACAGCAGGGCGGTCGATAAATGTAGAATTACTTAATACACTGACTTTCGCTTTCGGAAAATACTTGTCCCGAAGTGCAAGAGTATCGTCTATGATTTCAGGGAAATGGGGATGTGCAGTCGGTTCACCATTTCCGGCAAATGTCAGTACATCGGGAGCAGGACCATTTGCCTGCATATCTTTTAGTTTTTCTTCAAGGGCTGTACGAACCTCTTCACGGGTGGGAAGAAGCTTCTTTGTACGATGCTCGGCATTGAAGCCGCATTCACAGTAAATGCAATCGAACGAACAAACTTTACCGTCGTCCGGTAATAAATTTATTCCCAAAGAAACACCCAAACGGCGGGAATGAACAGGACCGAAAATGGGTGAAGGATAAATTACAGTCATCTTTTTATTGTTTAATTAGCTACAACAAAGATAACTCAAAAAACTCCAGGTTATTAATTCTATTGAACATTTTTTAATGATGTTCTTCATTCGACCGGTATACTTCCGCAAAACATTCCCCTGACTATAACTGCACTGCCATTACTGAAAGAATGCCTTACTTTAACTTCTTACGAGGAGACAGGTGTACTACTTTTCTCAATAAGTCGATCGTAAAATTGAAATCACTGAAAAACTGTATACCTATCGATCCGTCTACATCGGTATGATTTGAAGAATCACCGCCCGTTGAAGCTTGAAGAGTGACAGGTACATTTTTGCTCACTACACTGCCCACTTTTAATGAACGTGCATGACCATAAAAAACTGGTGTTGAATGCCCCAAACTCACTGTCGCCCCACTTCCCTCGGGTTTGAATCCGCTCAGTAACAGCCTGTTTTGACGAACAAACCGACTAAAAGCTATCAAATAATAATTAGCTCCCGTATCCATTATAAAATTACCCGAAATACTTTTATCCCCGGTCAGATTCAATGCGGAAGGTAACATGATAAGGCTCGGTACCCTAAGGGGGATCATACGTCCTTTCCTCTGAAAGATATAATCACCGAAGGTATAAAGCGAAATAGTTTGCGTATCAAAATTCACTTCAGTGATATATTTTCTTATCAGATTCAGCCCGATGATGCCATCCGTACCGTTACGCACCCTCTCGAAAATTGCAATATTCTGCTTTTTCAATGATAAACTGTCCGACAGACGAAGTACATTATCGGCAGATATCTGCACCGTTTTCCGTCCGCCTACAACACTCGCTTCTTGCGAATGACTGACTTTCAGCCCTATGCTATCTGCCAACGAACGGCGGATAGCCATTCCGTCAGCTCCCGTATCAAGCAAGAATGACATCACCCGGGGGCTATCGTTCAAGCGGGCAGACAAAATGATAGAGCCACCCTCTATCCGAAAAGGCAGAACGGCTGCCAACGATGATTTCCGGTAACGGCTATCACCGAACAGCCGGTCGAAATAATCGACAAAAAGGATTTTTCCGGACTCATTGAAAGCTATCATGCTCTTCTCTTCCTGTCCGCCGGCCAATGTGAAACGGACCTCCAGACTGGTGACGTTTCCCTTTGTTTTCATCCCCTTCCAGTCGGGTTGGATAGATTGGAAAGTTATACCTTCCATAATCTGTTTCAACAAACCGGATGCAAAGGGCAACGAATAAATGCTGATAGAAAATTCGGGAGCAAAACTCTTTTGTGCAACAGCGATTTCTTTTGTTTTCAAACCGTCTTCCATGTGTTTCAAAGCAAGACGGATGCTGTCTTGCTCCGCCTTTCCGTTTGCTATCAACGGAAAGAACAGAAAGCATATTATTATTTTCAAGTATTTCATAGTCTATTACATTGGAAAAGAGGGTATTGAGTGCCTATGTATTGGACATATAGATACAACATGTTGGATATATATGCCCAACACACAGTATATATATACCCAACAACTCTGCTATTAGCACCCATTGAAGTACTTGTATATCAACCTGTTGATAATATTGTTTATTTCTTCAATGCGTCGTTCAACACTGCCCGTATTTCGGAAGAAGAAGGACGCGGAGCATCCATATAAATCAGACTTCCGTCTTTACCAACCAGCATAAAACGAGGAATGCCTGTTATCTTATAGGGTTTGGATAATGTAGGTCCCGCCATGTCTCCGCCAAAAAGCTGTACACCGGGGAGCTGTTCTTTTATCACGAAGTCCTTCCATTTCTGGATATTTTTAGACGCATCGACACTAATCCCCATAAATACAATGTCTTTATTGTCTTTATATTCTGCTTCCAATGCTTTCATGGCAGGCATCTCCTTTTTACACGGACCGCACCAGGTAGCCCAGATATCAATATAGACAACCTTGCCACGAAAATCGGAAAGAGATACATCATTTCCTTCCGCATCAGGGAACGTAAAGTTAATAGGCTTCTTTTTCTCCATATTCTCCGCAAAGTTATCTTCGATACGCTGCCAACGCTTTTTCTGACTGTCGGTGACCAGGAAACTGCCATATTCTTGTTTATATTGTTCCAGTCCTACCTGCGTTTTACTCATTCCGCTGAACATTAACGCTATTTCTCCTTTAATTGTGTCATTACTAATCATCTCGACATCTTCCTTCAGCATAGCCGAAACGGGATTCTTTCGTTTCTCTCCGGCTGATGAGGAATCGGATACCATGGCCTTGAGCATATATGCATTAACAAATAAACGCAATCCGCCGGGATAATTAAGAATACTCGTAGTACGGGCGATAGCAGGAATATCTATTTGCCGGTAATAATCAATAAAGTCTTCCTTCTGCGGATGCGCCGACCTTACCGTATAAATGAACTGCACGGCATTGAACAGCAAATCATACTTACGAAAATCAGCAAACGTAGTGTCGAAAACCTTATTCTTTGTTTTCTTCACTTTATAAGAACCCAGTTTATCCAGTTTCTCTTCCAACAGCGGAAAAAAGTCTACATACGTACTGTGTTTTCCCATAAAATACACAGCTTTATCTTCCAGAGGAAAAATAAAATCATGCCAACGGGCCATTTCCTTGTTCTCCGCCGTATTCTCTTTTCCTATCAGTTCATAACTTTCGGGTAATATCCGCACATTCAATGGGTCGCCCGGCTTCATATAAAATGTATAACGATTCTGAAATACCGAAGAGGAAGTACCCAACACGAAATACCCTTCCTGCTCTGGGGTAAACGTCATCCGGAAACTACCGTCTTCTCCTAACGCAGAAGTGGCCACTTCCGACAAGTTACCGCCTTCTACAATCTTGAACATTTTGACTGCTTTCGTTTTACCCCTTTCCCACACGCCACTGACAGTAGATGTTTGGGCAAACAAACTTCCTGCACAGATAAACGCAGGAAGGATCATTAATAATAATTTTTTCATGGATTATTCATTTTGAGTATATATATAAAAATCTTTGCAAGAATAGTACTTCGATTTAGCTACCATATTATTCAGTCCGATATAGCGGGCATTCACAGGTTCGGCAAACTTGAAGTACATGTGTTCGCATCGGCTGGGAAGTGCTATTGAACCGAGGCTCACCGAAAGACGGGTAGCATTATAGAGTTCCTCTCCGGCATAAGACAAGTCCATGCTTGCAGGAGACATCGAACTATTGTTCGCCCTAAGATATATCCCGGTGATATTACGAACTTCATATCCCAAATCGATTGTGACACTGGCCGGAACATCCAATACCCAGAAACCTCCTTCGAACATACTTTCCCAACTGCCTTGAGTAAATTTATATTCTTCCGACAGGGCTTTATAACCGCTCCTTTCTGTCTGTCGCACACCAAACGCAGTATCATCGCTTTCAAGCGTGTACCCACCGGATACCGAATTCACTACCAGATAATATACATCTGTACGCATAGTCTTGACAGGCTCTGCCGCACCCGGTGATGTGACCGATTTTATCTTTATGGGAACAAGATAATTATCACCCGCAAACTGTGACGTCTCTCCCTTATAGGCGATATGTCCCGTAGCCGTTGTACTGCCGGCCGGTAACGCAACATCGGCCAATTCCCAGTCACTCACGGCAAGGGTTTTGAAAGCTGTCCCATATTTGCTATTGAAAGCTGCTACCAGACTATTGTCTACTTCCAGCCCGATATTTATATCATTGTCTGACGCAATATAAGCCATAAGCGGCAGATCGTATCCGGTGAAACTTTCGTTTCCTGCAACCATCACACTGTTTTTGCCTTCTTCAAATCCCACACCGTTCTCCTGTGTCACATCCAACGTCAGATAAGAGACTCTTTTACTGTAATCTACTTGTGCATCATAGCCCGAAGCCGAAGTGATACGCACCGGCATGATGTATCCGTCCATACTGGTAAACCCGTCCAAAGGCCGGGTCAAGGCAACGGTAAGTGTATCTGCAGATTCCATACTTCCCTCGGGAATGGTCAGGGTCGATTTATTCAACCTGATCCAATTACTTGCAAACCGGTGATAGGATGTTTCATTTTTCTTATTGTATACATCTACCAACAATGTATCAATAGTAACTTTCACCGTCAAATTGCCACCTGCCGGAGAAGTACAATTGACTACCAGTTTGGCAACCAATGTATCCATATTGGCAACCTTACCTTCTACTGTACGTTGGGCATTGAAAGCAAGTGAAGCATACTTATCGCTGATAAATACTTTGTTGGAAGCTTCAGCAGCTGTCTGTTTCTCATAATTGTTGATGTCATCCGTGCATCCTGCAAAAAAGCTGCATGAACTGCAAGTCACCAGTAACAGACATATTATTTTTCTAAGTTTCATATTTTTCATCTTTCTAAATCGTTTAAGGTTTATAATCCATACCTACTATCTTTCCAAAACCTTTCCACGACATCTCTATCGTTTCATCATCATTCACCTTGTGCGTCGCTATGGCAAGTGCACCGGAAGAAGCATTCGGCATGGAATAGAAGTCTATTCTGCCTCCTTCATCCTTTCCTAAGGAACTGTTGTAGGTAGCGATTCCCAAATATTTACTGCTTGTACTGGGAATCATAAACTTTAAAGCGGTTATTTCATTGTAACCTTCGGGAAGAACAGCATCCGTTATTTCTCTAACCACTGCATTGCTACCCGATACATCGGCATAAAACACCCGGTTATCTTCAGTTGCATAATAGATAAACGCATTGTTGGGTTCGGGAGCGGCAGCAATAAATTTGGCATGGTCAATGCCGGTAGACGCATCAAATATACACGTTCTCAATTTATTATCTTTCGTCACCAAAGCAGTAGTGTTAGACGGCAAACCGTATTCAATATATCTGAATGTACCGTTACTTTGTTTCAGAAAAGCAAAAGAAGTCATCTTTGCTATACTCGTATAGCGTTCGCCCATATACAACAACCCCTCATTCTTATCATCAAAGTTAAAAATATGGTCGGAAGACTCATCCAGAAAATCTTCGGTAAAAAAGAACGATGTGCTGAAATCATTGGAAGAACGGTATGTAGTCTGGCAACTGAATTTATTTTGTTCCTGATCGAAAAACAATGTTATTCTGTTACCACACGATATAAACGGAGCAGGTTCGTAACGTTCACTATCGTATACGGTATTCCCCGTACGATAGGCATTCATCGGATAGGAAAAGAAGTAGTAGACAGGATAAGTGTTATGCAAATACCAATTTCCCTGTCCGTTATCATCTTTCACATATACATATACATGCGGTTTTATACCACTACTTGTAGAAAAATACCCCACTTTCATCTTCTCCGCAACAATAGGCTGCCCAGTCGATACATATTCCTGATGAAGAGGCGAACCGTTCTCCACTGAATTGGATATATCATACGAAGAATCCCAACTGAAATCAGCAACTTTCAGACGTGTCGTATAATGGTCGGTCAGCAAGTAAACCGAACGGTTGGAACCATCCGGCTGATATGGATGAGGAGCAGTGGGATCAGCAAAGATATTGAGCTCATAAGGTTTTACCCCTCCACGTTGCAGGGAAGGTGCAGTAGAAGCCAGTATATTATACTTCGGTATATATTGATTCTGAGAATTCTGAACGACCATTCCCATATCAAATCCGTCTTCTTTCTCATACAATAAGACATATCCCTTGTTGAAAGTTCCCGATACTCTTATACTGAAAATTTGTCGGTAAGCAATATCCGTCACTTTGTTTTTTGCTTCGAAGGCACAAGTATAAGTACTATTCGGAGATCCGATAGGATCGGCTATAACAAAATCAAAGTCTTTACCCTCCTGCAATACATTCCATGCAGAACCGCTTTTATAATACCACGTATAATCCAAATTATCCATATTGCCCGAAGTAGTATTGAGTTCAGGAGTAATCAACAACCGTTCTCCTACTTCCACTGAATAGCTCTCCTGAATATTAGCAATTTCTGTCACCCGATTGATTGCTTCATAGTCATAATTGCCCTTGTCTTCATTGCATGCAAACAGAGACAGTATTCCGGCACATACAATTATTATCCGTAAATCTATTATATATTTCATATCCATCATCTTTTATTGAATACTAGATAGAGGCATCTTGACCTCTTCACCAAATTCATCAAGCAAAGGCTCTCCATGCTCGTTTTTATATTTTACCAAGTAACGATTAATCAATGAAACCATTCCAAAAGAAATTTCCCTCGAGAAACGTTTGGTAAACGTTTCCTTACCCGTCGGGTCGTTATCTTCAGGATCAATCTCAAAATATTCTCTTGTCACTCCGCAAGCCTCATATATCACATTCATTTTTGCATTACTGTATGCGCCGAATGTACTTTCTAAGGTCATCGACGAATAAGAAGCCGCCCATAAACTGGGTTTTTCAGCCAGTGCCGTAAAATAAATACTATAAATCAATCCGTTTCGATTGTTTCCTTTATCATATCTGGACGTTGAATAATCCGTATGAAAGTTTTCATTCGAAGCCAACCGGATACGGGCAAACAACATTTCATTATCAACGGCTTCCGTACGTTTCAGCCTTACTTCCACATTACCAAAGATTGAGTTGGCAGGTAGATACGCAGACAAAATCTCTATATCTTCTCCTTCTGTGGCTGTCGATTCTTCAGGTATCATCACTACTTTTACCGCCCGGTCTGTTTCCGAAACTCGTCCCATTAGTTTGATAGGAATCTTAATGATACTGTCGTTTTTCAACGGCCTGTCATATCCCATATTAACAGTGATCTGATCTTCATTTTCTCCAAAGTCGGAAGAGGATGCATCAGCATATTTAAAATAAATTCGAGGAACATCTTCATAAGTCATTAAATCCTCGTCAGCGCAAGATACCATTCCTATCCCAAGAAATAGAAATGTATAAACACACCATTTAAAACTGTTTCTTTTCATATTGAATTTATTTTTAAAGACTGAATTATATATCTGTTTCAATATTCGGAATAGGTATATTATACATTGCACTGGCATTTACTGCCACCGAAGCTCCTCCGTATCCGGGAAACATCTGATCGCTCTTCATCCGCTTATGATAAAAATAAACTTGCCCTTCCCCATAAAACTCCTTATAATATTCACTCTCTATGTGGGAATAGAATTGTTCATCCATATCATTCTCCGTCAAGTAATAAAAGCTAGTCTCCGGAATGCCTCTATGAGAAGAAACAGTGTTCAATAGTTCGGCAGCTGTCTTTTTATCACCATCTTTCAAGGCTACTTCCGCCTGAATATAATACATTTCAGTGACACGAATCAACGGTTGGAAATCGACCAACGCGGGAAGATTACTATTGGCTGAAATATTAAACTTGTTAGAGATGTAGGTACCATTCTGCGAATAGGAGACAGAACTTCCTCCCTGGTCGTTACTTTCCGTCCACTGCCGGGCACGGACATCTATTATTGCTTTCAGGTTATCACCAAAACCGGAATAGATGTTTTGAACCAAATTATCACGGTCTACTGCATATAAATCGTTTATATCCGTTTTATTATAAAAGGAGTTATAATTGGAAAGCATATCCGGATTGTTGATTCCAAAAACTACTTCATTGAAGAAAGAGTAATCCATATTGGCAAGTACGGTTGTAACATTTGTCCATGAGAACACTTTTCCTTTTTCCCCTATCTGATCAGTCACTACCTTGGCTGCTATAGCCGCATTCTTATAGTCTCCTATATATTGCAATACACGGGCTTCGAGCGCTTTCACCGCATAATAATTCATACGTCTGTTACGATTCTTATAAAAATCACTTATCAGCTCCTTACTAATAGCAGAGTCATCAGACAGGATAGGGTCAGCAGCCAACAACCGTTCCGCCTCACGAATATCCTCCAATAAATAATCCAAATATTCATCGGCAGTGGAGTACACATCTTCTTCATAACCGACATGATTCAGTATCATATCCGTAGTTCTACTATACGGCAAAATCTTATTGATATTCGAACGATCTTCCCATCTGGGGCCGAACAAACGGAAAAGGTCAAAATGAAGATAAGCCCGTAATCCGTATGCCTCACCCATCAATACATCTTTATTGTTACTACCGATAACAGCAGTCGATCCCTCCATGCTTTTCAAAAAATAGTTGATATTGAGAAGCGTATTATATCCGCTTTTCCATATATCGGCAAATATGCTTTCAGCTGCTCCATACTCTTCGGACCGTCCGTTACAGAGGAAAAACAATGTGGCAGACAATTTATTTCCCGACGGTTGTGACGGAGGATAGGTATAAAAGTGCCCCATTGCGTCCAGAGCAGTCTGAGATAAATTCGCCCCGTAAAGGGAGGTAGATATTAATTGCCTGTAAAGCCCGTTTAAAGCTCCATGAATACCTGCTTCCGTTTTATACTGGTCTTCTTCCAATACCTTGTCCTTCGGTGCCACATCCAGAAAGTCGCTACAGGAAGTAAAGAAGCCTATGGCTACTATATATAATAAATGTGATATATTTCTTTTCATACTTAATTCTATATTTATTCGTGTATTGTTATCGTTAGAAACGAGCACTTAATCCGAAAGATATGGCTCTCTGGAACGGATAGTCCGTTCCTCTTTCCCGTTTCATTTCACTCAAGTCGAAGAAATCATTGAATGAAACATTAAACCGCAGGTCTTTCAGGAACAAACGCTTAATCCATTCGTCTCTGGAAAAATCCCAACTGATACGTGCACTTTCGCCACGCAGATAATTGTCGCGTTGAACAAAGCGAGATGAAATCGGAGTCTGGGTAGTTAATGAAATACCCTTGAACTGTGATACATCACCGGCATTCTGCCATCTGCTATACAAAGCACGCTTATCCTGATTATAAGCAATGTTCGATGCAGAAATATTTTCTACCTTGTTAAACAAAGCCGAGTTGAATGCAAACGAACCTAAGTTATAACGTAAGTTGACACTTGCCTGCAAATTCTTGTAAGTAAACGATATACCGAATACACCCCGTATTTTCGGATTGGTATCGGCTATCTTCACACGGTCGTCAGCATTATAATCGAATGTAGGAGTTCCGTTCTTGGTGAGAAATACTTCCTTACCCGTTGCCGGATCGATGCCTAACGAACGAACTGCAAAAAGGGCAGTAGGACTTTCACCATCCTGATACTGTATCATTGAGTTTACATTCAACTTACTATCTACCGAAGAGTCTTTCTTATAGGCATCGTTCAAGTTAGCTAGAGCTTCTCCAAATCCTCCATATACAGATTTATAAGTATTTCCGTTCAAACGGAAGTTCAGCATAATGCGCTTTTCCAGATTTCGTATAGCATACCAACTCACATTAAACTCAAAACCATTAGTATTCAAATGACCGAGGTTAATAGGTAAAGTAGACAAACCGCTGGAAGGCTTTTGCTGAATAGATACTACCAATGGATTGGTATTTGTATGATAGTAGTCCATGGTCAACAACAAACGATTATCCCAGAACATAAGATCAATACCCACAGAGGTCTTCTTTACAACTTGCCACTCCAAATTAGGATTGGCATAACCGGACAAATAAGAAGCAGTACCGAAAATATCGCTACCTGCATAATAACTATATACATTACTTGTCAGGTTACTGACATTCTGATTACCGTTACTACCAAATGAACCACGTAATTTTAATTCCTGCATCCAGTCCCAATCCTTGGCAAATGATTCCTTACTGACATTCCAACCAGCCCCTACCGACCAGAATGTCTGGAATTTCTTATCGCGCCCGAAAGAAGTGGAACCGTCACTCGAAAGACTGGCATCAAACAAATAACGATACTTATAGTTATAATTGAAAGTCCCCAGAAAACTTACTCCACGACTAATGCTTTCGCTATATCCGGGTGTCGAATTTTCTTTAAAGGAATAAGCAAAAGAAGGAATGGCACCTACTCCTTTCGGAAAACCGGTAGCTACAAATGACTCGGTATTTGAAGAAGTAGACCTGATTTCAGCACGGCCATTGAAAGTCAGATTATGATCATTCAAAGAAAGTGCATAAGCGATACCGGTATTCATGGTATAACGCCAACTTCTGGATTTCGATGAGGAATATTCACCTTGTTTGGTATAATCCGACGAAGCATACTTCGTATGAGCCGGATCAGTGAAGTTCATATTGTCAGTGTTGGTTGTATTCAAACTCATTGAGGCCGTCCAACGCAGATTATCAATAATATACCAATTAAGGTTTGTGTTATTAGTAACGGACAGTATTTTAGATCTGTTTTCGGAAGGCAACATAGCATTGTAATATGGATTAGTAGCTGTTATGTCGGCATAATTCGCACGTTTATACACATCCAGATCACGAGGGATAGTACCGTCTTCATTAGTAACCGGATAATAAGGATTAGCATTTACAAACTCTGAAAAGGAGCCCCATGCACCATTATTTCCATTTGTTATGTTTACATTCAAGTTATTCGAAATATTAAACTTGTTTTTACGGTAAGTCATACGCATATTTCCTCCGAATGTCTGGCGAACAGAACCTTTCATAACTCCTTGGATATCTTTGAACATAGCACCTATCTGATACAGGAATCCTTTGTCACCTCCCGACACATTCAATGAATGAGATTGTGTGACGGCAGTTTGGATAGGTACTTTCAACCAGTAAGTATCTACTCCTCTTCTCACATTCTCCAAAGCCCGCTGATATTGTGCAATGCTTTCTCTGTTGCCTGACCAGTCATTCAAATCACCATAACGACCGGCCAAAACCTCAAATTCCAGTTTTTCGGCAGCATTCATCATGTTGTAAACACTCAAGTCGGCCCATGCCACTTGCGCATCTCCACTATAATTGATCATCACTTCACCGGCTTTGGGTTTAATAGTTTCTACAACCACCACGCCGTTTGCTCCCTTTGAACCGTAAATGGCAGTGGAAGCAGCATCTTTAAGTAAAGTGATAGATTCAATTCTATTGATATCCAAATCATTAATCTCTTGCAGGCTGGATTCAAAACCATCCAAAATAAACAGAGGTTCATTGGGATTGGTCGTCGTATCATCATAAATTCCGGAAATAGTCATCGTAGTACCACCACGCATGGTAATTCTGGACATGGTATTAGGGTCGGACCCCATCGACATATCATCAGCAACTACGAAAGAAGGATCCAACGTTTTTAAACTTTGAAGCACATTAATATTACCCACAGCTTTCAGTTCCTCCTGATTGACTGTCCTATACGAACCGGTAAACCCCATTTTATTACGTTGGATAATACCTGCCTCTACTACCACTTCATCCAATGCTTTGGTATCGGTTTTCAGTACCACCGACATCTGGGGTTTCGGAGATAACGATTGAGATTGCATGCCTACATAAGATATCTTTATCCGATTGCTTTGAGGCACATTGACAAGTCTGAAATTTCCGTTCGCATCTGTAATGGTGCGAATAGAAGTTCCTTCTACCTGTATGGTTGCACCAATTACAGGTAGTCCGTCTTCTTCAGCAATAATTTTACCTTTTACTTCCGAAATAACATTCTGAGGATTTTTATGTGTAATATTGATGAATTGCCCTTCAATGATATACTTCAAAGGATGCTTCCCAATAATTACCTTTAAAACTTCTTCAATCGAAGCTTTCTCCACCTTTCCGGTAGAATGATAAGAACGAACTTCATCGTAGATAAAAAGTACTTTATATCCCGATAATTTCTGCAAACGTTTAAAAATAGAAGGTAAACCTTCATTTTTAAATTCCATTGTTATTTGCTTTCCATTACCAACTTGTGCCTTAACATAAGGTGAATGGACATAACAGAATAACAAAAGTAAAACAATCAATTTCCATGCTTGTCTTTCCATAAATCCGATTGGTTAAATAAATCTATTTTTTATATTTTATACGAGTTTTATAAAAGAATGGTTACCCATAAACAGATTTATTTTCCAAAAATATTTTTCTAACCGAATTTATTTCTTGCTGAATAGTTGTTTTTTACTCGATAATAAGGCTTTCACCTTCTAAATAGACATGAATTCTTTCCATACGATTTAACAACTCAATCAAATCAGAAACTTTCTGTTGACGGTTTGCCAGAAAATGCATACGCAGATTCATTATCTCACTGTTTCTAAATTCTATATCTATATTATACCATTTACCTATTTCTTTCATCATATCCACCAATGCTACATCGTCGAAATAAAAGAATCCCTCCTTCCAATACAAGAATGTTTCCGTATCAACTTCGTCAACGGCAAATGTTCCGTCTGAAACGAGTTGTGCACTTTGCCCCGGCTTCATTTCTACAGTTTGTAAACTACAGGTATCACTGACGGCAACTTTTCCTTCGATTAAGGTAACACGGACATTGTCGGGGGTATAGCTACACATATTAAATTCCGTTCCTAATACTCGAACCTGAACATTTCCACTTTTTACTATAAAAGGATGTTCAGTGTTTTTGGTTACATTAAAATAAGCTTCCCCTTCCAAAGAAACAACTCTTTCTTTTCCTTTAAACACCGTAGGATAAGACAAGCGACTGTCCGAATTTAAAAGTACTTCAGTCCCGTCGGATAAAACTACCTTAAAAGTTTCTCCTCTCGGTATACTTAATCTATGTATCTGTACTTTTTTATTTCTTATTTTCTTATTCTCAGTCTGAATAGTATTATAAGCAATCTTCTGCGGTGATAATTTCACCGTAGAAGAGGGAAGTGATTGCACTGCTTTTTTCAAAGGTTCAACTTTTTCTTCACCGGCAACTTGCAAAGTAACTTGCTGCGGGGCGTGGTCTGCCTGAAAAACTTTAATACTTTCTATATCCGATTCCGGAGAAAAGGACATCATACGTAAAACCAGTATAATAATGATTGTTGCCGCTACTCCTGCAACACTTGTCCATAAAATATAGAGCTTTTTATTTCGCCTGTCCAGATGTTTTCGATGAAAATCAGCTAAAGCCTGCTGTGTATTAATAGAAAGTGCATTTTTTTCCATTTGCATTCCTATTACAGCTTCTGCAATATCACTGCAGGTCTGAAAGCATTCCTCATTCTCTCTTAATGCCTGCAATTGATCGGAAGTAATATCAGAAACATTTTCCATTATTTCCAAAGCTTCCTTTTCCGACTTATTTATATATGTATTATTTTCATCCATAGATTATTCATTAGATATATAATATACGTTTTAAAATTCATTTTGGTTACCTTTTTGGCCTAATTCTTCACGAAGAATACGCAAAGCTTTTACTATATTCTTATGAATAGCAGCCACGCTTACATTGAGTTCCTCGGCCACTTCCTTATATTTTTTGTTATGGATGTAACATGCTTCCAAAATGTAATAATTATACGGAGTCAGCTTTTTCATGGCTTTACGAATACATAAAATACGGGAATCCGGTTGTTGTGAATCCGATTCTTTTATTTTATTGATTAATTGCGAAGTAAATTCGACATATTCTTCATGGATATTTTGTTTACGAAGGTAATCAATGCAACGTGTACGAATTATTGTATACAAATAAGTTTTCGCTGTAACTTCTTCTATTTTATCATAATTACGCCACAAATACTCAAAAGCATCACTTACGATATCCCGGCAGACTTCGACATCATTTACAAAATAGTATGCAAAATATACAAATTGTGCATACCACTCATTAAACATTCTGTCAAAAGCAGCTTTATCATCCATTTATTCTCGTATTCTTTTATTATTTTCTGGCAGACAAATATACATTAAAACTTGATACGTAGTTGCATTTGTATATCTGCTTTTTTATTTCCATAGATTAAATCGTTGCCGGAACCTATTTCATTCCGGTTCAGATAGATAGTTTCTCCGAACTTGGTTATAAACAACCAGTGTTTATTCAATTCATATCTCAACCGGACAGCACAACGAAATCCGCGACCTTGAAAGGAAGGAGTATAAAATGTATAGAGCAATCCTTTTTCTGATACATACACACGGGAGTCATAATCGTCCGTACAAAAATAACTGCCTTGAACGTCAGCAAACAGCCTGGTCCAAGGCAGTTGGGAGGATATCATCTGTGTAACCTGATATCCTTTAGTAGCAGCTCTGTCCTGAGAATGAAAATGATTATAATCTAAAGTTGTACGACTGCTAAACACATCATTCAAAGAATAGTTCAAACGATAACGAAGTTGATGATGAAAAATAGGAAGCGTTAGTGTTCCTTTACTGCCTGTCAAGTCACGTTCTTTCTGCTTATAACGATATTTCAGATACATTGATAAATTAGTACGCGGAGTAAAAGTTGCCTGAATCAATCCGTCCGTTCCACGGGAAGGTTTATTAATTCTGTATTTCTTCCAGGGAAAAGAAAACAGATCGAATGAAACAAAAAACCTCCAATGGCTGAAAGGTGTTGTTTCTAATCCAACATAATATCCCTGTTCATTTTGAACCGTACTTCCTTCACCGAAAGAATGAGCATACATAGCCCAATAATCATACGAATAAAAACGATGTATCAACATAAACTGTATGTCTTGAACCGGCGAGTATTGTAATCGGTTCAAAGAAGCCCAACCTTGTTTTCCTATCGCCGTTTCTCCCTGAAAAGAGAAGCGACGCCAACGATAGGCATAATCTATCCCTAAATTATAGAAATGATTTCCATGAATATTATACTTGGAATAACCTGTTAGTTCCGGTTCATAAGGTCGGTTGAAAACATAGTAAACACCGGTGATACCCAATCGGATATGGTTCTGTTGATAACTAACATTTCCGCCTGTTAACTGTGATGTGAGCAAGTTCTTTTTATCCGCTTCTTTGCGACTTCTATGTAATCCGGTTTTATATACAGATGTTATTTCTCCGTCCGTAACAACACCATCCATATTCCGATGTGAATAGAATGCAGAAACCGATAAACGTTTTGTCAAAGCAACAGTAGTTGCCACCCCACGAAAATAATTATATTCATCCGTAGAAGAATGCTTTTTGATTCCAGTGCTGCGATTGTTGAAAGAGGATGCATATATTGTTTTTCCCATTAGATAATCCGTACTCATCACTAAGCCTTGCCCGAAACTAAGCCGATAGTTACCAACAGCCAATAATTTCAACCGACCACAATTCTGAAGTAATAAATAAAATGAGTAATAATCATATCCGTAGCGATTATGCAAAGCAGCAAAAGGTTCTCCGGCATCTTTTTCGGCAACTCCCCCTGCATAAAGCTGGTCACGATATCGAAATGTATATTTCACAGAGTTATAAACAGAAGGTCCCAAATAGGTATGTTCATAACCTTTTCGTTTATAAAATGGTATATCCAAGCGAGTTAACACTTCATTCTTACCATACCTTCCTGCATCTTTCAACATAGTTTTCCACCGAAAAGCAGGCTCATTGTTAATAGCTTTTATACAGACAAAAGGCAATAAATACTGAATAGTCTGCCTGTCCAGTTCCTCTACCAACTGAAGTTCGTAAATGGTTTCCATTTGCCCATGTATATAAATATAAGCCAATAAATGCTCAATCTGAATATCACTTAAAAAAGGAAATTGTTCGAGTTGTTCACGGGTAGCACTATTTAAATTAACAGGCTCCTGCAGACGGTTGGAAAGCTCTTCCAATTCATTTTCCCAATTCAGGGAATTAACCGAGTTATTAATATCATTATTAACAGATAAATCTTCAAGAACTTCTTCCATAAGATTTTCTGAAGGGTTTTGAGCACTACAAGCAGGAATTATGAACAGGCTGTTTATAATACTTATCAACCGTAATAGTTGAGTAGTTTTCATCAATAAAATGTGTATTTTCTTCTTGCCTTTTCACAGACAAGAGCGCAAAGATACTTTAAATAGGTTAACGCTCTAAGAAAATATCTGAATAATAAAATTTTAATTCTATTTTTGTAATGTGAAAAGGAGACTTAACATAGTAATAATGACGTTGTTTGCTGTTTTTTACTGTTCACTGCATCTGCAGGCTCAGGAAAAACAAAGCATTAATGGATACTTGGTTCCGATGTGTATCTATAATGGAGATACGATTCCATGTGTCCAACTAAGAACTGTGTATATCTTCCGACCACTGAAATTCAAAAATGAAAAAGAACGCAGAGAGTATTACAAACTTGTTCGTAACGTGAAAAAAGTATATCCTATTTCTAAGGAAATCAACCAGGCCATTATCGAAACTTACGAATATCTGCAAACATTACCAAACGAGAAAGCCCGTCAGAAACACATTAAACGGGTGGAAAAGGGATTAAAAGACCAGTATACCGCCCGAATGAAGAAACTTTCTTTTGCTCAAGGAAAGTTGTTGATAAAGTTAGTGGACCGTCAAAGTAATCAGACCAGTTATGAACTGGTAAAAGCATTTATGGGACCTTTCAAAGCCGGATTCTATCAGGCATTTGCTGCACTGTTTGGCGCCAGCCTCAAAAAAGAATACGATCCGGAAGGTGAAGACAAACTAACGGAACGTGTAGTATTGCTGGTAGAGAACGGACAAATCTAAATTACGTGTCTGATGCTTATTAACCAACTTTATTAACCGAAAGTTAGTAAAGCTATTACTTTCTTCTACAACATTATCCTTGATTTACCAACATCGATTTCGTTTTTACAAGACATATATAAGCTATTTGCAGGGCATATATACCCAATGTGATGTATATATATATCCACCATGCTGGGCATATATGTCCAATACGCTGTATATATATGCCCAGTAAACAGGATATATCCCTCCTATAAAGAGTACAATGACATAACTTGGATTCTATACTTATGAACAATTATATATATATTGATTATAAGCGAATTAACTATATTATTAACTAGTTATAAACCACTTATTAACTAATAAGGTTTTAAGCTGTCAACGAAGTTTTTTGAATAAATCCCAGATCACAATTCCTGTCGTTACAGAAACATTCAATGAGTGTTTCGTACCATATTGAGGTATTTCGATACAACCGTCCGAATGGTTAATAACCTCCTGCTGCACACCTTTCACCTCATTTCCCATTACGATAGCGTATTTCTTACTTTTATCCAATTCCAGTTCATCAAGCATGATACTTCCTTCCGCCTGTTCTACCGAATAGACCATATAACCAGCTTTTCGAAGGTTATCAACAGCATCAACAGCGTTATCAACATACTTCCAGTCGACAGTGAATTCAGCCCCCAATGCTGTCTTATGCATTTCGGGATGTGGAGGAGTTGCCGTTATACCACACAAATAAATACATTCAATACGAAAAGCATCCGAAGTACGGAATACCGAACCTATATTGTGCAGACTACGAATATCATCCAACACTACCACCAAAGGCAGTTTCTCAGCCTGTTTAAACTCTTCGGCACTGATACGGTTCAGCTCTGTTATTTTCAGTTTGCGCATACGTCTTTTCTTTTATTACATTCCGATTGCAAAGGTAACTCTTTTCTGTTAACACAGATGTTGATAACAGTTTAAAACCTGTCAAAACTATCGGCAAAGATTTTGAAAAATAATTCTTGCATTATTCAAAAGAAGGTATAAGAGGACTTCATTATGAACATTCCAAAAAATTAAATCAAAACTTTCTATGCAGACATAAACATATTTTTCAGCACTTATCTACCTGTTTATATCCATAAAGTTTTTAACTTTGCACTTTATCAACAGGGAGTTAATAGATAACTTCCATTGACCGATGCTTGCATTGATAATAAAGCAGATAGACAGTAAATCTTCTTCTTTTTTCCCGTTCATAACGGACTTATAAAGCAGAAGTATGGACTAATAACTTATCCGGCAAGAAAAAACGGATTTATTTGCTAACATTATTAACAGGCAATCATCACTAACAAAGGATTTTTTTAAAAAAGGAAGAAATAAGAATATTATTATGAATGAACTCATAAAGGCTATTAACGAGCTGAAGAAAGAAAAGAATGCGATCATTCTGGGCCACTACTACCAGAAGGGTGAAATACAAGACATCGCTGATTACGTCGGTGACAGTTTGGCATTGGCTCAATGGGCGGCCAAAACGGAAGCGGACATCATTGTGATGTGCGGCGTTCACTTTATGGGTGAAACGGCGAAGGTGCTTTGTCCGAACAAGAAAGTGCTGGTGCCCGACATGGAAGCAGGTTGTTCGTTGGCGGACAGTTGTCCGGCGGACAAGTTTGCGCAGTTTGTCAAAGAGCACCCGGGACACACCGTTATTTCGTACGTCAACACAACGGCTGCGGTTAAAGCGGTAACGGATGTGGTGGTAACTTCCACCAATGCACGGCAGATTGTGGAAAGCTTCCCAAAAGATGAGAAAATAATTTTTGGTCCGGACCGGAATCTGGGTAATTATATCAACTCAGTTACGAACAGGAATATGCTTCTTTGGGACGGAGCCTGCCATGTACACGAACAATTTTCGGTTGAAAAGATCGTGGAACTGAAAGCACAACATCCGGAAGCATTGGTACTGGCACATCCCGAATGTAAGAGTACGGTGCTGAAACTGGCGGACGTGGTAGGTTCTACGGCTGCATTGCTGAAGTACGCCGTGAATCATCCCGAAAACACATATATCGTAGCTACCGAATCGGGCATTCTGCATGAGATGCAGAAGAAATGTCCGCAGACAACGTTTATTCCGGCTCCTCCTAATGATAGTACGTGCGGATGTAATGAGTGTAGCTTTATGCGGTTGAATACGTTAGAGAAGCTGTATGAGTGTCTGAAGAATGAATCGCCGGAAATTACGGTGGATCCTGAAGTAGCAGAAAAGGCAGTGAAGCCGATTCAACGAATGTTGGAGATTTCGGCAAAGTTGGGATTATAAGAAATTATTTTGGTTTACTTACTGGATATCTTTGAAAGAAATATCTAAAAAGAAAAGGAGAAACTTGACAACAATAAGTTTCTCCTTTTCTTTTTAGTGTTAATATATTGCGAAAGACTTTATGACCGGATTATCTTTAGCTTCTTCTATTTCCAACTTTACAACAGATAAGGAGTGAGTTGGAAAATGTTCAATCCGTTTATGACCGATACAACTTCCTTCAGAAAGTTGTATCCATTTTCCATTACACAGACCTTTTAGTTTATATTTCAGAACTCTTTCTCCAAATGCTATATCTTCTGACAATACGATACGGCTTATATTGGTCTCTTTGTTTAACCGGATAGATAGTTCGTATCCTTTGCCTGATATTTTTCGGATAGGTTTTGAAAATGTTTTTCGTATAATGTCACCGAATTCTTTCGCTCTTTTTACATCAGCATCAGGAACCAAGCCGTTCTTATCTATTACTAAACCAAGCAGCATATTGGTATTACGTCCTACACTGGTTTCATATTTAAGTAAAAGCTCATCAGTAGAAAATATCAGATGATCTTCATTAGCGCGCCAAAACCAACCACCTTGGAATGAGTCATTACGGCGTAGTGTGAAATCAGCTTCTCCGGGACACCAGTAGTTTCCGTGTGGATTACCGTATAAGCCTTTTATCTTCTGTACGCCATCGGCGGAAGTTGTTGCATCGGCTGTTGCCCAACAGGGATAAGGAGAGTTACCTTCTTCATTGCCTACCCAGCGGATTAAATTCGGATATCCATAAGGGCCTTGAAATGCAATGGAATTGGGCTGTAAACGTTGAATAAGTGTCAATATATCAGCTCCTCCATTTTGCTGAGAGAGTACGCCGCCATCAAACCATATTTCAAACAGTTTTCCGTAATTACTCCAAAGTTCGGTCAATTGTGTCTCTACTATTTTGTTATACTCTTCTTGGGTGACCGGACTTCCTTTCTTGACAAGTCCAGGGTTGTCGACATGTAGAAAACCATTAGCGGTAGTACTGGCATAGATTCCTGGTTTAATTCCGTATTTTCGGCAAGAAGCGACAAATTCGGCTACAATGTCTCCGTTTCCATTTTTGTAAGGTGAATTTTTTATACTGTATTCATGAGCCTTTGTTGGCCATAATGAAAAACCGCTGCAATGTTTGGCTACTAACACTGCATATTTGGCTCCAAGGCTTTTGGCTGTGTGTATCCATTGATCGGTATCAAGGGAAGAAGGATTAAATGTAGATGGTGAAGGATGGGTACCAAATTGTCGCCAATTATAGTCGGGGTGGAATACCGGCATATCAAAGTGAATGATAACTCCTATTTCGGCATTTGCCCATTCTTGTTGTAATTCATTCGGACATACAATTATTTTCTCTTGGGCATCGAGAAAAGGACTGGTAAATGTCAGAATAGCAAAGATTATGCATTGAATGAATGTTTTCATTGTATAATGATTTAGTATATACATACTTGTGTTATGATATAGCAAAGATAAGAGATATTAAATTTTAAAGCAAATTCTTTTATTAATCTTCGATATTAAGAAGAAGAGTTTGATGAATTAATCAGCACATTCAAGATTTCTATATTTGATTAAATTTAGTATATGAAATGATATTCAATTCTTTTTTTGCATTTCAGTATCTTTTTTCTACCTTTGCCTATGGGTTAATAAATGGATAAAGAAATACTTAATAGGCATTTGAATGAGATAAACTAAGTATGAACATCAAATAAAATTAAGTAATGAAAAACATTAATATTTCATGGGCCGTATTTATAGTAGGTATATTCTTCTCCTTAAATAATATTTTTGCTCAAAGTAGTCCTCCGCTTATCGTGTTTGGTTTGATTGCAGATACACAATATGCTGACTGTGAATCTGGAAAAACTCGATTTTATCGAAACTCTTTAGGTAAATTACATGAAAGTATTGATTATTTTAATAATCAAAAGGTACAGTTTACAGTTAATTTGGGTGATATCATTGATAGAGATCAAAAAGATTTAGATTCAGTATTAATATGTCTGAAACATTTAAACAAAAAAATATTCCATACTACTGGAAATCATGATTATAAAGGTATTACAGATAATAAAGTATTATATAAGAAGCTTAAAATGCCTTCAGAATACTATTCATTTATGAAAAAGAACTGGGTGTTTGTATTTCTGAATACAAACGAAATAGCAGCTTATTCAAATGTTGTCGGAACAGCAAAAGAGCAGGAACTTTTGAGAATACAGAATCAGATTAAAGTAAATAAAGAAATTCAAGGCGCTAGGTGGAATGGAGGCGTAAGCAGCCGGCAATTGCAGTGGCTGGACAACCTTTTGAAGAAAAGCGAAAAGAAAAATAGAAACGTATTGATTTTCTGTCATCATCCGTTATATCCCAGAAGTCAATTTACTGCATTAAATAATATGGAAATATTAGATGTTATTAATCGCTATAATTGCGTAAAAGCTATATTTTCTGGCCATCATCATTCGGGAGCTTTTGGATACTTCGATCATATTCCATGTAATACTGTAGAAGGTATGATTGAAACTCCGGATAAAAATTCATTCGGCATTGTTAGAATATACAAAGACCGAATTGAATTGGAAGGAAAAGAGCGAATGACTTCTCGACTTTTCATGCTTCAACCATAGGAAAATACTTCATCACATTACAGTATTTGTAGCTAGGGGCACAACTTTAATAAGGTGTTCCTTTTATTTTTTCTTAGTCTATCCGGTTACGTTTAACACTTAAATTATAGTTGGAGGAAAAATGTGCTTTTACTGGTAATTGTATTTATAATCAGGTAGTTATATCGGATGTTGTTCGATGTATATAAATTGTCCGGGTATAATATAAATCGTCCGTATACAATTTGTGCAGTTATAAAGGAAAATTCTAGCAGATATAATTTAAAATAAAACGCGTCCTTTGAAGCGAAAAGTTAAACAACAATAAAATCTATTACGTATGAAAAGACATTCAACAATTCGTTTACCATCAAATAGTAAGATTCTATCTAAGTATTTAACATGACAAGTATTCTGTTATTAACCTTTATTTATTATTAACTACTAAAAAATTAAAAGTGTATGAAAAGACGAGTCAGTTCTATGAAAATACCTTGTAGAATATGGCTATTGGCAGCCACATTGTCTGTAGGGCAAGCGGCTTTTTCAACGGAAATGGAAACTATTTCCTTTTCGACGGGCCAAGATATAGCACAACAAAAGAAGGTAATTGAAGTTACTGGTACTGTTACTGATAATTTTGGTCCTGTGATTGGGGCAACTGTTACAGTAAAAGGCATGAGTGCAGGAGTTATTACTGATACAGACGGTAATTTCAAGCTTAAAGTTCCGGTAGGAGCTACTATTGTGGTTTCTTATATTGGATATGAAAATAAAGAAATCCATTATAAAGGAGAAAGAAGTCTGAAAATTAAATTGAATGAGAATGTTCAGGAACTTGAGGAGGTACAAATTATCGCTTACGGTTCTCAAAAGAAAGTAACTGTGACTGGTGCTCTTTCTTCTATTAATAATGAAGAACTATTAAAATCTCCAGTTGCAAGTATGGCTAATGCTTTGACCGGTAAGGTCACAGGTTTGGCCAGTGTGCAATCTAGTGGACAGCCTGGTGCCGATGATGCAACTTTGTATGTGCGTGGTGTCGGTTCTTTAAGTACTGACTTATCTCAGCCTTTGATGTTGGTGGACGGTGTAGAACGTTCCTTCTTTCAATTAGATCCGAATGAAGTCGAAAGTATAACAGTATTGAAAGATGCTTCTGCTACTGCCGTATTTGGTGTACGAGGTGCAAATGGTGTCATTCTGGTTACAACCAAACGTGGTACATCGGGAAAAGCAAAAGTAAATTTTTCAACTACTTATGCTTGGCAAATGCCTTCAAGAGTACCGGAATTTGCAGATAGCTATGGTTATGCAAATGCTTATAATAATGCTCAACTACATGATGGTGTCTCAGAGGATCAACTAGCTTTTTCTTCTGATATAATTGAGAAATTCCGTACCAATAGTGATCCTCTTGTGTATCCAAATACTGATTGGACAGATATGTTGATTAAGAAATCAGCTTTACAAACACAACATAATTTTAATATATCAGGAGGTTCGGAAAGAGTTAAGTATTTTGCTTCATTAGGAGTGTTTACTCAAGATGGACTCTTTAAAACATTTGAAGAAAACGGTAATGATAAAGGATTTAAGTATAATCGTTATAACTACCGTATTAATATGGATATTAATGTAACTTCGACAACCTCTATGCAGATTAATTTAGGAGGTTATCTTAATGATAAACAAGAACCAAATTACAATAATGGTACTTACACGCAGTTAAAATACTTATTTCGGGATATTTATACCGCTGTTCCTTTTGCTGGTGCAGGTATTGTAGATGGTAAATGGGTAGTATCGGATACTGATCTTTTTTCTATTGGTAATTATTATGATGCATTAAATACTTATTATGGGAAAGGATATAATAACCGTACTCAAAACACATTAAACTTTGATTTTCAGTTAGATCAAAAATTGGATTTTTTAACTAAAGGGTTAAAGGTACATGTGAAAGGAGCATACAACAGTGGTGTAACTATCACAAAGCGTCGGGAAGGGCGTGCCAATAAGTATGAAGCGATTTATAATACAAATAATGAGCTGATATATAAAAAAAGTCAGGATTACCAAAAACTGGGATATTCTGAAAGTACAGGTCAAACAAGAAACTGGTATTTAGAGGCTGCTGTAAACTATAAGCGTGATTTTGGAAATCATCACGTGTCTGCACTAGCTATGTATAATCAATCTATGACTTATTATCCTTATGAAGGTAGTAGTCCATCAGAATTTATTGGTATTCCAAGAAGTTATGTTGGTTTGGTAGGACGTGCAACTTATGATTATAAAACTAAATATTTGCTAGATTTAAGTTTAGGTTATAATGGTTCTGAAAACTTTGCAGAGGGACAACGATTTGGCTTTTTCCCTGCTGGATCATTGGGATGGATTATTTCAGAAGAGAATTTCTTTCAGCCAATAAAGAAGGTAATTAATTACTTTAAAATTCGTGGTTCTTATGGTATTGTAGGAAATGATCGTGTTAGTGATTATTCCCGTTTTCTATATTTACCTGATAAATATTTGATTAGCTCAGGAAGTTATAATTTTGGTATAAATACTTCAACTAATATTGCCGGAGCGGTAGAATCTAAGAAAGGGAATCCTAATGTCACATGGGAAACAGCGGCTAAGCAAAACTATGGTGTTGATATGAAGTTTCTCAAAGATCGATTGAGTTTAAACTTTGACTATTTTGTTGAACATCGTAAAAATATATTAAAGGCACGAACTGTAACTCCCGATTACTTGGCAGTTAGCTTGCCTATTGCAAATATTGGTAAAGTTGATAATAAGGGTTATGAAATCAATCTAAAGTGGGAAGATCGTATCAATGAGGTGCGTTATAACATCGGAGCTAATCTTTCCTACGCTAAGAATAAGGTTGTATTTATCGATGAGATTACATACCCCTATGAATGGATGCAAACTGAAGGAAAACCTGTCGGTCAGCAATTTGGCTATGTTTTTGATGGATATTTTACAGAAGAAGAAGCTGCCAATTATGAGAATCTGAAAGGAAATATTGAAGGAGGGATTCCTGATCAAGGTTCTGGTTATGTACCTTTAGCTGGTGATGTAAAATACAAAGATTTGAATAAAGATGGAAAAATTGATGAAAAAGATGTAAGAGATATCGGTTATCCGAAATATCCTCTTTATACAGCTGGTATGAATTTAGGCGTCTCTTGGAAAGGATTTGATTTTAGTATGACTTGGTCTGCCGCATTCAAAACTTCTCGTCTTTTGAGTTCTATGTATCGGGTACCGTTTGGTGAAAGTAATAATTCAGCTGTCATGAAATACATGATTGAAGATGCCTGGACACCAGAGAAAGGAAATTCTGCTAAAGCACCTGCGCTTTCCTTTAAGAGTAAATCACACAATTATCAGGATTCTGATTTGTGGTTGAGAGATGCATCTTACGTACGCTTGAAAAATATAGAGCTTGGTTATTCATTTCCTTCTTCATTAATGAAAAAGGCGCACATTGGTTCACTTCGGCTCTTTGTTTCAGGTTACAATCTGCTGACTTTCGACAAATTGAAAGTAAGTGATCCGGAAGCTAATCCGGATGGAACAGCCTATCCGCTTATCAAAGTCGTAAATGTAGGATTAAAAGTTGGTTTCTAATTTAATAATGTAGAATCATGAGGTCATTAAGAAAATTATTATATACAACCCTTTTGATGGGTACTTTGTTTGTCGGGGTTTCCTGCGAAGACTTGGCTTTCGGAGACAAGTTCTTGCAAAAGCCACCTAGTTCAGATGTAACGATTGATACTATTTTTTCCACTTCAGAATACGCCCGTCGTATCTTGTGGAAGAGTTATCAATATCTTCCTTATGGAATGGAAACTTCAGGTTATTGGACGCAAATGTGGTTGGGGACTCTTGAAGGTTTGACAGATTTGAACTATGATAACGTAGGTTATTCTGGATTAGCTAAAGTTTATTATCCGGGTAATTATAATGCTTCTATAGAAGATAGAAAAAGTTCATATCCTACGGGACAGAGAACTAAATGTCGTTTTAACGATGCTGATTCGCATATGTGGACAGGTATCCGTCACGCTTGGCTTCTTTATGAAAATGTTGATCGTGTACCTGATATGGATGCAACTGAAAAATCTCGCCTGAAAGCGGAAGCTAAAATGATAGTTGCTATTTATTATTCTCATATGTTGCGTCACTTTGGTGCTTTGCCTATTGTAGATCACGCTATTGACCCTGAAGATGTGAATCTACCAGGGAGGGCCACTTTACAAGCTACGGTAGATTTTATCATAGGTTTGCTTAACGATGCTATTAACTGTCCTGATTTTCCATGGAGAATATCAGATAATGATTTGGCAAACTGGGATGGTCGCATGACAAAAGCTGGAGCTATGGCCCTTAAGGCACGTGTTTTACTGTTTGTAGCCAGTCCATTATTCAATGATAATGCTCCCTACTGTGATGGAGAAGCTTCATCTAGTTTGATGACTTGGTTTGGTGGATATAATAAAGAACGTTGGAAAGATGCTATTAATGCTTGTGAAGAGTTTTTCACTGCATTGAATCAAAATGGTTATTATAAGTTAGTAGAAGTTGGTGATAATGGTACATCTGATGTTCGTGGGGCATATACTAGTGCATATTATGATCGTGGGACAACAGAAACTTTAATTTCTGTTAGAAGAAATATATTAAATGCCAACGCTAATTCGATATTAAGCAATTCTATTCGTTGGGGAGGTTATTGTCCTACTAAAGAATACTTTGATATGTTCCAGATGAGCGATGGTACTGATTTTAGTTGGGATAATCCTGAACAAGCTAAGAATCCATTTTTGAATCGTGATCCTCGTTTATATGAAACATTTATTTTGGATGGAGACAAATACAATGGTAGAACAGCTGCATTGACAGAAGCATTGGCTAGTGATCCTGTAAATTATCCACAGGGAGCAGACTGGGCACAAGGTGGAAGCACGCATGTATTGAGTTTGGGTACGGGACTGGCATGCCGTAAATGGGGTTTGGATCGGAATACGGAATGGAAAAACCGTCCTATACAATGGCCGTTCCTGCGCTTAGCAGAAATTTATCTTAGTTATGCAGAAGCGTTGAATGAGTATAATGGTTCTCCCAATGCGCAAGCATACGATGCTGTTGATAAAGTACGTGCTCGTGTAAACTTGCCTGGACTTAAAAAAGGATTGGGGCAAAAAGAATTTCGTGAAGCTTTATTGCGTGAACGTGCTTGTGAGTTCGGTTACGAAGAAGTTCGTTTCTTTGATTTGATTCGTTGGAAGCTTTATAATGTTTTTGAGAAGCAGTTACATGGTTTGCATGTATATAAACATAAAGATACAGGCGAATATAAATTTGTTCCATATGAATTGACCAAATATCCGCGTGTATGGTGGACTAGCGGTTTCGAACCTAGATGGTGCTTGAGTGCCTTTCCTTCAGTAGAAATCAATAAAGGATATGGCCTTGTTCAGAATCCGGGTTGGGAATAATTAATTAATGATATTAACAGAAAATAGAAATAACAATATACTCATGAGAAAAAGTATCAAGTTATTAGTAGCGTGTATGTTGTGTTCTCCGGTAGCTATTGTAGCTCAGGAACAGGACAGCTTGTTTGCACGCAAAAGTAAAGTGGCTATAGAGTATGGACGCGGCATTTCTTTCAATCTGAAAGAATCGACTACGGCAACTGCAGTAGCAAGTGAGGAGGAACTTTCGCATAAGAAAAGCATCAATAACTCTAATATGCTTTATGGCTTGATTCCCGGATTGCAAGTGTTGCAAAATTCCGGTAATGCCTGGGATGACGCTGCAACATTGAGAGTACGCGGATATGGAACCAGCAGTTCTACTGCTCCATTAGTGTTGGTAGACGGTTTTGAACGTTCACTGGATCAAATAAGTGCTGATGAAATAGAGTCTGTCACTGTTTTAAAAGATGCAGCTTCTACGGCTCTTTACGGAATGAAAGGTGCCAATGGTGTTATCTTGGTGAAAACGAAACGTGGAAGGATGGGTAAGCCGGAGATTAATTTCTCTTATCAATTCAATATGGCTACCCCACAACGTCTGCCGGAATTTGTTGATGGATATACTTATGCCAAAGCTTTGAATGAAGGATTGACCAACGATGGATTGTCGGCACGTTATTCGGCTAAAGAACTGGAAGCTTTCAGAACTCAAAGTAATCCGGATGTATATCCGAATGTAGATTGGTGGGACGAAGCATTACGAGATCATAGCTATGGAAACAATGTAACCTTCTCGGCAAGAGGTGGTGGAGAATTTGTACGTTATTTCACTCAGTTGAATTATTTGAATGATAATGGTATATTGGAACCGACAAGTGATAATGACGGTTACTCCACTCAGTTCAAATACTCAAAACTGAATATTCGTACCAATTTGGATATTACTGTCAGTCCTACAACTACCGTACAGCTGAACCTGTTTGGAAATTTCTCCGAACATAACCGTCCGGGAGAAACGACATCGAACATTTTCAGTGCATTGTATCAAGTTCCTTCTGGAGCATTTCCTGTAAAAACGTCTCGCAATGTATGGGGTGGTACAACTGTATATTCCAACAATCCGATTGCAAGTATTTCCGGTAGAGGCTATGCTCGCTCTCAAACCCGTAATATGTATGCTGATATGAAATTGAATCAAGATTTGAGTGCTCTTGTGAAAGGATTATCAGTAGGCTTTCAGGTAGGTTTGGACAACAGTGCTTCTTATTGGGACAACAATACCATGAACTTCGGATATGAACAAGCAACGATGAATTGGGAAACCGGAGAAACTACTTATAATACTTTACGTAATGAAGGTACTCTTTCATTCAGTAAGAGTGTAGGATCTTCGGTCAATCATTTCAATTTTGGGGCCTATGCCAACTATGCTAAGGACTGGAATAAGCATAGTCTGGTTGCAACTCTGCAATACAATATGGATAAAACAAATGCCAAAGGTCAGAACAACTCGAAGGCATTTATGGATGTAGTGGCACAGGCCCATTATGTATATGACCATCGTTATGTACTGGACGCATCTTTATCCGGTTCTGCCGCCAGCATTCTGGAACCGGGACATAGATGGGGAATCTTTCCGTCGGTAGGTGCCGCATGGATTATGTCGGAAGAAGCTGCCTTGAAAAGCGACTGGTTAAACCTGTTGAAACTTCGTGCTTCCTACGGTATTTCCGGACGTGCTGATTATGGTACTGACCTTTATCTTGATGTGTATGGTACAGGGGGAAGTTATTATTTCGGAAAAAATCCGGCAAGCATCAGTGGTATGAAAATTACTCAACTGGGTATCACTGACATGACCTATGAGAAGTCTCACAAATTGAATGTAGGATTCGATTTCATAGCTTTCAACAAGTTATCTGTTACTATTGACGGTTTTTACGATCACCGCACGGATATTTTAGTAAGCGGAGATAATGCCGTGTCTTCTATATTTGGTTTGACAGCTCCCAATATCAATAATGGAGTTGTGAATAGTTATGGAGTAGAAACAAGCGTACGCTGGGCGGATAAAATCGGTGATTTTAATTATCAAATTGGCGGTATGCTGACTTTCAACCGTAACAAGATTATTAACCAGAACGAAGAATATCGCCCTCATGACTACTTGAAACGTACAGGCAAGCGTTTGGGACAGTTCTTCGGTTATGAAGTGGAAGGTATTTACCAGAGTCAGGAAGAAATTGACAACCGCGGTGTTAAACAAAACCTTTCAGATGTTCGTCCGGGTGATTTGAAGTATAAAGACCAGAACAATGACGGAGTTATTGACGCTTATGACCAGGTAGCTTTAGGATACAGTGCTATGCCGGAAATCTATTACTCATTCGACTTGAATCTGGAATATAAAGGTTTCGGTATCTATGCTTTGTTCCAAGGAACGGGAAATCAGAGCCGTCTTTTGAACACTTCAAGTGTGTATTGGCCTTTGATTAGTAACAGTACTATTTCCACCGAATATTATAACAATCGTTGGACTCCGGATACTCCGAATGCTAAATATCCGCGTCTGACTTCAGAAGGTTCCGCCAATAACTATACGACTAACTCCTTGTGGGTGGCTGATGCGTCTTATATGAAATTGCGTACATTGGAACTTTATTATAATTTCTCACAGGAAATGATGAAGAAGAGCAAATTCATCAAAGGTGCCAAAGTCTTTGCGCGCGGTCACGACCTTTTCTGTGTAGATAAGATTAAAGTATTAGATCCTGAAAATATCGGAACAAATCATCCGACCATGACTCAGTATACTTTTGGTGTTAACTTATCATTCTAAAAAGTAAAATGAACATGAAGTATTTTAAAATCAAACATATTGCCTTGTTGCTTGCGGTTACATCCGCTCCTCTGTACACAGCTTGTGATTTTATGGATTGCAGCGAAACAGATTATTATTCAAAGCAACAAATTCTGGATAACATGGACCGTGTGAAACAACTGGCTACACAGGTATATAGTTATTTGCCGCATGACTTCTGTAATACATCGGGAGCTATGCAAGACGCAGCTACGGATGATGCTATCCATGTTTACGAATCATCTGCTATCCAACGTTTTGTCAATGGTACGTGGTCAGCCAATTATACGGTCAATGACGTATTCGGTACTTACTACAACGCTATTCATGATGCTAACTTCTATCTTGAGAACTGTGTCGGACTGACGTTCGATGAATGGAAATATTCCGACGGTTTTGCCGATGATTATAAAAGTTACCTGAATTATGAGCATGAAGTTCGCTTTCTGCGTGCATTCTATTACTTTGAGTTGGTGAAACGTTATCAGAATATACCTCTGATAACGAAGACACTGACACAGGAAGAAGCCAACGAAGCAGAACCTTCGGATGCAGTTACTATCCTGAACTTCATCATCAGTGAATGTACTGATCTGGCTAACGACAAATTGCCTGTTAATTATAATAATATGCCTGGTGGAGAAGGTAACTTGCAACGTGCTACTAAAGGTATGGCTCTTGCATTGAAGTCTCGTGCATCTCTGTATCTTGCCAGCCCTTTGTATTCTGCCGATGATACGCAGAAATGGAAAAATGCCGCTCAGGCAGCATACGATCTTATCAGTCAGGCCGGTACTTTAGGATATAGTCTGGACCCGAAATATTCTAATTTGTACGGTGCTACCAATAACCAAAGTAAAGAAGTCATCATGTGCCGTCCCACGGGAGCAAGTACAAGTTTTGAGTCTGCAAACTTCCCGATGGGAGTTACTAAAGGCTCTACTACCACTTGTCCGACAGAAAACTTGGTAAGTGCTTATGAAATGACAGATGGTACAGCTTTTGACTGGAGTAATGCAGAAATGGTTAAAGACCCGTATGCGAATCGTGACCCGCGTCTGGGAATGACCGTAGTATATAATGGTATGGCATGGCCTAAAACGACCCCGGTAGAAGTGTTTGAAGGAGGTAAGAACGGTCAGCCTATAAAAAATGCCACGACTACCGGATATTACTTGAGAAAATATGTGAATAACAGTGTCACTTTTGAACCGGGTGAAACTACTACCAGCCAGCAGCATAACTGGATCTTGTTTCGTTATGCAGAAATTCTGTTGAACTATGCAGAAGCAATGGTAAATGCTTATGGTGATCCTGACTACACAGGTTCTTATAGCCTGAGTGCACGCGATGCAGTCAACCAAGTACGTAATCGTGGAGATGTGAAAATGCCGGCGTATCCTGCCGACATGAGTAAAGATGCCTTTTTGAAACGATTGAAAAACGAACGCCGTGTAGAATTTGCATTCGAGGGACAACGTTTCTGGGATCTTCGTCGCTGGAAAGAATTAGATGATATGCAGAATATTTATAAAGTGAAAGTAGTTAAGCAAACTGACGGTACTATTCAATATACGAAAGCTTTGCATGCCACTTACAATATTCAGGATAAAATGTATTTCTATCCGATTTCGAATACCGAACTTTTCAAAAACCATAAACTGGTACAGAACACAGGGTGGTAAATTTGGAATGAGATAACGAGTATATACCGATGAGGGTGTCAGTTCATTCGAGGAAAGGCACCCTCATTATATTTAAAACATGAATTTCCGGCATTAACTAAAATCTAAGGTAAATTATGAAATATAGCTACAATGTATTTTTCATTATATTATGGGGACTTTTTATATCCTGTTCAAGCGATGATCCTGCAGTTGATTCTAACGAAGGGAAAGATGATAAAGAAGATCCTCTTCCCGATAAAGGAACTTTATTCGCCGACTTTGAAACGTATGATACAACCCCCTATTTCTTTCGTTATGGCAATTCAGGCAGTAGTAAGATAGACGATTATTATCCGCGTTGGGCATATTCCCATATAGTGATAGATAATCCGGTTCAGAGTGAAGAAAACACTTCCTCCAAAGTGCTGGAATATATTTCGATGGAAGCCCGGAATTACGGTTTGAAATTCCGTTTTTCCGAAACAGTAGATATTGATGAACTAAGAGGAATCCGTTTCCGAATTTATCAACCTGCCAATGTGATAGGAAAAGAAACGTGGAAGGGTACTTCCAAAGCAGTATCTCAACAATTAGGAGTTAAACTGATAGGAAGGTTTAATTCGGTGAATGATTACGAGCAGGAAGAAGGAGTTATATTAACCAATTCGTTGGTTGATTTCAAAGAAGAAGGAGCATGGAAAACATATACGTTTGCTTTTAGTAAAAGAGAATACAGTGCTGCCGCTACACAGTTGAAGAATGGTATAGCAGGCATAGTCATTCTGCCGACATATAGTTCGGGAGTCACTTTGGCCGAGGGAAATAAGTATAAATGTTACATAGATGATATTGAAATTTTATAAGAACGGAAGGAGAGGAAAAGGATGAAAGGAAAATGTTTTCTAATATGTATGTTATTATGGGGGATGTCTTGTGTAAAGGCTCAAACCTCGGACGTGGATAAAATGTTTCCGAATGTCGTGCTCACACGTGAAAACTATGATAAAGTGAAAACAGCATTGGAGAAGGCTGATAATACCGCTTTTCCGATGAATTGGTATATCAAACAGATAGAAACTCCCGCTAAAAATATTGTAGAGAGTAACCGGAAAACGACTCCGGTTAAATCTATTGATGAAAATCCGGATAAGATAGACATTAGTAATGAAATGAAAGCTATTCATCAATTATGTCTCGCGTATGCTTTTACACAGGATAGGACGTATCTGAATAAAGCGGTTGAATATCTGAAAGCATGGTCTGAAATCAATGTTGCCTTGTCGAAAAGAAATATTCATGAAGAATCATATAATATTGCTGTCGAAGGTTATTCGTTGATTCGTAAAGTAATCGGCCAGTCTGACCGGGAATTGATTGATACCTGGCTACGTAAGAGGGCGGAGGTATTTATTAAAGATAATGACTTGAGGGTCAATAACTGGGGTACTTGTCTGTTATATCAATTTTATCTGTTCGGCACGGTATTGGAAGATGAGGCTATAGTCGATAAATTCCGTTCCTCATATGACGATTGGGTGAAGGGTAACCTGTTTCCTAACGGAACGACTACGGATTTACTCGGTCGTGATGCTTTTGCTTATCATGCTTATGATTTATTGTTCTTCGCTCGTCTTTGTCATTTGAAGGCGATGTATGAAGGTTATGAAGCTGCTGAAGCTTTCTATAAGAAGGATGTACATTGGGGAGCTTCTATCCGGAATAGTGTGGTTTTCTGGAAACCTTTTCTGTTGGATTCCAAGAAATATACTCACCTTGAATTTGTAGGTACAGAATATGAACCCGATAAGAAACGTTCGGATTACAATAAAGCTTACAATCCTTCGGGAACTTTATATGTGATCGATGAATTGTACGAAATAGATAAGGAACTTAAAGAGGTATTAGATTATTATAAACGTAATCCGGATGTTTCTTTGAAATTGGGATTAAGTTCTTTACGTTGGCATTAATGGTTGTATAAAATAAGTTTTGTATGAAAAGAATTTTTATAGTAATTGTTCTTTTGACAGTTATATCCAATTATTCTATGGCTACTACCGAAGACAATTTGCATTGGTTCAAAGATGCAAAATTCGGTTTGTTTATACATTGGGGATTATATTCTCAGACAGCCGGTGAATGGAAAGGCCATCCAACCGAAGGTGGCGAACACTTTATGCTTTATGAGCGTATTCCGTTAAAAGAATATGCAACAATAGCCAAAGATTTTAATCCGGTAAAATTTGATGCGAAGAAATGGGTACGGGCTGCCAAGCACGCAGGAATGAAATATTTGGTATATACGACTAAACATCATGACGGATTTGCCATGTATAATTCAGCTTGCAGTGATTATAACATAGTGAAGTGTACTCCTTTTGCCAAAGATCCTTTAAAAGAACTGGCGGAAGCTTGCAAAAAAGAGGGAATCAAGCTGGGACTTTATTATTCATTAGGACGTGATTGGGAAGATCCGGATGTTCCTACTAACTGGCCTGTAAAAGCAGGCCGCAGCAATACTTGGGATTATCCGGATGAAGATAGCAAACAGTTACCGGCTTATATTGAACGCAAAGTAAAACCACAATTAAAAGAATTACTTACGAATTACGGTGAAATAGCAGTTATCTGGTTCGATACGCCTGAACTGGTTACCAGGCAACAGAGTAAGGAATTACGTGAATTAATTCATTCGTTGCAACCGGGGTGTTTAATCAATAGTCGCATTGGGAACGGATTAGGAGACTATTCAATTATCGAACAGAAACTTTCTAACAGCATAAATAACAAACCTTGGGAGGCTTGCCTGACGATGGGTAAGAACTGGGGGTACAATCGTTATGATACTGTTTATAAAAAGCCGGATATATTAATCAGAAATTTTGTAGACATTGTCAGTAAAGGTGGAAATTTATTGTTGAATGTGGGACCAGACCAAGTAGGATGTTTTCCGGAGCAAACGGATATAATATTGAAAACTTTTCATAAGTGGCTGAAGAGTAATGGCGAGGCTATTTATGGAACAACTCCCTGGCGTATCTTTGGAGAAGATTTTACGGTAAATAGAGTAGAAGATACTGAACAGAAACCTTTTCACGATGCAGTATATGATGGAACTCCTAAAGATATTGTACCTGATGTCCGCTTCACCATGAGAGGTAAAAGTGTATATATTATCGTACGTCATGTTACTAAAGCTTCTTATACATTGCGTTCCTTTTCTTCGGAAAAGGATAAAATCAGGAAAGTTACATTATTGGAGAATCATAAGAAGGTAGACTGGGAATTGGATGATGACGGGTTAAAAATAAGTAATATACATCGTTCTACTAAAGACTCTTTTCCTGTTTATGTGCTAAAAGTAGAATATTTCTGATACTTATAAAATTGAGAGTAAAGGTTGTGAATTTCTATAAAATTTGCAACCTTTTTTATTATATCTGACATAAGTGAAGAAAACCTTTGTTAGAATCGTAAAGGCAGGATTATAGATTGATTCGCTTATAAAAATGTTGTTTATGTCCAGTATTTTTTCGAATATTGCAAATTGTTAGTATATTTAAGCGATTAATTTGTGATTAACAGAACAACACCAAATAAAAAATAATATGAAGTTGCGTCATTTATTACTGTTGTTTATTTCTTTTTTCTTTGTTTTGCCATTATATGCTGAATATTTCAAACATATTGGTTTGTCGGAAGGTTTAACACAGCCCTCTGTAATGGCTATTTATCAGGATAGGTTGGGCAGAATGTGGTTTGGAACAAAGGAAGGAATAAGCCAATATGATGGAAACCGTGTAAGAATATTCAAAGGCTGGATAAAATCTGTAGGTGAAGAACCACCGGTCTGGTTGGGCAATGAAGTTTCGTTTATCGTTGGTGACAGCTTGGATAATCTATATTTCTTAATTGATAAGAATTTAATCAAATATGACATACAAACAGAGAAATTCTCCCGACTCACGAATGAAAGTATTATCACCGCGCTTACTTCGTCCGAAGGACAAGTGTGGTATATGAAACATGATTCTTTATTTTGTTTGAAAGCAGATAAAGAACCAACTTTTGTATTAAAAACGAATATCACTTCACGTATTTGTTGCCTGACCATGATGGACGATCAGATTGGTATCGGGACATATAACGGAGTTTATCTGATTGATCGCCGTACATATCAGCAAAAGCAACTATTGGAAGGGGTGGAGATTTATCGCATATTTGAAAGTTCTCAAAAAGAGCTATGGATTGGTACCCGCATGCATGGATTATATCGAATGAACGACAAACAACAATTGTCGAAAGTTCCTTATTTGCCGGGAACTTCGGAAGGTATCAGTAGCGAACAGATTCGTGATTTTGTAGAAGATAACGAGGGAAATATATGGTTCGGTACTTTTGACGGACTTCATCGCTACAGTATTGGTAACAAACAGTATTCTCTCATTCAAATTCCCCAATATGTGGGCGGGCTGAATCATCCCTCTATCTTTGCATTGTATAAAGATGTTGCCGGAACTATCTGGGTAGGTAGTTACTATGGAGGAGTTAATTATTTCAGCCCTCAACATGATACTTTTGTACATTATGACTATGGGAGAAAGATAAACTCATATTATTCTTATATCGGAGAAATTGTTATTGATAAGAATGAGCATTTATGGCTTAGTACAGATGGGGGCGGTATCACTTGTGTAGATAAGAAATGGAATACTCTTCAGCAGTTTACAGCCGGTGGAAAAAACTCTATTTCTCATAATAATGTGAAAAGTATTTGTTATGATGAAAAGAAGAATTGTCTGTATATAGGAACCTATTTGGGTGGTTTGTCACGTTATGACTTGAATACAGGTCGGTTTTATAATTATTGGAAAGAAGAGAGTCACTCTTCCGATATGCCTGATGAAATTGTTTATCATGTGAAGATATGGAAAGATCAAATATATATATCTGCCCATAATGGCTTTTTTCGGTTGGATACTCAGACACAGAAATTCCATAGGATCAACATTCCTTTTGCATTTTATGAGCATTTCGATATTGATGCGGAAGGTAATTTGTATATGGTGGGTTGGAAAAATGTTTTGTGTACTCATGTAGAACATCCCGAGTCTATAGTCTATGTTCCATTGGCAGAAGGAGATAGTAAAGCAACTCCTACCCGTGTGCTTGCCACCTCCGATGGTGTCTATATCGGTACGTTAGGAATGGGGCTCTTTTTTTATGATAGGCAGACGCGTAACATGGCTCATTATACTTCCCGAAACAATCAGTTGCCGGGTGATTTCTGCTATAATCTTTGCCGGACCCAGGATGGAAAGATTCTGATAACAGGTGATAAGGGAGTCACCTGCTTTGTTCCTTCCGAGGGCACTTTCACAACGATTGATTTGATGAGAAACTTTCCCTCGACTCATATTATCAACGGATGTGGGATTTTGGTATCCGGAGAGGGAAGTATTTACATTGGAGATACAAAAGGAGTAACCGTATTCTCAGAAAATGAGTTTAACAAAACCGGTACTGCTAATGAGAATTCTAACTTTTACTTTTCAGAACTTTGGGTCGATAATAAGACGATTATTCCGGGAGATGATACAGGGATATTGTCTCAGTCGCTCCCGTACACTCGTGAACTTAAACTTAATTATGATCAGAATAATCTGATTATTCATTTTGCTTTGTCCGATTACGGACAACAATTATCGGAAAAGTGGTTTCAATATAAGCTTGAAGGTTTGGACAAGAATTGGATTAAGACTAAACAGACGGAATTGTATTACACTAATCTGGATCCGGGAAAATATACGTTGCATGTGGCTTCGATAAATGAAAAGAGCGGGCAAAGTTTGGAGGAAATAACGATGCAGCTTGTCATTGCCTCTCCGTGGTATGATACGTGGTGGGCATGGATAATCTATGTGACAGCTTTCATTGCGTGCGTTTTCTATTATGTATATAGTAAAATAGCAAAACGCACATTGGCTCTTTCTTTGGAAAAGGAACGTTTTGAGAAACAACAGATAAAGCAGCTTAACCAGGAAAAACTAGTTTTCTTTACAAATGTGAGCCATGAGTTCCGAACGCCTCTAACTCTGATTATCAGTCATATTGATATCCTATTACAAAAATATTCATTGAACCCTTCTATATACAATCAGATAACGAAGATTAGGAAAAATGCGCAACAAATGAATAAGTTGATCTCTGAGTTGCTTGAATTCAGGAAATTGGAACAGAACTATGGAACGATACAAATAAAGCAACAGGATATAATTGTATTTTTGAAGGAAATCTATCTTTCTTTTGTCGATTATGCACAGCAAAGGAATATAAATTATGAATTCAAATTACCGGAATTGTCTGTCTTATGTTGGTTTGAACCGCAATTAATGGAGAAAGTATTCTTCAATCTTTTGTCCAATGCCTTTAAGTATACCTCCGACAAAGGGAATATTATTCTGTCGGGAGAGATAACGAATAGTGATATAAAAATTAATATAACGGATACCGGTATCGGTATTTCTGAACAAGATAAAGATAAAATATTTGCACGATTCTTTCAGGCTGACAATCAAGAAAAGAAAGGAAGCCTGTTTAGCGGAACCGGTATCGGATTGGCATTGACCAGAACAATTGTGGAAAAACATCATGGAGAGATAACAGTGAAAAGTGTTGTTGGTGAAGGTAGTACATTTACAGTGCGGCTGCCCCGCCGGAAAGATGTATTCCTGAACGATAAGAATGTACAATTTTATACTCAGGATTCTGAAAGTGATATTATCCCCGATTCAATGCCTGTATTTGTAGATGAGGGGAATTCGCCCATAGAACTTATTGAGACTAAAGATACGGAAAACAAGACTCATACGGTGCTTCTTGTGGAAGACAATGATGAGTTGCTCCAAGTGCTGAAAGAGCTTTTCGAGCCTTTCTATAAGATCATTTGTGCCCATGACGGGAAAGAAGGACTCAGTCAGATTTATGAGAACTCTCCTGATTTAGTTATCAGTGACGTCATGATGCCTGAGATGACCGGGACAGAAATGTGTCTGCAGATTAAGAATAATATAGATTTATGTCATATACCTGTAATTCTGTTGACTGCACTCAACTCTACCGAGCAGAACATTGAGGGACTCAGCCGTGGTGCCGATGATTATATCACGAAACCCTTTCATGCACAGTTGTTACTGGCACGTGCCAATAACCTGATACGCAGCCGCTTGCTGATGCAACATCAATTTGATAAGAAACCGATGTCCGAGATTGATTTGGCCAGCATAAATCCTTTGGACAAAGATCTGTTGAAACGGGCTTCACAGGTGATTGAGCAACATATTGACGATACGGAATTTGATATTCCGGCTCTTTGTAAAGAAGTAGGTGTCGGTCGGTCATTGCTTTATACTAAGTTCAAAGCATTAACCGGCATGACACCCAATAACTTCTTGCTAAATTACCGCCTGAAGCACGCAGCCACTTTATTGAAGCAATACCCTGATCTTCCCATTGCAGAGGTTAGTGACCGTAGTGGGTTCAATGCGCCCGTATATTTCAGCCGTTGCTTCAAAAACCAGTTCGGATGTACACCTCAGAATTACCGGAAAGAAAAGAAACAGGCAGACTGATTCAGGACTGTTTCTTTTTTCCGAAACAATTCGTTCTGCTATTATTCACAGGACGAATGGTGAAGTCCGGCTGAGTACCTTTGGAGTAAATGATTACTTCTTCGCCTTTCTGTAAATCTATTTTGTACATAGATTCGGATAAAGCTGTGGCCGCAAATTGGCGTTTTCCTTTGAAGACAGGTGAAGATATGTCAGTCACTACAATGCAAGGTTCGCCTGCAAGGCTTTTGATAGTGATAAACTCAGTCTTACCGTTTTTCCGGCTGGCAGTGATAAGAAAAGCACCTTCAGCACGGAAGTCTTTATAAGCAATGTCTTTCCAACTGTCGGGAACGGCAGGGAAGATGCGCAGCTTTCCTCCCCAACTTTGAAGCAACATATCATGGATAGACTGGGCGGCAGATAATGGTGTTTCTATGACCGGGCCCGATTCACGATAAAGTGTATTGACAGATAAGAATTTAGTAAACAACTTGTCAAGGTATGTAAGCGCTTCATTGCCTTTACCCAAAGCGGATGATATAGAGGATGCTCCCGTACATGAATATCCCTGATGTGCCCCGGATTTGCCTTGCCAATAGAGGAGTGATTTCTCTATGAGGTCGTATTCTTCGGGATTTTCCTTATTGATAAGATATAGAGGATAGGCAGCCAATAGATGCGAATAGTGGCGGTGCGAGAAAGCATAAGGAACATCCCGTCCTATCATAAGCCCGTTGGCCGGGTCTGTGGGGAACGGTGTAAGTTCTTCCAAAATCGTTTTCCAACGCGGGATAAGCGGATCGTCTATGTTCAGCCGGCCGGTAATCTCAAGTAATGTCCGGCAACCCCAAGATAATAATGCCAGGTCGAAGTTACAATCTTCCGCACTGCCATATTCCGGAGAATATGTTTGGGGCAGATGTATCTTGCCGTCTTTTCCTTTGTAGGTAAAGTGCAGGTAGTAGTTGATAGCTTGTTTAAGTACAGGAAAGAGTTTGTTGCGTAATAGCTCGTCATCCATTTTGTGGCGATAAATCAACCATAAGCTATGGCATACCCAAGGCAAAAGCCCGACTTCCGCTGCTTTGTCCACACCGGGGATTCCGATTTCGCCGGATTCACATACCAGATTTGACGAGCGTCCTATTGCCAATGCGTCTTTGCGATAGGCTTCCGGTACGTTTTTCTTAAGGTTTTCTATATTGTTGTAAATAGCATTCTCCAGAGAGGCTGCCAAATCGAGATGATTGGATGCATTGAGTGCCCAATAGGTCAGTTGTACGTTCAAGTTCCACCATGCATTGGGCCATGGAGTGACGGTCAGCCATGGGCCGGTGTTGTCTATTAGTGCACGGTCGCCGCGCGTGGCACTGGCAAGCTTATACATCTGTATCCAATAGAAATTCTCTTTCATACCATCCGGTAACGTAAGGAAACTGCTCGGATAGTAATGATTCCACCAGGTACGGTGTTGTTTCTGTAATTTTCCGGTTCCTGTTGCTAATGCCTTATCCAAAATTTGAGCGGCATCCTTTTCGGCCGTGGCTTCGGGATACGAATGAGTTACGGTAATCCAGTATGTGCGTTCATTTTTTTTAGTTCGGGTTTCTTTCCATGCAACGGCTGTTTCACCTCCTGCCCGCAATTTCTGAACGGATACTTCCGGTTTTACCTCCGGTGCCGGGTTAAGAGAGTAGTCTTCAGGCACCTTTATCCATTTTCCTTCTCCTTTTGCATAAAGATATCGCGGGCTTTGGGCGGAGGCAGGTATCCATTCCCAACGGAAGTTTTTCTCTCCATCGGTGGCGTTAGTCTGAACCAGCATTACCATATCATTGGCGTGTACATAGGCGTGCAGACGGATGATTCCTTTTGTGGTGGTTATCTCTGCTTTTGTTTCGGCATTCCAGATGTCAAGATGCATCGTTCCATTTACGATTGTACCTTCAGGATGTAAGGCGAAGTGCCCGGTGAGCAGTCGGGGAATGGCAAATAAGTCCGATCCCGCTTTGTGGTCGTGTACCGAGCAGTTGCCGGTTTCAAACCGGATATAGTTCTGTCCCGGTTCCTTATAAATCATAAGTCCCAACATACCGTTGCCCATATAAGCCGATTCATACCAGTATTCGGGCAGTATTTCCCAGATCAAATCTTGTTTTTGCATGAAAGCAGGCCAGTCTATATCCGTTTTTACTTTTTCTGTTCGGGCGGATGCGGATGTATATCCTGTTACTGACAAACAAAGGCATAAAATAAAAAAGCGTATTTTAATGTTCTTCATGATGTTGTATGATTATTATGTCGCAGGCAAAGATGAAAATTATATCTGTATTAATCAATATTTTCCCCGTTGATTTGGATGATTTGGAAAATAGATGCAACTATTGAGGACAATTTAGTCAGATAAGATAAAAATAAATGGTGCTATTTTGCCATACATTAATATCTTAATTAGATGATAGAAAAAATACTTATATTTGTGTTCTCATTATTTTATACAATTATATGTATTCGGTCATTCAGAAAAGGAAATTATTCATTTATAATAAAGAATCTATATCATGAAATTGAAAAACTCTATTCTTGCAGGATGTACTGCTCTTGTGGTAGCCACATCTTGCACCCAAAGAGCTGTCGAGAAACAAACATGGGTTGAAAAAGCTATTGAAAACGCACACGCTCAAATTGGATTGGAAATTGATACTATTGAAAGTAGCGGCAGATTTCTGAATCCGGTGACGCTCAATAATAAGGGTGGTGTCTATTATTGCGGATACGCTGACTGGCGGAGCGGCTTTTTCCCCGGCAGTGTATGGTATTTGTATGAACTGACAGGCGACACTGCTTTGCTTCCGCTTGCCCAGAAATATACCGAGGCTATTAGCGAAGCACAAAATCTTACTTGGCATCACGATATTGGTTTTATCATTAATTGCAGCTTTGGCAATGGCTTGCGCCTGATTGATAAACCCGGTTATAAGGAGGTAATGATCCAAGCAGCAAAATCTCTTTGTACCCGTTTTCGTGAAAAGCCTCAAGTGATTCAAAGCTGGGATGTGAAAGGAAATAGCTGGCAGTCGAAACGGGGCTGGGAATGTCCTGTGATTATAGACAACATGATGAATCTTGAATTGTTGTTTGAAGCAACCAAACTTTCCGGTGATTCTACTTTCTATAACGTAGCGGTGATGCACGCAGACCGTACGTTGAAAGAGCAATTCCGCCCGGACGGAAGCTGTTATCACGTTATTGATTACAGTATTGAGGACGGAACCGTACGTCATCGCCAGACTGCTCAAGGCTATTCCGATGAATCTGTTTGGTCTAGAGGACAAGCATGGGCGATCTATGGATATACCGTATGTTATAGAGAAACAAAGAATCGTACTTACCTTGACCAGGCAATCAAGACTTTCGAATTTATGAAAAATCTTAAAAATATGCCGGAGGACCTTGTTCCATATTGGGATATGGACGCGCCTGATGTTCCTGCTGCCCCGCGAGATGCTTCTTCGGCTTCTGTCATAGCATCCGCCTTATATGAGATGAGTACTTATGACCTGCCGGACGCTGCTTCTTACCGGGCGTATGCCGACAAAATAATGGAGTCGCTTGCATCAGAGAGCTATACTGCCAAATTGGGAGAAAACGGACGGTTTATCCTGATGCACAGTGTAGGTAGTATTCCTCATAACAGCGAAGTGGATGTTCCGTTGAACTATGCGGATTATTATTATCTGGAAGCTTTGAAACGTAAAACGGATATTGAAAAAACTGCCATTTAAAAAGAATGATTATGAAAATGAGAATTGTTTTATTAGCTCTTATTTCTTTTTGTTTCCTGAGTGTAAATGCCGCTGATAAGAAAAAGAATCAACCGGTGAACGACAGAACACAGTGGGTTGACTTATGTTATAAAATAGCGCAACCCGTTTTGGAGAATATGAGTAAAGGCGAGTTGCAAAAGAATATGCAACTGGAGTTGAGTCCTACGTGGGACGGAAGAGACAAGCGGGTGGCTTATATGGAAGCATTCGGTCGGCTCATGGCAGGCATTTCTCCCTGGCTGGAGCTGCCTGATGATGATACGGCAGAAGGAAAGCAACGCAAGCAAATACGTGAGTGGGCTTTGAAGGCTTATCAAAATGCTGTTGACCCGCAGAGTCCGGATTATTTGCTGTGGAAAGGACATCAGCAGCTTTTGGTAGATGCCGCTTATCTTGCGGAAAGTTTCATCCGTGCTCCTAAGGCCACTTGGGGACAGTTGGATGATACGACAAAAGAACGTTATATTGAATGTTTTAAGAAGGTGCGTGTCATCCGTCCTGCCTATAATAACTGGTTACTGTTTCGTGACATGGTAGAGGCTTTCTTGCTTTCCGTCGGTGAAGAACCTGACGGTTATGCCTTGACTACCGGCCTTAATAAAATAAATGAATGGTATCTTAGTGACGGATGGTATTCCGACGGAGCGGAATTTTCGTTGGATTATTATAATTCTTTCGTTATTCATCCCATGTATGTCGAGATACTGGAAACGTGCAGCAAGAACCGTTTTCCTACCCCAATCAGTTATAAGCTGGCAATCAGTCGTATGCAGCGTTTTAATACCTTCATCGAACGTCTTATTTCTCCGGAAGGTACCTTCCCGGCTTTCGGGCGTTCCGTAGTCTATCGTATGGGAGCATTCCAATCGTTGGCATTGGCTGCCTGGAAATATGGCCTTCCTGAAGGACTGACTAACGGACAAGTCCGGAGTGCATTAAGTGCAGTGATGAGAAATATGTTTTCAGTAGATGGAAATTTTGATGATAAAGGATTCCTGGCACTTGGTTTTGCGGGACATCAGCCGGATTTGGCCAACTATTATACTAATAATGGTAGCTTGTATATGACTTCACTCGTTTTCTTGCCTTTGGGTCTTCCTGCCGATCATCCTTTTTGGAGTGATCCGGCCGAGGAATGGACATCTCAAAAGGCGTGGGCGGGAAAAGCTTTTCCAATTGATGGACACCAGTCATTAAAGAAGTGATGTTTCCCCCGTCATTATCCGTTCAACGCGGGTAATGACACATCCTTCTAAAAAATAGATAGTTTAATGGCTTGAAACACTAAATATCGAAAAAGAGGCTAACGTTAGGTCAGCCTCTTTTTCGATATAAGAATTTTTAATTTTACTCTTCCGTGCTTTGAAGCATCTGGAACAGTTTGTCTAACTTCGGAGCCATGATAATCTCCGTACGGCGGTTCTTACTTCTGCCTTCTGCCGTTTCGTTGTCATCGACAGGCATATATTCGCCGCGGCCGCTCGGTTGTATCTGCAAAGGATTCACGTTATAGTTTTTAATCAGAATACGTACGACGGAGGTAGCACGGATCACACTCAAATCCCAGTTATCCTTGAATTGTACAGTGTTGATAGGCTTATTGTCCGTATGTCCTTCAATAAACACATCAATATCCGTCTGTTTGTTCAGTACTTCGGCCAATTTGCCAAGAGCTTCTTCACCACGCTTATCCAGACGGGCGCTTCCTGATTGGAATAATAATTTATCCGACATTGCCACATATACTTTTCCGTCTTTTTCGCGAACGGTCAGTTCATCGCTGCTGAAGCCTAATAACGCATCTTTTACGCTACTCAACAGTTTCCGGACTTTCTCATTCTGTGCATTGATCATCTGCTGCAACTCGTTGATAGTACGCTCTCTTTCGTTCAACTCGTTTTTCTTCTGGTTCAACAGGGCGTTCAGTTTTTCCTGTTCGGTCATGTTCACATTCAGCATACTTTGATACTGGCGGATACTGTTTCCCATTTTTGTTGTATCACGCATGAGGTTTTTGATTTGTACCGACATTTGGTTGCCCGTGTTACGGCAGTCGGTCAGTAGTCCTTGCAAACTATCTTTGCTTGCGGTAGCTGCCAGCTCTGCAAGCATGAACTTCTTTTTCGTTACACATGAAGTACATAATAGGATTGTAAGGAAGGTAAATAAAGTAATTTTCTTCATTGTGTTTTATGTTTTAAAAGGATATATACAATTAGCTTTGTAGAAATTCACATAGTTTTTGCACAGCCAGTGCACGGTGGCTGATTTTATTCTTGACATCATTTCCCAGTTCGGCGAACGTCCGTTCATAGCCTTCCGGTTTGAACACGGGATCATAACCAAAACCCGAATCGCCCCGTTTTTCTCTGATTATCTCGCCCTTTATCACTCCTTCAAAAAGATATTCCTTTCCGTCCAATATCAACGAAATGGCAGTACGGAATTGTGCTTTGCGATTTTCTTTGCCTTCCAGTTCGTGAAGCAGTTTGAGCATATTGGCTTGGGCGTCGTGTCCTTCGCCGCCTGCATAGCGGGCGGAATAGACTCCGGGGGCCCCGTCCAAGGCTTCTACTTCCAGTCCGGTATCATCGGCAAAGCAATCCAGGCCGTAGTTTTTAAAGATAAACGACGATTTCAACAGGGCGTTTCCCTCCAGCGTCTCGGCTGTTTCGGGAATATCCGTATGGCAACCGATATCGTTGAGGCTCAGCAGTTCTATTTGGTTTCCTAAGATAGCGGCTACTTCTTCCAGTTTATGAGCGTTGTTGGTAGCAAATACCAGTTTGCGTTTCATCATCTTATTTTGTTTTTAACGGGGTTGTTCAATACTTATCGGGCCAATCAAAGCTTGGAACCGGTTATTTTACTTTCAGTTTTTCGAATCCTTCGCCATATACTCCGATAACTGAACTTTGGGAGATAAAAGCATTCGGGTCGATACGTTTCACCAGACGGAAGATGTCGAGTGACTGGCGTTTCTTGGCAAGTACTACCAGTACTTTTACATTGGCTTTACTGTACCAGCCTGTGCCATCGAGCACGGTTACTCCGCGATCGGCATCTTTGATGATACGGTCGGCTATTTCGTCATACTTCTTGGAGAAAATGAAGAATTGGACCGATTGGCGTGCACTGTTGATAATCCAGTCGAGCACGACGCCAATGATGAACAGGGTGACGAAACCGAAGATAACACGACGCCAGTCATGGAATATAAAGTAACAGGAACTGATGATGAATACATCGCAAATCATAATCATTCTTCCGAGTGTCACATCTTTATATTTGTTAACTATGGCGGCGATAATATCTGTTCCTCCCGTACTTCCGTTATAGTTGAACACAATGCCCAGACCTACGCCACACATGGCGGCACCGATGATACAGGCCATGAAATCCTGTCCGGGACCGAGCAGTAGCGGTTTACCGTCGGCTGTCATGTCCGGTACTTCCACATAATTGTTGATCAGTAGTTGGAACAACCAGAGCAGGAAAGTCAGCATAAAGATAGCATACGTCGTTTTTATACTGAATCGCGGGCCTAATATCCGGATAGCAAATGTCATCAGAACGGCGTTGATAATGAAATATGACCATTGGATAGGGAATCCGGTTGAGTAGTAGATGATAGCACTGATACCGGTAGTTCCTCCGGTCGTTATCTGATAGGGCAGTAAGAATGCCGCCCAGCCCAAAGAATAGCTGATTAGTCCGAGAGTGATGTAAGCATAATCTTTCACTTCTCTCATTATTCCCGCTTTTGCTAGTTTATGCATTGATTTTAAGTATTAGGTGTCAAAGTATCAGGTATCAAGTATTAAGTATTCACCTTGCGGATATATATTTGAATCATAGCCGTGGTGATACTTAATACTTATTACTTAATGCCTGTTTAAATAACAACGTTTACAATCTTCTTCGGAACGACGATGATCTTTTTCGGAGTCTTTCCTTCGATCCATTTCTGTGAACGTTCGTCAGCCAATACGGCTGCCTGGATGGCGTCCGAAGTTTCATCTGCAGCAAATTCCATATTGAAACGTGCCTTTCCGTTGAAAGAGATCGTGTAGTTGATTGTATCTTCTTTCAGATATTCTTCGTTGTATGCCGGCCATTGGGCGTCGCATACGGAAGTTTCGTGCCCCAGTACGTCCCACAATTCTTCGCAAACGTGCGGAGCGAAAGGAGCAAGCGTGATGACGAGTTGTTCCAGAATCTCTTTCTTACTGCATTTCAGGTTGAAAAGCTCGTTTACGCAAATCATGAATGCACTGATAGAGGTATTGTAAGAGAACTGCTCAATGTCACCGGTCACCTTCTTGATAAGTTTGTGGAGGCTTTTCAGTTCTTCCTTCGTTGCCGGTTCGTCCGTCACTAGATATTCATCCGTGCGGCTGTAGAACAGCGACCAGAATTTGCGGATAAAGCGGTGTACACCATCGATACCGTTTGTATCCCAGGGCTTAGACTGTTCTACCGGGCCGAGGAACATTTCGTACATACGAAGTGTGTCCGCACCGTATTTCTCAACAATCATATCCGGGTTGACAACGTTGAACATTGACTTACTCATCTTTTCAATCGCCCAACCACAGACATATTTTCCGTCTTCGAGGATAAACTCTGCCGTTTTATATTCGGGACGCCATGCCTTGAATGCTTCCAGGTCGAGAATGTCATTGGATACGATGTTAACGTCTACGTGAAGCGGTGTAACGTCATACTGGTCTTTCAGGTTCAGTGAAACGAATGTATGGGTATCTTTGATACGGTATACAAAGTTACTGCGACCCTGAATCATTCCTTGGTTTACTAATTTTTGGAATGGTTCTTCCATTATGGATACACCCATATCATAAAGGAATTTATTCCAGAAACGAGAATAAATCAAGTGTCCCGTAGCATGTTCGGTACCCCCTACATATAAGTCTACATTCTTCCAGTACCGGTCAATTTTCGGGTCAACCAATGCTTTATGATTGCGCGGGTCCATGTAGCGCAGATAATATGCGGAAGAGCCGGCGAATCCCGGCATGGTATTCAGTTCCAATGGGAAAACGGTTACATTATCAATCTTTTCGTTTTCTACCACGCATTTGTTCGCTGTGTCCCACGCCCATTTCGTAGCGTGTCCCAATGGAGGCTCGCCTGTTTCGGTAGGCAGGAACTTGGCAACTTCCGGAAGTTCCAGTGGCAGACAGCTTTCTTCGATTACATAAGGCATTCCGTCTTTGTAGTAAACCGGGAAGGGTTCACCCCAGTAACGTTGACGTGAGAAGATAGCGTCACGTAAACGGTAGTTTACTTTTACGCGACCCAGATTATGTTCTTTTACATAGTTCTTGGTTTTTTCAATTGCTTCTTTGATAGTCAGTCCGTTCAGGGAGAGGTCACAGTAAGGAGTGACGTCCGGACGCGGAGAGTTGCAGACGATACCTTCTTTGGCGTCGAAACTTTCTTCGCTGACATCACAACCTTCTACCAACGGGCGGATTTCCAATCCGAAATGCTTGGCAAAGGCGTAGTCGCGGCTGTCGTGAGCAGGTACGGCCATGATAGCTCCCGTTCCGTAACCGGCCAATACGTAGTCGCTGATCCAGATAGGTACTGCTTCGCCTGTGAACGGGTTGATCGCATACGAACCACTGAATACACCGGTAACGCTGCGGTCGGCAATACGTTCACGTTCCGTACGTTTCTTAGTACGGTCGAGGTAAGCGTCTACTTCCGCTTTTTGTGCAGGAGTGGTTAATTGTGCCACCAATTCACTTTCCGGGGCCAACACCATAAAGGTAACACCGAACATGGTATCTGCGCGGGTGGTAAAGATTGTAAATTCGAGATCACTGTCTTTTACCTTGAATTGAACTTCGGCACCTTCCGAGCGTCCGATCCAGTTTCTTTGAGTTTCTTTCAGAGAATCTGTCCAGTCGATAGTATCCAGTCCGTCAAGCAAACGTTGTGCGTAGGCGGATACACGCAGACACCACTGGCGCATCTTCTTTTGGATGACGGGGAAACCGCCGCGTTCGCTGACGCCGTCCACTACTTCGTCATTCGCCAATACCGTTCCTAATTCAGCGCACCAGTTTACCATTGTTTCGCCCAGATAAGCGATGCGGTAGTTCATCAGGATTTCTTGCTTTTCCTTTTCGCTTTTTGCGTTCCATTCATCGGCGGTGAAACTGATTTCTTCACTGCAAGCGGCATTCAGTCCCTCGTTTCCGTAGACAGCAAAGGCTTTTTCCAGTTCTTCGATAGGGCGTGCTTTCTGCTCGTCGTTGCAATAATAACTGTTGAACATTTTTAGGAAAGCCCATTGTGTCCAATGGTAATATTCCGGGTCGCAAGTACGGATTTCACGGTTCCAGTCGAAAGAGAAACCGATTTTGTCGAGTTGCTCGCGGTAGCGGTCGATATTGTTGATGGTAGTGATGGCCGGATGCTGTCCGGTCTGGATAGCATATTGCTCGGCGGGCAAGCCGTAAGCGTCGTATCCCATCGGATTGAGTACATTGAAGCCTTGCAGTCGTTTGTAACGGGCGTAAATGTCCGAAGCGATATATCCCAGCGGGTGTCCTACGTGTAGTCCGGCTCCTGAAGGATAGGGGAACATGTTTAATACATAAAATTTCTGCTTCGATTCGTCTTCCGTAACCTGGTAGGTTTTCTCTTCCACCCACCTTGCTTGCCACTTCTTTTCAATCTCCCTGAAATTGTACTCCATAGTGATAAAGTTTTTATTTATAGTGATTTATACTGTTATTTCTAATTTGAGGCACAAATTTACGTGTTTATTTTCAGATAACCACGCTTTACCTATTGACTTTCTCGTTTTTATTTCGTATATTTGGAGAAATTAAAAACAGAAAAGTAATCATGAAATATATAAGTATTATTACATAGGTTCAATAGGTGAATGTGCAAAATTGCATATGAGGATAACGAATGGGCAAGAAACTGTGAAGGTTCTTGCCCATTTTTGTTGCAATAATTTGATTTGAGTAACTGAAAGTGCCTAAAAATAGTTTTTAATAAACTTGGGAACCGTTTATAATAAACTATTTCATTATTTATTAAAAACTCGAAGCGGGTTTATGCAATATCGGTGATAAAGTGTAAAGAAGAAATATCGTGAGGATTTGCCGATTTTTAGTTTTTTCCTTATTTGGTAAGATTTGTTTATACAATGAACCCTTTGCGTTTGTTGGTATTTTATTTGACAGTGACCGGGTGCTTCGGCAAGAAGTGACTATTTATAGTTTTGTTTAGTCGAGATTCTGTCTGAAATATATTCATAAGAGTCGGTATATATTTTCGTGATTCCCTGTATCTTTGCGGCATTATTAAAAGTATAAGTATGAAACTGACGCACGGATACTATCATCTGATTGCCATACTGACGGTTGCTATCTGGGGGCTGACCTTTATTGCAACGAAAGTATTGATTAATCACGGACTCACTCCTCAGGAAATTTTCTTTTATCGCTTTTTGATAGCCTATATAGGTATTTGGGCGATTTCTCCAAAACACTTGTTTGCCGATAATCTGAAAGATGAGCTTTGGTTGGTGGCGGGAGGCGTATTCGGCGGATCGCTTTATTTCTTCACAGAAAATACAGCTTTGGGGATTACCCAAGCCTCCAATGTTGCTTTCATCATTTGCACGGCTCCTCTGCTGACTACGATTCTTTCCCTGCTCTTTTATAAGAGTGAGAAGGCTACGAAAGGGCTGATCTATGGTTCGCTGTTGGCCCTGATTGGCGTAGGGCTGGTCGTCTTTAACGGAAGTGTGGTGTTGAAGCTTTCTCCTGTGGGTGATTTGCTCACTTTGCTTGCGGCTCTGTCATGGGCTTTTTATAGCCTGGTAATAAAGCGGATGACGGGACGTTATCCCACGGTATTTATTACCCGTAAGATATTTTTCTATGGGGTATTGACTATTCTTCCCGCTTTTCTTCTTCATCCGCTGCAACCGGATTTTGATGTGCTTCTGCAACCGCTCGTATTGTCCAATCTCTTGTTCCTGGCAGTCCTGGCTTCTTTGATCTGCTATATTCTTTGGAATGTGGTTTTGAAACAGCTGGGAACGATGCGGGCTTCCAATTATATCTATTTGAATCCGTTGGTGACGATGGTGGCTTCGGTGCTCATTCTCCACGAACAAATCACATGGATTACGTTAATGGGGGCGGCTTGCATCATATTAGGGGTTTATCTGGCGGAAAAGAAGTAGGATCATTCCATCTTTTATCTGCCGGGAAACTTAGAACAAATATTGATATTGTGTACCCAAGAACTTCCGGATTTGTTTCAGCGCTTTCGTGATTTGTGCCTCTACTGTCTTGACAGATATATCCATTGACTCCGCGATTTCCTGGTTTGTCAGATTCTTCGTGCGGCTTTGCAGAAATACCTCACGACATTTTTCGGGAAGTGACAGGATAGCCTCCTGAATTAAATTATTCAGTTCTTCTGTTTCCAGTGAATCGGTGATGCTTACTTGCGGAGTGTCCTGTCCGTTGATGTCGTCCAGTGAGACAGTAGCCTTTCTGTCCCGTATAGCGTTCAGACACCTGTTTTTGGCAGCCTGAAAAAGATAAGCTTTGAAAGTAAGCCTGATTTCAAGTTTTTTTCTGTTTTCCCATACGGACGCAAAGATGTCACTTGCTATATCTTCCGCTTCTTGTGTATCTCCTAAATACAAATACATAAAGCGGCAAAGAACAGTGAAATAAGTATCGAAGACGTACTTGAACGCCTGCTTATCACCATTCTTTATCAATTGCAAAAGGAACATATCGTCCATAGTGTTTGTAATTAGGTTAGTGAGACGTTGCAAAGTTAAAGAATATTTTTTTAGTAGAAACTAAAAAAATGCTTTTCTGAATAAGGGTATGATTCGTTTTTTGTGTCTTAGTATCGGTAACAGTTAAAAACGACAGCGAAGCATGAAAAAAGAAATACCTTGGGAGTTAATCATTTCCGACCTGAAACAAGACATCTCCGATGCTGATAAAAAGCACTTGGAGGAGTGGGTGTCTATCGATGAGAACCGGAAGGTGTATGAAGAACTTCGGGGAGTTTGGGAAAAGGTGCGTGCTAAAGTTATCAATTATACGCCGGACGTAGATTTCTACTGGAAAGAGTTGATGCAGCGTATGGAGGAGTGTGAGGAGGCTGAACGGAGACAAGCTGAAGATATGGAAAGGTCTGAAGATAAAGTTGAAGTGAATCTCAAAGATAAGGAACAACCTGTTCGTTTGTGGGCTTTCCCCCGTTTTCAACGCTATGTTGCGGCTGCCTGCGTAGTTGTGGCTGTCTTCCTTTCCGTTTCTTTATATATAGGTATAAAGATCGGTCAGCCGGAAATGGCGCAACAAACCTATTCCAATTGGGGAGGTAAATCGGAAGTAGCTCTGCCGGACGGGTCGAATGTATGGATTCATTCGGCTACTTCGCTTACTTATAATACGAATTATTATTCGAAAAACAGAAATGTCCGGTTGAATGGAGAGGCTTACTTTGATGTGGCCCACGATAAAGATCATCCTTTCGTCGTTGAAACCGAAGGAATGAAAATCACCGTACACGGTACAAAATTCAATGTAGAATCCTTTCCCGGTTCGGAAAATACATTTGTCAGCCTGAAAGAAGGTTCGGTGTCGTTGGAGACGAAAGCGGAAACCCGTTTTCTGCATCCGGGAGAAGTCGGTACTTTCAACAAGCGTAACGGACGGCTTCAAATAGAAAAAGGAGATATCGAGTTGGCTGTCTCGTGGGCAAGCAATCAGATTGTATTTAAAAACAGGCCGTTGGATGAGATTTGCCCTCTTCTGTCCAAATGGTATAATGTGAAGATAAATTTGTCTCCGGAATTGCAGGAACAGTACAGATACACATTCACCTTGCGGCACGAACCGTTGGAAGAAATCATGCGAATCATGTCGCGCATTCATCCTATCAACTATGAATTTAATGATGAGAATATGTTGACAATTTTACCGAAGCAGAAACAATAAGTGGTAACACACAATGCAAATATCCGAGTTCAATATCGGTAAAATGATTTTTTTGACAAATAAGTAAGAGAGAAAGGCGAGCCTATGATATAATGAAGATATAGAATAAATAAGGGGGAAGTTCCGCTTCCGGCTTTCCCCCCTACCAAATCAAGTTTTTTATTAACCGAAGAAAGTGAGTGAACATTAAAATCTGACCCATTTTAATGCAGCCTCCTTACAGTTAACTTTTAATATCGCAAAAATATGAATTTAAAAAAGCATTTTGCACTTTTAACGCTATTATTTTTTAGCGTTGTACTTTCTGCACAAGTAAAAGAGAAGATGATAACGATAAGCTTCTCGAAAATTCCATTGTCCGAAGCTATGGCACGCATTGAGAAAACCAGCGGCTATACCTTCTTTTATGACGCAACACAAGTAAATGTGAAACAGGAAGTCAGCCTGAACGTGAAACAGGTTCCTGTATCCAAAGCGGTAGGAGAAATGCTGAAAGGCATTGACCTGTCGTTTGAAGTGACCAGCACACAGATTGCCTTGTTCCCCAAAAAGAGTACTCCGGCACAAACGGGCAAGGCGACTACAATCATCGGTAAAGTTGTAGACGAGAACGGAGAGCCCATTATCGGAGCTAACGTTTTGGTAGCCGGCACAACGACCGGTGTGATTACCGATATTGACGGTAACTACAAACTGGAAGCGCCTTTCGGATCTTCGCTTCAGATCTCGTATATCGGTTATACGACTCAGACGGTGAAAGCCGGGCAGAAGTCTATCATCAAAATGAAGGAAGACTCCAAGACACTGGAGGAGGTCGTAGTGGTAGGTTACGGTGTAATGAAGAAGAAAGACCTGACCGGAGCCGTGGCATCCTTGAAAGCCAGCGACCTTGAAAAAGAACAACCGAAAACTGTTCAGGATATGCTCCGCACGGGTGTGGCCGGACTTTCGGTAGGTATCGAAACCGATACGAAGGGTAACACCAGCATGATGGTGCGTGGTAAAAACAACCTGCGTGCAACGAGTACGGATAAATCTTCCCTTGAGCCTCTGATTGTATTGGACGGAGTAATCTATTCGGGACAGATGACCGACATCAATCCTAACGACATTGAGCAGATAGACGTATTGAAAGACGCCAGTTCCACAGCCGTTTATGGTGCGAAGGCAGCCAATGGCGTTGTGCTGATTACTACCAAGAAAGGAACAAGTTCAACGAAACCGATTATCAATTTCAGTGGTACATGGGGACTTTCAATGGTGAACTCTTTGCCGGAAGTATACGAAGGAGAGGATTTCATCAATTTCCGCCGGGATGTGGAAGTTAGCAAGAATCCTTCAAAAGCAGCTACCGGATATTTCGACAATCCGGCACACATGTCCAATGCGGACTTGGCAAACTGGATGGGAAACGATAAAGGCGACCCGACAAGTATCTGGCTGACACGTCTCGAATTTACCAATACGGAGGTCAACAACTATTTGGCCGGACGTCTTGTAGACTGGCGCGATGTCATTTATCAGGATGTAGCGTTACGTCAGGATTACACGGTCAGCGTGGCAGGAAAGAAAGACGAAATGTCTTATTATTCATCTATCAACTACCTGAAAAACGAGAGTAACGTGCGTGGCGGAGGATACAGTGCTATCCGTGCACGTATCAACCTGGAGAATAAGATACAGAGCTTCCTTACTTACGGTGTGAACGCACAGTTTACTTCACGTGATGAGGGATATATCAGTAGTTCATCCGGCAATTACACTACTCTTTCACCTTTCGGAAGCCTTTACGAAGACGATGGAGTGACTTTGAAACAATACCCTACCGGTAACAATAACCAGAGCAACCCGTTGCTTGCTCCGGCTTTCCAGAATAAACGCAATGACATCGAGAACTTGAATGCAGCTCTTTATCTGAAAATCACCCTCCCTTTGGGCTTTTCTATCCAGACTACTTATTCTCCGCGTTTTGAATGGACAAACTATCTTTTCCATAAGGCAGCCGCTTCTCCCGACTCCGGTTCGCAGAACGGCCGTGTGGAACGTACGCATACGAAGGATTTCTATTGGCAATGGGATAATATGCTGAAGTGGAACAAGACATTCGGCAAGCACGCTTTTGACTTTACTTTCCTTGCCAACTGGGAGAAGTTCCAGCGTTGGCATGATGAAATGACGAATGAAAACTTCCTGCCTACCGACGAACTGGGTTATGGAGGTATCGGTTTCGGTACCAGCCCTAACGTATCCAGTGATGATGTCTACCGTACAGGAGACGCCTTTATGGGACGTCTGCACTATGTATACGACCAGCGTTACCTGATTACCGCCACTGTACGTCGTGACGGATATTCGGCTTTTGGTCTTGCCAACCCGCGTGCCACTTTTCCGGCTATCGCATTGGGTTGGGTGTTCTCTGAAGAGAAATTCCTGCACCGTCCGGATTGGTTCGAATATGGTAAACTGCGTCTCTCATGGGGTAAGAACGGTAACCGTGCCGTAGGTACTTATGCTGCATTCATGCAGTTGGCCCCGCGCAAATACATTTATGTGGATCCGGCAACCGGCAGTCTGGTGACCGCCAACACTTTCTATGCTTCTACTATGGCTAACCCCAACCTGAAATGGGAATCAACGACTTCATGGAATATCGGTACGGACCTGACTTTCCTGAAAGGCAGACTGAGCGCGAACCTGGATGTATATAAGAAGATTACGACCGACCTGCTTGTCAGCCGTGAGTTGCCCAGCCTGATCGGTTACAGCTCCGTGATGTCTAATATCGGTGAGGTCCAGAATACCGGTGTCGAGCTTTCACTGAACTCTACCAACATCAGAATGGATAAGCTTACATGGCGTACTTCTTTCAGCCTGGCTTATAACAAGAACAAGATAACTCACCTGTACGGAATCATGGAAGATGTGAAAGATGCGGACGGTAACGTTATCGGCCAGCGTGAAGCGGACGATATCAAGAACAAGCGTTTCATCGGACACGATATTGATGAAATCTGGGATTACAAGGTAGTGGGAATCTGGCAGGAAGAAGAACGTGAAGAAGCTGCCAAATACGGTCAGCAGCCGGGTGACGTTCATCTGCTGGATAAAGATATGAACTACAAATATGACAATACGGATAAGGAATTCCAGGGAACTACGATGCCGCGTCTGCGTTGGAGTATGCGTAATGATTTCACGTTGTTCAAGAACTTCAATATCTCGTTCAATATGTACTCCTATATCGGACATAAAAAGACATTGGGACGTTTTACCAACGACAATGCTTTGCTGAACGTGACGAACCAGATTAAACGTGACTACTGGACGCCGGAAAACCGTAACAATGAATATCCGCGTCTGGCCAACAAGAAGCCTGCCGGCGTTTCGTATGCCATTTACAAGAACGCTTCTTTCCTGCGTTTTGATAATATCTCAATCGGATATACTTTCCCGAAGAAGCTGATAGAGCCGCTGCGGATTCAGAACCTGAACGTCAATGCTACGATGAAGAATGCAGGTTATATCTCCGGTTGGCCCGGTTACGACCCGGAAAACAGTGATGCAAATACCCCGAGAGTAATTTATTTTGGTATTAACTTGACTTTATAATATCTACAGACTGATGAAACTAAATAATAAGAAAACAGGCATTGCCTGCATGATTGGAGTAGCTGTATTAGCAAGTAGTTGTTCGGATTGGCTGGACCCGAAGCCACTTTCATTCTATACGCCGGAGATTTCTTTTACGGATTACAACGGCCTGAAGACCGGAACGGATATGTTGAACCGTGACGTCCGTTACTTTGATTTTTATCCCACAGGAGGCTCTATGGACCCTTGTATCCTTTCCGAATATTTCTTTTCGGATATAAGTGTCAACGGACGTACTGACGCGGCAAACTCTCCACAGGATCTTGTTCGACAGATTACTCCCAGTGCTTCTCTGACAGGAAATGCAAGTCAGATTAATAACTATTGGACCTATCTGTATAAAGGTATTAAAGACGCCAATACATTGCTGACCCGTTCGGAAACGGCAGAGTTTGACAATGAAGACCAACGTAAGGAAATTGAAGGATTGGCATGTTTCCATCGTGCTTATCGTTATTACCGTCTGGTGAATCAGTATGGGGATATACCGTTCATCACAGAAGAAATCACCGGGCCACGTTATGATTTTTATTCAACGAAGCGTGAAGCAATCTTGCGGTATCTGAAAAACGATTTGGACCGTACGGCTCCTTATCTGAAAAACAACGTTTATATCGGTATGGTGACTCAGGCTGCGGCTTATCACTTACTGACAAAGATCAATCTTGCATTGGGCGAATTTGACGATGCAATCGAATCAGCCAATAACGTCATTAATGACGGAGTGCACTATCTAATGACAGAGCGTTTCGGTGTTGACAAGAATGACGCTACCAAGAATGTGATTTGGGACTTGCATCAGTCTGAGAATAAATCCTTGCCTGAAAACAAAGAAGTACTTTACATGGTGCTCGACCGTTATGATGCCGGTGAGGATATTCGTTCGGCAGCCGGACTGGAAATCAAACGGCAGGTGCTTCCCTGGTTTGCAAAAGACGGCGAGATTAAAACTCCCGACGGCAAAAACGGATTTACCGATAACGATGCAAAGAAAAATCCCTATCTTGAGCAATATGGTCGTGGAGTATGTACAGCACGTTCTACCTGGTATCATACGCACATGATCTGGACACTGGATGACACAGATCTTCGTCATGCTCCGGGCAACTGGATAGAAATGACCGACCTGACCTACAATAATCCTGAACTCAAAGGTACGGAATGGTACGGACAACCGGTTCGCTTTAAAGACGATAAAGGAAACATCCTGGTAAACGATACCATTCGTGACTGGGTGGGGTGGCCGCATTATAAGACCAACGTTGCCGACCAGAAAGATAAATGGTGGCGTGGTGGTTGGGCCGACTGGTATATTTTCCGTATTGCCGAAACGTATCTGTTACGTGCTGAGGCATACATTTGGAAGGGTGATGCAACCAGCCTCCAGAAAGCTGCCGATGACGTGAACAAGGTACGCCGCAGAGCGGGAGCCGATGAACTTGATGCTGACCAGATGACTATCCGTACGATTCTGGACGAACGTGCCCGCGAACTGTATTACGAAGAACCGCGTAAGACGGAGTTGACCCGTATCGCATTTATCTATGCTAAAACCGGCAAGGCGGACGATAAGGGACGTACCTACCGTATGGATAATTTCTCCGAGAAAAACTTCTTCTACGACCACATTATGGATGTAACGGATTTCTATAACAAAGGGGTGAAAACGCCGATTGGAAATGAATATACCATTGCTCCCCACAATGTATTGTGGCCGATTGCATTGAATGCTATTTCGACAAATGTGCAGGGACATATCAATCAGACACCGGGATATGCCGGTTCGGAAAACAATATCGAGCCGTTGGACATTGACTTCAGCAAGTAACGTTTTCTTAATGGTATAACGTACCATTAACTTCCTGTTTATTGGGCATATATATCCACCACGCTGGGCATATATGCCCAATATGTTGAATCTATATATCCACCATGGTGGATATATATTTCCAATAAATCCCTCAATTATATCCGATATTTGGCGTATATTTGTACTTTGTCGGGTATTGGAACCAAAAAACTACCGAACTTTCATAATTTTTTAAACGATAAACGAATGAATCTAAGAACAAAAATCGGGGTCGTAGCAGTGCTGCTGTCTACCCTCACCGTGCAAGCACAAAACATTCCTTTCCGTAAAGCGGAAATAAAAGAAACGATGAAGAAAGTTGCCGACTGGCAAATAGCTAACCCCAACAAGGGCGCCGAACATGGTGACCTGAGCTGGACAAACGCCGTACTATATGTCGGTATGCTCGACTGGGCGGAATTGGCGGAACGTGAAGACGGTAACAAGGATTATTTTAAATGGCTCACCCGTATCGGAAGCCGTAACGGCTGGCAGCCGGACAAGCGGATGTATCATGCCGACGACATCGCTGTTTCACAACTCTTTATCGACCTTTACCGGAAATATAAGAACAAATATATGCTCAATCCTACCATTGCCCGCACGGATTGGGTGATGAAGAACCCGCCGACGGACGATTTCAAGCTGGATTATCGCAAACCTGAGACACTGGAACGCTGGACTTGGTGTGACGCCCTCTTTATGGCTCCTCCGGTCTACACTAAATTATACGTCCTGACGGGTGATAAAAAGTATATCAAATTCATGAACCGCGAATACAAAGCTACGTATGACCACCTTTTCGACAAGGAAGAGAATCTTTTCTATCGCGACTGGCGGTATTTTGACCAACGCGAGGCCAACGGCCGGAAGGTTTTCTGGGGACGCGGCAACGGCTGGGTACTCGGCGGGCTGGCGGAGATATTGAAAGAACTGCCTGCAAAGGACAAGAACCGGAAGTTTTACGAAGAACTGTTCGTGAAGCTCTGTACCCGTGTCGCTAAATTGCAGAATACGGACGGATTCTGGCATGCAAGTCTGCTCGATCCGGCTTCTTACCCGTCACCCGAAACAAGCTGTACCACGTTTATTGTCTATGCTTTGGCTTACGGAATCAACGAGGGACTGCTGGACAAGGATACTTTCCTTCCTATACTGGTAAAAGGCTGGAATGCACAGGTTTCTGCTGTCGATGCAGACGGTAAATTAGGTTATGTACAGCCTATCGGGGCCGATCCGAAGAAGGTGACGCGGAATATGACTGAAGTATATGGCGTGGGTGCTTTTTTAATGGGCGGATGTGAGATTTATAAAATGGCCAGATAAACAAGAACTCATAATCTAATGGTAAAAAATATGATTGTATTTCTGCTCCTGTTATTGGGAGCAGTTATGAATGATACGTCCGCACGTGATGTCATTTCTTTCAATACCGGCTGGCAATTTAAGAAAGGGCCGTTTTCTACGGACCCTATGCGTGCTTCCGCACAATGGGACGGCAAGTGGGAGGAAGTGACAATTCCCCATACCTGGAATGCGAAAGATATGCAAGTGAAAGCTGATGCATTCTACGAAGGTGTAGGTTATTACAGAAAGAAACAGTTTTTCGGAAATGAGTTGGCGGGTAAACGTGTATTCTTGCGTTTTGAAGGAGTAGGGGCTTGCACAGAAGTCTATGTCAACGGAAAGTTGGTGGGAACGCATAAAGGCGGGTATAGTGCCTTCGCTTTCGAGATAGGCACTGCCTTGAAACTGGGGGCTGAGAACGAGATTATCGTGAAGGCTGACAATACGGCCCGTCCCGATGTGATTCCTGTCAATCACAGTTTGTTTGGGGTGTATGGCGGTATTTACCGTCCCGTATGGTTGATTACTACGGAGCAGAATAATATCACAGTGACCGATTGCGCCTCTCCCGGTGTGTACATCACTCAGAAGAATGTATCAAGACGTTCGGCGGATATAACTGTTAAAGTAAAGCTGGATAATGGTAGTCTGGCTCCTGCGCAGCTTGTTCTGGAGAACAGTATTTATACGCAGGAAGGGAAAAAGGTGGTTTCCCAACGTCTGCCGCTTGAGTTGACTCCGCAAGGAACGCAAAGCTATGTATCAACATTCAAACTAAAGAATCCTCATCTCTGGCAAGGTAGGGAGGACCCTTATCTTTACAAAGTAGTCTCCTGTCTGTTGGCAAATGGTGAGGTGATTGACGAGGTCACGCAGCCTTTGGGTGTTCGTCATTACGAAATTGTTGCCGGAAAAGGTTTCTATCTTAATGGAGAGAAATATCCGATGTATGGTGTTACCCGTCATCAGGACTGGTGGGGCCTGGGGAGTGCGCTGACCAACCGTGAACATGATTTTGACCTGGCTCAAATTATGGATGTCGGTGCCACGACCGTGCGTTTTGCTCATTATCAGCAGTCGGAATATCTTTATTCGCGTTGTGATACATTGGGCCTGATTATCTGGGCGGAAATCCCCTTTGTCAACCGGGTGACAGGCTACGAATCGGAGAATGCGCAGACACAACTCCGCGAACTGATTCGTCAGAGTTTCAATCATCCCTCCATTTATGTGTGGGGGTTGCACAATGAGGTTTATCAGCCTCACGAATACACAGCGTCATTGACTCAATCTCTTCACGATCTGGCGAAGACGGAAGATCCTGACCGCTACACGGTTGCCGTGAACGGTTACGGTCACGCCAATCATCCGGTGAATCAGAATACAGATATACAAGGCATGAACCGTTATTTCGGCTGGTACGAAAAGAAAGTGCAGGACATCAAACCGTGGGTGGAAGGACTCGAAAAAGACTATCCCTGGCAGAAATTGATGTTGACCGAATATGGAGCCGATGCCAACCTTGACCATCAGACGGAGTATCTGGGCGATGCGTTGAACTGGGGAAAGCCTTATTATCCGGAAACTTTCCAGACCAAGACGCATGAATATCAGTGGAGTGTGATAGCTGAGCATCCCTATATTATTGCTTCTTATCTATGGAATATGTTCGACTTTGCCGTGCCTATGTGGAGCCGTGGCGGTGTGCCTGCCCGGAACCTGAAAGGGCTGATGACCTTCGACCGGAAAATAAAAAAGGACTCTTACTACTGGTATAAAGCGAACTGGAGCAAGTCTCCCGTACTCTATCTGACGCAACGACGTAACACGGACCGCGAACGGAAGCAGACTTCCGTCACTGTTTATTCAAATATCGGAACTCCCAAAGTTTACTTGAACGGCAAAGAACTGACAGGCATTCGTAAGGGATATACGGATGTACATTATATCTTCGACCAGGTGACACTTGAAAAAGGAAAAAACAAAATCAAGGCTGTTGCGGTATATAATGGAAAAGAATACGTTGACGAGATCAAATGGGATTATCAGAGTGAAAAGAAACGTGATGCGGATGCGCACGAAAACAAAAATGAACATGCCGGGTGGTAAAACCCGGCTTATGGACATAAAAAAAGGAGCAACGCCTTGCTCCAACCTTTGTTAACCTTAAATCTAATACTATGAAAAACACATTGCAAAGATACGGACTCTTAGGAAATTAGCAAATTATCCAAGTAAAATACTATGTTTTATAACACGTTTTAATAGTTTTCTCCTGTTTGTTAAGAAAAACGCCGTTCTTTTTTAAAGGTATGCAACACTAATTTTGATAATTGAATCGGTGGATTCCGTTGATTCTCTGCCGAAAAACCGTTATCTTTGTTCCGATAATCACAGTATATACTCAATAAAAAAAGAAAAGGAGAGAACCGTGAACGAAGAAGAAATCGTGCTCACCCCCATGATGAAACAGTTTCTGGATTTGAAGGCGAAACATCCGGATGCGGTAATGCTGTTTCGTTGCGGTGACTTTTATGAAACATACTCTACGGACGCCATTGTTGCAGCCGAAATATTAGGAATCACACTGACAAAACGTGCTAACGGAAAAGGAAAGACGATTGAAATGGCGGGATTTCCTCATCATGCGCTCGATACTTATCTTCCGAAATTGGTTCGTGCCGGAAAACGGGTGGCTATCTGCGACCAGTTGGAAGACCCGAAAATGACCAAGAAACTGGTGAAGCGCGGCATTACCGAATTGGTGACTCCCGGTGTCTCTATCAATGATAATATATTAAACTATAAGGAAAACAACTTCCTGGCCGCCGTACATTTCGGAAAGGCTTCCTGCGGGGTTGCTTTCCTCGACATATCTACCGGTGAATTTCTGACTGCCGAAGGACCTTTCGACTATATAGACAAACTGCTGAATAACTTCGGCCCGAAAGAAATTCTTTTTGAACGTGGCAAGCGCCTTATGTTTGAAGGCAATTTCGGTAGTAAATTCTTCACTTTCGAACTGGACGACTGGGTGTTTACGGAAACTACTGCCCGCGAAAAACTTCTGAAGCATTTTGAAACAAAGAATCTGAAAGGATTCGGAGTAGAGCATTTGAAAAACGGTATTATTGCTTCGGGGGCTATTCTTCAATACCTGACAATGACACAGCATACTCAAATCGGGCATATTACTTCATTGGCTCGTATTGAGGAGGATAAATATGTCCGGCTGGATAAATTCACGGTGCGCAGCCTCGAATTGATTGGCAGCATGAACGATGGCGGAAGCAGTCTGCTCAATGTGATTGACAGGACGATCAGCCCAATGGGAGCACGTCTGTTGAAACGTTGGATAGTTTTTCCATTGAAGGACGAGAAACCGATCAATGAGCGTCTGAATGTGGTGGAGTATTTCTTCCGTCAACCGGACTTTAAGGAGTTGATCGAAGAACAGTTGCATCTTGTCGGTGATTTAGAGCGTATCATCTCCAAAGTGGCTGTGGGACGTGTGTCACCGCGTGAAGTGGTTCAGCTGAAAGTGGCTTTGCAGGCTATCGAACCGATCAAACAGGCTTGTCTTGAAGCGGATAATGCAAGTCTGAACCGTATTGGAGAGCGGTTGAATCTTTGTGTTTCTATTCGTGACCGGATTGCCCGGGAAATTAATAATGATCCTCCTTTGTTGATAAATAAGGGCGGAGTGATTAAAGACGGTGTGAATGCGGATTTGGACGAATTGCGCCGGATTTCGTATTCGGGAAAAGACTATCTGCTTCAGATACAGCAGCGGGAAAGCGAAGAAACGGGTATTCCGAGTTTGAAAGTGGCTTATAATAATGTATTCGGCTATTATATCGAGGTTCGTAATGTTCATAAGGACAAGGTCCCTAAAGAGTGGATTCGCAAGCAGACGTTGGTAAATGCGGAACGTTATATTACACAGGAACTGAAAGAGTACGAAGAAAAAATTCTTGGTGCCGAAGATAAGATTCTTGTGCTGGAAACGCAGTTATATACGAATTTGGTACAGGCATTGACGGAGTTTATCCCCCAGATACAGGTTAACGCCAATCAGATTGCCCGGTTGGACTGTCTGTTGTCTTTCGCTAATGTGGCGCGTGAGAATAACTACATCCGTCCGGTTATTGAGGATAACGACGTATTGGATATTCGTCAGGGCCGTCACCCGGTAATTGAGAAACAGCTTCCGATAGGAGAGAAATATATTGCCAATAATGTGATGTTGGACAGTAGTACGCAGCAGATCATCATAATAACCGGTCCCAATATGGCGGGTAAGTCAGCGCTTTTGCGTCAGACGGCATTGATTACGCTGTTGGCTCAAATCGGTTCGTTTGTCCCTGCGGAGAGCGCCCATATCGGGCTGGTGGATAAAATATTCACTCGTGTGGGAGCAAGTGATAACATCTCCGTAGGTGAATCTACTTTTATGGTGGAGATGAACGAAGCGGCGGATATTCTGAACAATGTTTCTTCCCGAAGCCTGGTACTATTTGACGAGTTGGGGCGTGGTACCTCTACGTATGATGGCATCTCTATTGCCTGGGCGATTGTGGAATATATCCACGAACATCCGAAAGCCAAAGCACGTACTTTATTCGCCACGCATTACCACGAATTGAATGAAATGGAAAAATCTTTCAAGCGTATCAAGAACTATAATGTATCGGTGAAAGAGGTGGATAATAAGGTAATCTTCCTTCGTAAACTGGAACGTGGTGGTAGTGAGCACTCTTTCGGTATCCATGTAGCAAAAATGGCGGGTATGCCGAAAAGCATTGTGAAGCGTGCGAATGAGATTCTGAAGCAGCTTGAATCTGATAATCGCCAGCAGGGAATAGCAGGCAAGCCGTTGGCGGAAGTAAGCGAGAACCGTGGTGGTATGCAGTTAAGTTTCTTCCAGTTGGACGATCCGATACTCTGTCAGATTCGCGATGAAATATTAAATTTGGATGTAAATAATCTCACTCCTATTGAAGCGCTGAACAAGTTGAATGATATAAAGAAGATAGTCAGGGGAAAATAGCGGATTATTAACGTGTTCACAAATAGTATATAGAACGTTTTCTGAGGTCTGGAAAACGATTTGTAAGTATAAAAGGCGTTTCCTTTAAGTGATTGGAGGAAACGCCTTTCTAGTATGCAGTCGATTTTTATATATCAGGTTCAGGCTACTTTTTTCTTCCGGTCGTAGAAAAACATGAAGTAGATGCCGACTATAACGAATGGAATACTTAGCCATTGTCCCATGTTGAACATCATGTTGTTCTCGAAATCCTCTTGGTTCTCCTTCAAAAATTCGATGAAGAAACGGAAGACAAATATGTAGGTCAGGCAGAGCCCGAAGAAGAAGCCGCGATGCAGTTTCTTGCTGTAATTCTTATACAGGTAAATCATGATGAAGAACAAGATAAGATAAGCGATCGCTTCGTAGAGCTGTCCCGGATGACGGGGTTGCATATCTACCCGTTCGAAAATGAATGCCCAGGGCACATCAGACGGCTTGCCGATGATTTCGGAGTTCATCAGGTTGGCAAGACGGATACAGCAGGCGGTAATTGGAGTAGCTACGGCAATCATATCCAGCACGTCCATATAATGAAGTTTTGTTTTGCGGCAATAGAGCCACAGAGCAATAATCAGTCCAAGTGTCCCCCCGTGGCTGGCAAGTCCTTCATATCCTGTGAATTTCCAACCGCCGGCAGGCAGGAATTTAATAGGTAACAGCATCTCTACAAACCCTTTACCGCTTGTCAGATACTGTCCCGGGTCGTAGAACAGGCAATGCCCCAGACGTGCTCCAATCAGAATACCGAAAAAACAATAGAAGAAGAGGGGGTCAAATTTCTTCTCATCTATTTTTTTATCGCGATACTGGTAGTGAACAATGACGTAAGCCAGAAAAATTCCTACTGCCCACAATAGCCCGTAGTAACGGATAGAAAGGCCGAACAGGTTAAATAGTTCGGGATTCGGATTCCAGTTGATAGATAATAATAAGGTATTCATATTGGATAACGGTTTACGGTTTGGTGAATTAGTGTTTAGTGAATTTTTCGGCTACCATCCGGTAAGTAGGAATATCAATCCCTTGTTCTTCCGCAGCGGTAATCATGTCGAATAACAATCCTTGTATCTCCGAATCATGTCCCCGTGCCAGGTCTTTCTGCATGGAAGCGGTACTTTCCGGGTCGAGTTTGTCGATGACTTTCAGATTATAGCTTATCGGGTCTTCGGGAAATTCTACACCCAGTTTACGTCCCAGTTCGGCACTCTCCGTGGAAAGTCCGATGAAGGTATCGCGTACCTTTCCCGGTTTCTGTACCTCGCCCATGGGGACGTCATAGTAAGCTCCGGTGACAGCCATTGCCGAGATGAACGACCATTTAATGAAGGTATCCCGATTGATATCCGGAGAGATTTCCGCTTTGATTCCGCTCTCCTGAAGATCTTTCTGAACGGCTTCCAGTATTCCCGGGGCAACCTGTGTCCCTTTGTGGGCTCCGTACACCAGGCGGAAAATTTTTCCCATTTGAGTGATCTCTCCTGTACCGGATACGAATCCGACAATATAGATGCAACCGTCGAGTACCGTCACTCCCGGAACGAGACGTTGGATACGCGGTCCTGTTCCGTAAACATTCAGAATAGGAATGACGATTGTCTTGTCATGTGCCGCCCTCTTTATCAGTTCGGTAATCGAGTCGACAGAATATCCCTTGACGCAGACAAAGATTACGTCTGCCTTTCCATTGAATTCTTCTGCTGTTGTTGCCGGGATAGCAAGCGTGTGCTCTCCCTTCAAGTCCGATTTCAATTTCAAGCCGTTTGTCTGTATTGCCTGCAAATGAGCTCCGCGGGCAATACAAGTAACGTCTTTTCCGGCAAGCGACAGAAATCCTGCTATACTGCCTCCAACGCCTCCGGTTCCTGCAATGAGATACTTCATAATAATTACAATTTGCTGATTACAAATGCAAGGTTATCGCGATTATACGTTGAAACGGAAGTGCATGATGTCACCGTCCTGCACGACGTATTCTTTGCCTTCTACGCCCAGTTTTCCGGCTTCTTTCACTGCTGCTTCCGAACCGTACCGGATATAATCATCGTATTTTATCACTTCCGCACGGATGAATCCTTTTTCAAAATCGGTATGGATCACACCGGCACATTGCGGAGCTTTCCAACCTTTCTCGTAAGTCCAGGCACGCACTTCCTGTACGCCGGCAGTGAAGTAAGTTTCGAGATTCAGCAATTTATAGGCTGATTTGATAAGACGTGCTACGCCCGATTCCTCCAAGCCTACTTCGGCGAGGAACATCTGACGGTCTTCGTATGTTTCCAGCTCGGCGATGTCCGCTTCTGTCTTGGCTGCAACAACCAGTATTTCAGCATTCTCGTCTTTTACGGCTTCACGTACCATATCTACGTATTTGTTGCCGTTTACTGCACTTGCTTCGTCTACATTGCAGACATACATTACCGGTTTGCTAGTCAACAGGAACAGTTCATGTGCAATCTTCTGTTCATCTTTTGTCTCAAAAGTAACGGTACGTGCCGATTTGCCTTGTTCCAACGCTTCTTTATATTGAACCAGTACATCGTAAGCCTGTTTGGCAGCTTTGTCGCCACCCGTTTGTGCTTGTTTCTGTACCTTTTGGATACGACTCTCGATCGTTTCCAAGTCTTTCAACTGAAGTTCATAGTCGATGATTTCTTTGTCGCGGACAGGATTTACACTTCCGTCTACGTGTGTCACGTTATCGTCGTCGAAGCAACGGAGTACATGGATAATAGCGTCTGTCTCACGGATATTGGCAAGGAACTTGTTTCCCAATCCTTCACCTTTACTTGCACCTTTTACCAGTCCGGCGATATCTACGATTTCTACGGTTGTAGGAACAATCCGTTGGGGATGTACCAATTCTGCCAGCGCATTCAGACGTTCATCGGGAACGGTAATTACACCTACATTGGGTTCAATAGTACAGAAAGGGAAATTTGCCGCCTGTGCTTTCGCATTCGACAAACAGTTGAAAAGTGTCGACTTACCCACGTTCGGTAGTCCAACAATACCACATTGCAATGCCATATTAATCTATTATTTCTATTATTATCAATAGGATACATATATATGAACAATGATTTGGAGGCAATACCCGGATAAAAAAGAGTGTTTGTTACCAAGTTGTTCATTTTTAGTCTGCAAAGATAATCATTTTTTGAGCTAATAAAGGAAACTTGGTATACTTTCTGTCTTTTCCCCTTATTCCGGCTTACTTTTAGTATGGAAAGTAAAGTCACAGAATAAGGGGATTTTAGTATTAATTATTCGTAAGGCGGCACTTCGGAAATACTACCATACCGGTGATATTCGAAAGAAATGCTTTGTTCCTTGAAGTAGCGAATAAGTTCGATGCGTCCCTGTTTCATAGGAGGCGCTGCCACAATATACATATTGGTTTCCGCGGCACGTTCATACATACATTTGGGGATATTCGGAGAACAAGTACGTACTCTTTCATAGTCCGGCATCACTTTCAGGAAGTCCTCCAGCGATTCCTTTCGAAGCGGCCAGCCATATTGGGTAAGTGCGGCAGTACGGTCATCCGAGGGGTCGAAGCTGATAGTGAGAGGTGTTCTACATAGTTCCGAGGCGTATGAGATCATATTGACCTCTCTATCTGTGTCTTCCGGAAAAAGACGTAGAATCATGCTTTTCAAAGGTAAGTAACGGAAGACATTCTGTTCTCCGTATAGCTTATTAACATCCCTCGGGTCCATAAATTCTTCCTCACAAGCGTCGAAATAACTGTCTATGTAATCAGTCTGGCTGTCCGGCTTGTCTGTGATTTCTACAAAACAGGTACAATAATTGGGACCTCCCGCTTTGATACCGCCTCCGAAAGCAGACAGTTTCATTCCACCGAATGGCTGGCGGTTGACGATTGCTCCGGTGATTCCCCGGTTGATATACAGGTTGCCTGCTATTACGGAGTTTTTCCACAGCTTTTGTTCCTCTTCATCAAGACTCTGTAATCCCGAAGTTAACCCGTAATCCAGGCTATTGACTAACTTAATTCCTTCTTCAAGGTTCTCGATGCAGGCAACACTCAGCAGAGGGCCGAATAACTCGGTTCGGAAAGAGAAGTTTTCCGGTTTCACTCCCCATTTCACGGTCGGAGCCAGCATATATTCTTTCTCATCGATGAAACGGGGAGGAACCAGCCACGATTCTCCCGGTTCGAGGTTGAAGGCTTGTAGCAACTTGTCGTTCTTATTGGTAATCATCGGACCGACAATATTTCCGGGATTCCAGACACTGCCTACTTTCAGGCTCGTTGCCGCATCTTTCAGTTTGCTTTGGAAGTTCTTGTCTTCATAGACCGAACGTTCGACCAATAACAGAGAGCAGGCGGAACATTTCTGGCCGGCATTACCGAAGGCGGAAGCGACGATGTTCATGATAGCATGGTCACGGTCGCCCGATGCAGTGAGGATAATGACGTTTTTGCCTCCCGTTTCGGCTGATAGCGGAGTTACCGGATTGGCTCTTGCGATATTCTGGGCGGTGTCTGTTCCTCCTGTCAGAATGATATGCTTGATTGCAGGGGCGGTAGTCAGCACTTTCAGCGCTTCCCGGTTGGTGATGATGACTTGTAAGGCCTCTTTCGGTACACCTGCATCCCAAAAAGCTTTGGCGAACATCCAGGCAACCGGAGCCGCTACGGTGGCAGGTTTCAGGATAACGGTGTTTCCTCCCGCCAGTCCGGCTACTATACCGCCTACGGGAATGGCACACGGGAAGTTCCACGGTGAAATGACCAATATGGTACCTTTCGGTTTTATCTCTATATCATCTAATGCGGCGAATTTCTTCATCGCTGTCGTGTAGAAACGGGCATAATCTACCGCTTCCGATACTTCTACATCACCTTCAATGACAGTTTTACCGGTTACGGCACACATACAACCTATCAGGTCACCCCTCATATCAGCGAGCCGGTTGGCTGCTTCGTACATAATCCGGTGGCGTTCTTCCAGTGTGGTTTTTCTCCACCCGGCAGGATCTGTCTCGGCAATTTCGATAATCTTTTCCACTTGAGCACTGTCCGCCTGTGACATTTCACAGATACAGACCTCGTCATTCTGGCAACGGTCGAGGTATTTGTAGCGGTTTTTGCATACTACTGTTTCCGCACCTATCTGTAAAGGAATGATTTCCGGTTCTTCCGTTCCGCTTTTCTTCCATTTGGCAAAGATACGGCGCACCCATTCCTGATTTTGTGACAAGTCGAAGTCCGTATCCGGTTCATTCTGCATTGTGTCCGATGGGGCGACGGGAGTGTACGGAAGATTACGGTTCTGAACGCGTGGAGACACATGCGTGAGGTGATCTTTCATAGCATAGGCTTCTTCAAACTGCTTTGCGAGGAAGTCCCACTCTTTTGTATCCGGTTTCAGATTGAAGGAGTGAGTCAGGAAATTGTCGGGTGCTGTATTTTCGTCCATGCGACGGACAAGATAAGAGACGGCGTTCAGGAAATGTTCGTTTTTCACTACCGGAGTATATAGAATCACCCGGTTACCGAGCATTGACTGCGCTCTCCAAAGATGATTCGCCATTCCTTCGAGCATTTCGAAGGTCATATATCCGGTTGTCCCATACTTCTGAGCCAGCAGATAAGCATAAGCGATCGAGAACAGATTATGAGAAGCAACCCCGAGATGTAAAACCCGGGCATTTTCGGGCATCAGTCCACGTTCCAACAGGCACAGATAATTGGCGTCAACTTCTGTTTTGGAAGGACGAATCGGGTTCGGCCAGCCTTTCAGGGAGGAGATAACCGTTTCCATTTCCAGATTACAGCCTTTCACCAGACGCATTTTGATAGGAGCTCCGCCTCCGTCTACGCGGGCTTTGGCAAATTCCAGCAACTCGGTTTGGAAGTCGTATGCATCCGGCAGATAAGCCTGTACGACGATTCCTGCCGAATAGTTCTTGAATTGCGGCAGGTTGAGTACTGCTTTGAAGAGGCGCAATGTGAAGTGGGCGTCTTTATATTCCTCCATATCCAGGTTGATGAACTTGGAGCGTTTTATTCCGTCTTCGTCCGTATAAGGAAAATCAATGGCTTTCTGATAAAGCGCGGACATTCGTGAAACGAGTTCCGGGAAACTTTCTTCGTAGTTCAGAGCGTGTGTCTGCGCGTAGATTCCCGATATTTTCACTGAGATGTAATTAATGTCGGGTGATTCAAGAGCTTCCAGATAGTGATGATAGCGGTGATCGGCTTCTCCGTTGCCAAGCACCACTTCGCCTAAAAGATTCACGTTCTGCCCGATTTTCTCTTTGAAGCGGGTAGCCAGATGCTTCGTGAGTTGCGGGCGTTCCTCATTGATAATAACTTGCGAGGTATCCATGCGCAGGCGTTTTTTGATAATCGGGATAGCGATAAAGTCGAAATGATGTCCGAATGCCTGATACATTTTGAATAAGAAAGCATCCCGTTTGTTCAGAAATTCGGGGACACCGTACTGGTCAAGGAGAGTCTTGATACGTTTGGCGAGTATCTTCCGGTCGCGGATTTGCGAGGATTCGTCGAGCATCTTCACGAGGAATTTCTTGTCTTGCAGGCGCTGCACCATGACGGCATATTTATGCTGTTCCAGGCGTTCGGCTTTCGTAATCGTTTGTTCACAAGTATTATACAGTTTAAGTACCCAATCCTGTACTTCGGTAAGGGTCGGTTGATATTGTTTGTCCATAAGAATCTGAATTATGTAAATGGAGAAAATGTGAAAAAAGAATCTCAAATTGCAATTTACATAGTACGGAGGGTAGGACTAAACATAACAGCACGGTAGCGATGCAGGGTTTGCAACGCTTGCTGCGAGAAGCAGTCGAACAGATACTGTTGTTTCATATTCGTCGTTTTTGAAGGTGATTAGAAACGAAAGACTCACACTTCTCACAAAGATAAAAATAAATTATTGATTTTCAAGTAAAAGGGGAAGAAAATGCAATTGTGATAAATTCTAATATGTATGGTATGAGTTGATACAAGACGCGAGCGAAATAAATTAATCTTAATCTCTCTAAGATTTAGTTGTTCGGATACTATTAATTAGTACTCGTTATGCATGACTTTATTAACTATGAGGAGTAAATATGTGCTAACTTTGAATTAGTTACCTCCTTTAGTATCTGGCCTGATATTTCTTATAAAAAATCAGAAACAGGATGAATCCGGTCAGTGCGAAAGGAACACCTGTGAGGGCGGGGTAACGATAGCCTTCACTAACAGTCAATCCCCCTGCATAAGCGCCAATGGCATTTCCCAGATTGAATGCGACCTGTACGCAGGCAGCCCCCAACATCTCGCCGCCTTTTGCCACACGGATAATCAGTATTTGTTCGGGGCTGGATACGGCAAACAACCCTGCCGTGCAGAGGCACATCAGTATAGCAGCCGTCCATTTGTAGGGAGAAAGGAAGAAAATGAGAAGTAGCATAAGGCATATTAATGCTTGTGCGGCAGTTCCCACTTTTCCGGGTGTATAGCGGTCGGAGAGGCGCCCGCTGATAAGATTTCCCATGACCATACCGAATCCGGCAAGAATCATCAGCGGAGTAATACTTTCGGTGGAGAAACCGGAAATATTCGTCAGCATAGGGTTGATATAGCTGTACCAACAGAATACGCCACCGTTGCCTAACGCCGTAGCACCGAGAATGAGCCAGGGAGCCGGAGTCTTCAAGAAATGGAATTGTCCTTTAAAGCCGGTATCCTTCAAGCCTTCTACGTGAGGTACCCAGCGCCAGATGTAATACAGGATAACGATTCCCCAGATGCCGACCAACAGGAAAGTGGCACGCCAGGAAAGCATAGTGCTGAGAGAAGTTCCCAATGGGACACCGAATAGGTTGGCAATGGTCATTCCGGCAATCATAATCGAAACGGCTTCCGAACCTTTCCCTTTATCAGCCAGTCTTTCGGCAACAATGGAGCCGACGCCGAAATATGCTCCGTGCGGTAGTCCGGAGATGAAGCGCGCAGCAAGCAATATCCAATAATTGGGAGCTGTTGCAGCACAGATATTACCTATCATAATCAGGGTAACTAATACCAGTAGAATATGTTTCAACGGATATTTGCGGGCTAATGTCAACACGGGGGCACCCACACAGACGCCTAATGCATAAGCGGAAATGAAATGTCCCGCCATAGGGATACTGATCCCTAAATCTTTTGCCACATCGGGCAAAATACCCATCATTACAAATTCGGCAATACCTAATCCCAGGGTGCCGAACGCCAATGCGATAAGACTCTTTTTCATACCAAACTTAACCTGATACCTGTAACTTTTTACCTTTTTCTTTTTTGCGGGTGCAAAGGTAAAACAAAATCGGGCAGAGTGAGTTCGGTGTGAAATATTTTGATTTAAGTCAATTTATACAATGCTGCGTATGTAAGACTATGGATTTTAATAATTGTGTTTATAATAATATTATTGCGGTTTTTTTTATTAATAGAGATTGCCTTTTCAATTGCTCTTTCCTGAATGTTTAAGAATCCAGTCTGTTATATCTTTTAGAACTTCTGGGCTAATGGTTTCTTCTAGCTGCCCATACTCCGCCAATGTTCCTTTTTCACAGGTTTGAAACAGATGATTTAAGTTCGGGTAGGCTTTTACCGTTACATTCTTATTCCCGTTCTCGCTGATTCTTTGTTGGATAGCCGTAAGGTTCATAGCCGCCTCCACTTGAATGTCCTTTTCTCCGTTTAAGGCAAGTACCGGACATTTTATTTTTTTCATGGCTTTAGCCGGGTCATATCTCATAAAATGAAGATACCAGGGGGAGGTCATGGAACTTATCTGGGAGGAAATCTGCTGTACGGTATTCAAGTCTTTCAGTTGTTCGGACGACATGGTTTTGGTAACATCTGCATATAACTCTTTTTGAAGTTCATCTGTGGTTTTGTCTGCTTGTTGCAGTATGGCATACCTGTTTCGTATCGACGGTTTCGTTCCTTGCCAGAACGCATCCGGCATTCCCTGGGATTTAGAAATCATCTCTACTTGTTTCAGCATCAGGCTGTCACCTCTTACGCCGGCTCCTGCCAATGAAACAATAAACGCAATCGCCGGGTCTTTGGCAGCTACGATGAATGCTATGATTCCGCCTGCGCTATGTCCGATAATGCCAATCTTCTTTGTGTTTATTTCTTTTCTGCCGCGCAGGTAATTGATGGCAGCTTCCGTGTCCGTTGCGAAATCCTCGTTGGTGGCTGTTGCATGGTTGCCTTGTGAGGCGGCTGTGCCACGATCATCACAGCGTAATACGGCGATTCCGTTCCTCGTTAGATAGTCGGCGATGACTAGGAAAGGCTTGTGTCCCATGATCTCCTCATCCCGGTTCTGCGCACCGCTTCCTGTCACCAACACTACTGCCGGAAATTTATTTCCCTTTTCGGGAAGAGTTAATGTCCCCGCAAGGTTAATTCCGTCCTGTTCGTTTCTTACTGTAACTTCTTCACTTTTATAAGGGAAAGGTGGTTGAGGTTCCTGCGGACGTTTGGGACGGCTTGCTTCTCCCTTTTCCAGGTTCAATGGGATAGGCATTCCTTGTGTGAATGTTCCGGTTATCGTTTTGTCACTTTTCAATTTTCCTTTGTAGGAAGCATGAATAACAGGTATCTGAATAGTTAATATGGAATCACTGAAAGAGGTAGCTTGTGTCTTTATGCCGTTGGCTCCCTGGTCGGGACTGTCGAGCGTTGTTACATAAGTTCCTTGAGCCGCTTGGTTGATATGGAATACGATAGTCAGCGACCCGGTGGGAACAGTCAGTTTTCCGTGCCAAGTTCCTGAGATATCTTGCGCGGATGCGGAAGAAGATAAGAACAGTCCGGTGAATAATCCGGTGATAATAGTAGCTATGTAGACAGTTTTCAATGTGTTCATAAGAGAGAGATTAATAGTGAATGTAATTGATGCATATCAGATGATTCGTACAAAGATAACGATTATTCTGACATAAAAAATAAGACATTACTCAATCTTGTTTTAAGTCGAGTAATTTCAGGATAATTTATGAGATTTGTTAATGAAGGCTGCCTTTATTTTGTTGTCAATGGACTAAAAGGCTATCTTTGTTTTTATTTAATAGATTAATATTTGATAAATATGAAGATGTGTAGTGAAGTCTTTCAGTTTGAAAAGGAACTGAAGTGGGAGAACCCGGGTCCGGGAATCTGTCGTCAGATAATGGGTTATGACGAACAGTTGATGATGGTAAAAGTGCAGTTTGAAAAAGGAGCTGTCGGCACAATGCACGAACATCATCACAGTCAGGCTACTTATGTGGTAAGTGGAAAGTTCGAATTAACGATTGGCGAACAGAAAGAAATACTATCGGCAGGAGATGGCTATTATGTGGCTCCTAATAAACCTCATGGCTGTGTTTGTCTCGAAGCAGGCGTGCTGATTGACACATTTACTCCGATGCGGGCAGATTTTCTGTAAGACAGATGTGGTATGAAATTACCACATCTGTGGTATTTCGTCTGAACAGAATCCGCGCTATCTTTGTCATATATTAAAACGTATGAATTTAAAACGGATATATATGGAGAAGATAGCAAGAAAATTGACGGACCTGGTTGGTAACACTCCGTTGTTGGAACTTAGTAATTATAATAAGAGTAAGAATTTGAAAGCTCGCCTGGTAGTGAAGCTTGAATATTTTAACCCTGCCGGAAGCGTTAAAGACCGTATTGCTTTGGCGATGATTGAAGACGCTGAGGTAAAAGGTGTTTTGCAAGCGGGAGCTACTATTATAGAACCGACTAGTGGCAACACCGGAGTAGGACTGGCTTTTGTGGCTGCTGCCAAAGGTTATAAGTTGATATTGACAATGCCCGACACGATGAGTGTTGAACGCCGCAATCTTTTGAAAGCTTTGGGAGCAGAATTGGTCCTGACTCCCGGTGCGGATGGTATGAAAGGAGCAATTGCCAAAGCGGAAGAACTGAAAGCGGCAACTCCGGACTCTGTTATCTTACAACAATTTGAAAATCCTGCTAACCCCGCCATGCATTTACGTACTACCGGCCTGGAAATATGGAGAGATACCGAGGGGAAAGTCGATATCTTTGTGGCCGGCGTGGGTACTGGCGGGACAGTTAGCGGAGTAGGTGAAGCATTGAAGATGCGCGACCCCAGTGTGAGGGTGGTAGCGGTAGAACCGTCTGATTCGCCGGTTCTTTCCGGAGGAAAGCCTGGGCCTCATAAGATTCAGGGAATCGGTGCGGGTTTCATTCCGAAGACTTACAAGGCTTCCGTCGTAGATGAAATTATTCGGGTGCAGAATGATGATGCCATTCGTACAAGCCGTGAACTGGCGAAGCTGGAAGGATTGCTGGTCGGCATATCTTCGGGTGCTGCTGTTTATGCGGCGACAGAACTGGCAAAACGCCCGGAAAATGAAGGGAAGATGATTGTGGCGTTGCTGCCCGATACAGGCGAACGTTATTTGTCTACTATTTTGTATGCTTTTGAGGAATATCCTTTATGATACACTGAATTTTAGAAAAAAGAGAGAGAATAATCGGGTGGTTATTTGGCAAAATCGTATATTTGCCAAGTAACCATTTTTATTTAATACTATGTTAAACAATACTTTAGGGATTTTAGTAACTATTCTCTTACTATTCTCCGCCTGTAAAGACGAAGAACCCCCAATCTCTTCAACGAAGGAATTGCTGAACTTTTCTATTTTGAAAAGTGATAATCAAGGTAAGGTCGCAAATGATGTGGAAGCCTCTATTCAGGGGAGTGTGATTACATTGCCATTGGATAAGTATGATGATTTGAAATCATTAATTGCCGTATTCGAATATAATGGAAAATCTATCACGATAAATGGAGTTGAGCAGGAATCCGGAGTTACCTCAAATGATTATTCGCAGCCATTGGTTTTTACTGTGGAAGCAGAAGATGGCAGTAAACAGCAATATACAGTGGAAATTGCATTGAAAGATACCGGAGTGCTTTCTGCTTTCCGCTTTTTGAAAAAGAATAATGCATTCTTGACTGCTGATGTTGTATGTTCGATTGAAAAAGGTGAGGTTGTATCTCTTCATAAGTTTTTACAATCTAAACTAGTGGCAGAGTTTAGTTCTAATGCAGTGAAGGTTTTAATAGATGATGTGGAACAAATAAGTGGTGTGACGGAGAATGACTTTTCTTCTCCGGTTATTTATAAGTTCATAATGCGGAATGGAGAAATTCTTCAATATACGGTAAAGATGGAATTCTTATTGGACCTTGTTTCTCTGCTAGTCATTACCACAGATGATTCTTCTATTTCGGAAATACAGAGTAAAGACTCTTATGAGAGTGGAACTTTGACTGTCAATGGAAAAAGTACTTATGAAAGTTGTATAGTTAAAACCGAGATAAAGGGACGCGGCAATTCAACGTGGGGATATCCTAAAAAGCCTTATCGACTGAAACTTAATAAGAAAGCAGAGATCTGTGGTTTGGGGAAAGCCAAGAATTATGTGTTGTTGGCAAATCATCTTGATCCTACGTTAATGCTTAATTCGGTTGCATTCAAGATAGGTCGGCTGCTGGAACTTCCTTTTACCAATCATGCAATTCCTGTAGATGTAGTTTTAAACGGAATTTATAAAGGTTCTTACTTGTTGACCGAACAGATAGAGGTTAAAGAAAACCGTGTAGATTTGGATGAAAACAACAGTGTCATGTGGGAACTTGATTCTTATTGGGATGATGAGCCTAAGTTTAAATCGACTGCATTTAACCTCCCTGTAATGGTGAAAGACCCTGATTTGACCACAGAGCAATTTGAATATTGGAAGAAGGACTTTAATGCATTCACGACACAATTTGCAAAAGAACCGTTAGAAGGAAATAGCTATGTAGACATGATTGATATTGAATCGGTTGCCAAATTTCTGATAACCTTTAACTTGGTACACAACATGGAGATAAATCATCCTAAAAGTGTTTTTCTCCATAAAGAAGGAAATGGCAAGTATGTAATGGGACCTATCTGGGATTTTGATTGGGCGTATGATTATGAAGGTACGAGTAATCATTTTGGACGTTACAACACACCGTTATTTTCAAGTAGCATGAATGGAGTCGGTACGGCATTTTTCCAACGCTTTCTACAAGATAGCCGTGTGAAAGCGATATATAAGAGAACTTGGCAAGATTTCAAGAATAATAAGCTAGATGCATTGTTACAATATGTAGATGATTATGCTGTAATGCTTAAACCCTCTGTGGAAAGGAATAGTGAATTATGGGAAAATACTCGTTCATTCGATACAAAAGTGAAAGAGTTGAAGACGTGGTTAAGGAATAGAGCAGACTATATAGATAGTGAAGTCAGTAAACTTTAATAGAATCAATCTGTTGAACTGATAGATGAAAATAGATATCTGAAGAACCGGTAATAATTTCTGTTTCACTTTTTAGTGAGGAAAACAAAATTATTACCGGTTCTTATGGATTTATATTATTGATTGGGGTTTATTGCACTTCAAAACTTCCTTTCAACCGTATATCTTGTGATGAAGCTCCTATCATTATTGAAAAACTACCCGGTTCTACCGTAAACTGATTGTTCTTGTCCCATAACCCCAAGTCTTGAGGAGTAAGGGTAAAGCTGATTGTCTGTTCTTCTCCCGGTTGCAAATGAATACGTTCGAAGCCACGTAACACCTTGTCGTAGGTAGTCACACTGCTGAAATCATCCCGAATATAAAGCTGAACTACTTCATCTCCAGCTCTTTTCCCGGTATTCTTTACGATACACGAAAGGGGCATGTTTTCTTGTGGACCTATAACCGGTTTGGAGATCTTCAAGGCTGAATATTCAAAAGTAGTGTAACTTAACCCATATCCGAAAGGATAAAGAACTCCGTCTACACGGACTCTCCCCTTTGAATCGGAGCCGGGTTTGAATGGAAATGCAAATGGAACCTGTCCTACTGACTTCGGGAAAGTTACAGCCAGGCGACCGCCCGGATTGTAATCTCCGAAAAGGACTTTAGCAATAGCATTCCCCATAAATTCACCGGGGAACCAGGCATGCACAATAGCGGGAACGTATTTGTTGGCCCAGTTGATTGTTGCTGCCCTTCCGTCTACCATTACCAAAACTACTGGCTTTCCTGTTGCATATACAGCTTCCAGCAACTGCTGCTGACGCCCGCAGAGATCGAGGCTGGTACGGGAAAATTCCTCCCGAACCGTCTTCTCATTTCCGCCTAATACAAGAATAGCGATGTCCGAAACTTTTGCCAGTTCTACTGCTTCATTAATCATAGCTTGTTCCTGTGTATCCAAAGGAACATTGTATAATTCACTTTCCGGGAAATACTTGTCAATGATGTTACATCCCTTTGCATAGCTGACTTCTGCATTAGGCAGATATTCTTTGATTCCCTGATATACAGTCTTGATAGGAGCATGGGCAGGGCCGTATCTGCACGTCAGTTCCTTCACTTCTTCTGCATTCGGACCGATAACTGCTATTTTGTTGAGGCTCTTGGACAACGGAAGCATCTGATTCTCGTTTTTCAGAAGAACAATAGACTCTAAAGCCGCTTTCATAGATACCTCCTGATGAGCGGCATTGTGTACTACCGTTTCTGGATGACGATCATCACCTGGGTACGGATTATCAAAAAGCCCCAACATAAATTTGACACGTAAGATTTCACCTACACGTTGGTCGAGGGTATGCAAAGAGATTTTTCCTTCGCTGATTGCACGGCGTAAAGGGAGGATAAAATCTTGTGGCGGGGTGAAGTTGGTGCGGATATTCAGTCCTGCATTTACTACTTGTGCCGCCATTTCTTCTTCAGTCGGGGTAATGCGGTGTTTTGTATGCAGGAATTCCACTGCTTCACTGTCCGATACTACATATCCCTTGAACCCCCATTGTTGACGCAGAATTTCAGTAAGGAAATGATAACTCCCGGAGACAGGTTCTCCGTCATAATCATTATAAGAGCTCATTACCCCTAAGGCTCCTGCTTCCTGAATTCCTTTGCGGAAGGGTTCCAAATAAAGAGTCTTCATCTCACGCGGAGCCACGTGCGGGTCGGTACGTGTACCTCCATCACGTCCTCCAACCGGGATACTATAGACGGCAAAATGTTTCGGAGTGGCTGCCAGCCCTTCGGCTTGCAGACCGAGAATCATTTGTTTTCCCAGTTCGCCTGCCAGATAAGGATCTTCGCCATAACTCTCTACTACCCGTCCCCAGCGCGGGTCTTGGGCAATGTCCAGAATCGGGGCGTAAATATTGGTATATCCGAGCGCTTTTGCCTCATCAGCAGTGACTTTCGCAATTTCTCGGATCAGTTTCTTGTTCCACGTGGCACCTTGTCCGCATTGGGCAGGAAACATGGTAGCCCGATTGTGGCACAATCCGCGTATTCCTTCATTGGTAAAGTCAACGGGAATACCCAACCGTGTCTGTTCTACAAACCAGCGTTGTATTTCGTGGCGGTTCTTTACACTGTTGGCATACGGATAAGAAAGTTCGGAACCGAATTTACCCAATCCGTTCGCCTGTTCGTCAATATTCCCGATACCGTCTTTCCAGATTTCCTTTGACCATTCGGCAGTGGGCCATGCATCTTTCAATACCCGCCCCGAACCGTATAAAGTAGCCATTTGGCAGGTTTTCTCTTCCAGCGTCATTTGCGACAGCAAATCCGCAACACGGGCTTCAATAGGAGCGGCAGGGTCTTCGTATACGTCCTTGACTCCGTTCTTATTAAAGTCAATCCAATTCTTCTTGTATATGTCTTTTGTACTGCCGGCAAAGATGTTGCCGACAGACAGACACAAGGTAAGTCCACATACTAATTTTTTCATATCTATGGCTTTTCATCAGCTCGCAGGCCGAATACTTTTCCCGTCATCCGGTCTACCGGTACTTTCCATACTTTAACATTACGGACAGCCGGATCGGAGTAATTAAATTCATTATTCGTATAATGACACATGATAATGTCCAATGCGCCACGTTTTTCTTCCATGTCTTCAACGAACTCTACTTTTCCGCGACACATCGCACTTTCAGAACGCATACTGTAACTGCAAGCCACTTTTTCGTGCTGATAGACAAGCTTGTGTCCGAGACTAAAAGTGATACAGACATTATTATTGTGTTCCAACATTTCCACTTTACTGCCTTCGGGCCCGGAGTGGAGATAGATAATGCCGTCTTCATAACCGAAGTTCATCGGAACTACGTATGGATTACCTTCCATATCGACTATACCTACAAAACAAACGTCACAATGAAGAATAATAGACTCGATTCTTTGTTTGTCTTCGATGATAAAGGTTTTCATAATGGTTGTTAGCTTCCCCTTTGTGGTGAACTTATTTTTCTATTAATTCAAAATCCAATTGTTTCTTCTCAAGGTTGGCACGTGCTACGCGAACGGTAATAGCATCTCCCAGACTATATATCTTGTTTTTACGACGTCCGCGAAGGCAATAGTTCTTCTCGTCAAATTCGTAATAATCATCATCCAGATCGCGGATGGGCACCAAACCTTCACATTTATTTTCGTTCAGTTCTACGTAGAGTCCCCATTCGGTTACACCGGAGATTACGCCATCGTAAATCTGCCCCAAGCGTTCGCTCATAAATTCTACCTGTTTATATTTGATAGAAGCGCGTTCAGCGTTGGCAGCTATTTGCTCCATGTTCGAACTGTGGTCGCAGAGGTCTTCGTATTTGGCTTCTGATACGCTGCGTCCTCCGTTTATGTACTTCGTCAACAAACGATGTACCATCATATCCGGGAAACGGCGGATCGGTGAGGTGAAGTGAGTGTAATATTCGAATGCCAGTCCGTAGTGGCCGATGTTATGCGTAGAGTAACGCGCTTTCTGCATGGCACGGATAGAAACTGTTTCAATCAGATTCTCTTCTTTCTTACCATGAATATCGTCCAGAAGGTGGTTAATAGACTTTGAAATATCTGTTTTTGTACCGCTTGTACGTACTTTATAGCCGAAACGGGCGATGAACTGCGACAAGTTTTCCAGCTTTTCCGGGTCGGGCAGGTCGTGGATACGGTAAGGGAGCACTTTGGCTTTCTTATTCTTCGGCACACGTCCTACCTTTTCGGCTACGGTTCTGTTGGCAAGCAACATAAATTCTTCTACCAGCTTATTGGCGTCTTTTGACTCCTTGAAGTAAACGCTGATAGGTTTCCCTTTCTCATCGATCTCGAACTTCACTTCGTAACGGTCGAAGTTGATAGCTCCTGCTGAGAAACGTTTTTCGCGAAGTGCTTTGGCGATAGTATCCAGTGTGAGTATTTCTTCCTTGAAGTCTCCTTCTTTTGTCTCGATAATTTGCTGTGCCTCTTCGTAAGTAAAGCGGCGGTCGGAGTTGATAACCGTATGAACGATGCGTGAATCCTTGACTTCACCTTTTTCGGTAATATTGAAGATTACGGAGAAAGCCAGCTTTTCTTCATTCGGGCGGAGGGAACAGATGAAGTTACACAATCGTTCGGGAAGCATCGGAATGGTGCGGTCCACCAGATAGACGGAAGTGGCGCGTTTTTCTGCCTCTTTGTCAATGATTCCTCCTTCTTTCACGTAATGCGTCACATCGGCGATGTGTACACCTACTTCCCACAATCCTTCTTTCAATTTGCGGATAGAAAGTGCATCGTCGAAGTCTTTGGCATCTTTCGGGTCAATAGTGAAAGTGGTAGCTTTGCGGAAGTCCTCACGTTTGGCAATCTCTTCGGCTGAAATTTCGGCGGGAATCTTGTCTGCCGCTGTCTCTACCGACTTCGGATAGACATAAGGCAAACCGAATTCGGCAAGAATGGCGTGCATCTCCGTAGTGTTTTCACCGGCTTTGCCAAGTATATCAATGACTTGTCCGATAGGATTTTTTGCCTTGTCCGGCCATTCGGTCACTTTCACAATTGCTTTGTCTCCGGTTTTACCACCTTTCAGCTTTTCTTTCGGGATAAAGATGTCATTGGCAAGTGTGCGGTTTTCCGTCACCAGAAAAGCATACGACTTGGCTACTTCCAGTGTACCGACAAATGTATCGTTGGCACGTTCCAGTATTTCTATTACTTCCCCTTCGGCATCCTTGTTTTTACGTTTGGCGTAGAAGGTGATCTTTACTTTGTCGTTGTTCATCGCATGGGCCGAGTTGCGTTCGGCCACAAAGATAGGATCGCCCCCTCCTTCGGGGATGAAGGAATTCTTTCCGTTACTTTTCCGTTGGAAGGTGCCGGTCATCTCTGTTCCATGATTGTTGAGACGGAACTTTCCCTTTTCTATTTCGCTGATATAGTCATCATCCAGCATTTCGTGAAGAATATCGACGCATAGCATTTTCTGCGGGTGAGTGGTGAGATGTAACTCTGAGAAAATATATTTCATGCTCAGCGTCTCGCTTTGTTTGGCATGGAAAAAGTCTATCAATAGCGCGGCTAACTGTTTTTTACTCATTCTCTTGCCGGCTTTCTTCTCTTTCTTTTCTTTCTTTTTCGCCATAATGTAGTCTTTTAAAAATATCTAGTTACAAAGATATAGGAATATTTTCCTTATCGAAACTTTGAGGAAAGAAAAATAACTTTGCAGTCTTGTATTTGATTTTCCGTAATAGGTCAGGTTGGTTCTGATAAGGTATATTACAAAGTTGGGGATAACTCATAATTTTATCGTTGTATGTAAGTGGTATTTAAAGGGTATCGTTTTTTTTCAACGGGTTGAGTGCGACAAATAATAATTGAGAAAAGCAAAATGGCTTTTGTTTTATATTTATTGTATCTTTGTGGCATTATCAAGAAAATGTTTAGTGAGGTACTTTTATTAATATTCACGCAGAACCTAGAGAGTAATAATGGAGAGTGTTTTAATTACGGGCGCAAGCGGTTTTATAGGAAGTTTCATCGTAGAGGAAGCGTTGAAACGAAGGTTTGGTGTGTGGGCAGGGATTCGTTCTACGAGCAGTAAGAAATATTTGAAAAACCGGAAGATTCATTTTCTGGAACTGGACTTTGCGCATCCTAATGAACTTCGCGCCCAACTCTCCGGGCATAAAGGTACTTATAACAAGTTTGATTATATCATTCATTGTGCCGGTGTCACCAAATGCTCTGACAAAAAGACTTTTGATTATGTCAATTATCTCCAGACTAAATATTTTATAGACACGCTGAAAGCGTTGAATATGGTTCCGAAGCAGTTTATATATATCAGCACGTTGAGTGTATTCGGTCCTGTACGTGAGAAGGATTATACTCCGATTGAGGCGGATGATACTCCGGCGCCCAATACGGCTTATGGGTTCAGTAAACTGAAAGCGGAACTGTATATTCAGAGTATTCCCGGTTTTCCTTATGTCATTTATCGTCCTACGGGAGTTTACGGACCTCGTGAAACAGATTATTTCCTTATGGCGAAATCTATTCAGAAGCATGTTGATTTCTCGGTGGGTTTCCGGCGTCAAGACCTTACTTTTGTTTATGTGAAAGACATTGTGCAAGCTATTTTCCTGGGAATAGAGAAAAATGTTACCCGTAGAACGTATTTCCTGACAGACGGGAATGTGTATAAGAGTCGTGCGTTTTCGGACCTGATACAAAAAGAATTGGGTAATCCGTTTGTTCTTCATCTGAAATGTCCGTTAATTGTGCTAAAAGTTATATCTTTGCTCGCTGAATTTATTGCTACACGTTCCGGAAAGAGCAGTACACTAAATTCGGATAAATATAAGATAATGAAACAACGCAATTGGCAATGTGACATCATCCCGACAATTAATGAACTGGGATATGCGCCCGAATATGATTTGGAAAAGGGAGTCCATGAAACCATTGCCTGGTATAAAAACGAAGGATGGCTTTAGACTTATTTAAGCGAGTAGAAACCCGGAAAGGGTTGTTTGCTGTGGAGAAGATTACATTGATTTATAATCTGTTGACCTCCATTTTGATTCTATTCCTGTTTCAGCGAATGGATCATCCATGGCACATGTTGCTGGATAGGGCTATGATTGCTGCAATGACTTTTCTGTTGATGTATCTCTACCGGCTTGCTCCCTGTAAGTTTTCGGCGTTTGTACGCATCGTCATTCAGATGAGCCTGCTTTCTTACTGGTATCCGGATACTTTCGAGTTCAACCGGTTCTTTCCGAATCTGGATCATGTCTTCGCTATCACCGAACAGTTTATTTTTAATGGGCAACCTGCTATCTGGTTCTGTCATACGTTCCCGCATCTTCTGGTCAGTGAGGCGTTCAATATGGGATATTTCTTCTATTATCCGATGATGTTGATTGTGGCGTTATTCTATTTCATTTATAGGTTCGAGTGGTTTGAAAAGATGTCTTTTGTGCTTGTCACTTCCTTCTTTATCTATTATCTGATATATATATTCGTACCTGTTGCAGGACCTCAATTCTATTTTCCTGCCATTGGATTTGATAACGTTTCTAAAGGAATTTTTCCGGCTATCGGTGATTATTTCAATCATCATCAGGAATTGCTTCCCGGTCCGGGCTATCAGCATGGGTTCTTTTATAGTTTAGTGGAAGGCTCCCAACAAGTGGGCGAACGGCCTACGGCCGCATTTCCAAGTTCGCATGTCGGCATTTCTACCATTCTGATGATTATGGCATGGCGGGGCAGTAAGAAGCTGTTTGCTTGCCTGATACCTTTCTATATGCTGCTTTGTGGAGCTACTGTATATATTCAGGCTCATTATGTCATTGATGCTATTGTAGGCTTTTTCTCCGCATTCCTGTTGTACGTGGTGGTAACTTGGATGTTTAAAAAGTGGTTTGCGCAACCGATGTTCAAATAAAATAGCATTGCTCCATAATACTATCTTCAAGGATGCAATGCTATAAATATCGTATTTAATTTTTCGGGCTACTTTCTCTGTTGGTGAGTATTTCATTAAATATCTGAAACAGCTCCTCTTTGGTCTCGGCACGTAACATAGCGATGCGGGTGTCACGGAAATTAGGGATTCCTTTGAATAACGGGCTTGCAGCCAAGTGACGGCGCACGTGCAAGATACCTTTGCGTTCGTCGAGTAAGTTTACACTGTCAATCACTTCCTGGCGGAGGACTTCCATGCACCATTCAAAACTTAGTGGCGGCAGTTCCTCGCCTGTCTCCAGATAATGCTTCATCTCTTTAAATATCCATGGACGGCCGAAGCTGGCACGGCCTATCATAACAGCGTCCACTCCATAACGGTCGAAACACTCCTTGCAGCGTTGAGGCGTTGTCACATCCCCGTTGCCGATGATCGGGATATGCATCCGCGGATTATTTTTTACTTCTCCTATCAGCGTCCAGTCCGCTTCTCCGGTGTACATTTGTGCACGGGTACGACCGTGTATGGTTAATGCGGCAATACCGCAATCCTGTAACTGTTCTGCCAGCTCTACGATAATTTTGTTGTTGGCGTCCCACCCCAGACGGGTTTTCACCGTTACGGGGATTTTTACCGCATCCACTACAGCACGGGTAATTTCCAGCATTTGAGGGATATTCTGCAACATTCCTGCTCCGGCACCCTTTCCGGCCACTCTTTTCACCGGGCATCCGAAGTTAATATCCAAAATATCAGGCTGTGCCTGTTCCACAATCTTTGCGGCTTCCACCATGGTTTCCGTATCTTTGCCGTATATCTGAATGGCGACGGGACGTTCTTCATCACTGATGTTTAACTTCTGCGCTGTCTTGCTGACAGCACGTATCAGTGCGTCACTCGATACAAATTCAGTATATACCATGTCCGCTCCGAACTTTTTGCACATCAGGCGGAAAGCCGGGTCGGTCACGTCTTCCATGGGAGCAAGCAGGATAGGATGTTTTCCCAAGTCTATATGGTTAATCTTCATATACGATTTTGTTATTTGCTGTTTATGATTGAAGTAACTTCTTCTTTTCGCTGCAAAAATACGGAAAAAAGCCTACCTTTGTACGCATTCATTTGCTTAACTGATACAAATAAGTATATATTCTATGAGTCTTAGTTTGAAAGATTTTGAAATTATGGCTCCTGTAGGTTCGCGCGAATCTCTAGCTGCGGCCATTCAGGCAGGTGCCGATTCTATCTATTTCGGTATAGAAAACTTGAATATGCGTGCCCGTTCGGCTAATACGTTCACGATTGATGACTTGCGGGAAATAGCCCGCACGTGCGATGAGCATGGGATGAAAAGCTACCTGACGGTGAATACTATTATCTATGATAAAGATATTCCTTTAATGCATACGATTGTCGATGCGGCTAAGGAAGCGGGAATTTCGGCTGTGATTGCGGCTGATGTTGCAGTGATGGACTATGCCCGCCGGATAGGGCAGGAGGTGCATCTTTCCACCCAGCTGAATATCTCCAATGCAGAAGCGTTGAAATTCTATGCCCGGTTTGCTGATGTAGTGGTACTGGCCCGTGAATTGAATCTGGAACAGGTAGCGGAGATTTACCGGCAGATACAGGAAGAACATATCTGCGGTCCGAGTGGCGAACAGCTTCGTATTGAAATGTTCTGTCATGGTGCGCTCTGTATGGCTGTTTCGGGTAAATGCTATCTTTCTTTGCATGAGATGAACCATTCTGCCAACCGGGGTGCTTGTATGCAGGTGTGTCGTCGTTCTTATACCGTTCGTGATAAGGAAACGGATGTGGAATTGGATATTGATAACGAATATATCATGTCGCCGAAAGACCTGAAAACTATTCATTTTATGAATAAGATGTTGGATGCAGGTGTGCGTGTGTTCAAGATTGAAGGTCGTGCCCGTGGACCTGAGTATGTGCGCACAGTGGTGGAATGCTACAAAGAAGCTATCAAAGCCTATCTGGAAGATACCTTTACTGATGAAAAGATTGCAGCATGGGATGAACGCCTGAAGACCGTTTTCAACCGTGGTTTCTGGGACGGCTACTATCTCGGACAGCGTTTGGGAGAATGGACCCGCAATTATGGATCGGCGGCAACGGAACGTAAGATTTACGTGGGAAAAGGGATCAAATACTTTTCTAACATCGGAGTCTCCGAGTTTTTGGTTGAAGCTGCCGAGGTTAGCGTAGGCGACAAACTGTTGATTACAGGACCGACTACCGGCGCTGTTTTTATGACATTGGATGAAGCGCGTGTTGATCTGGAACCGGTGCAGACCGTAAAGAAAGGGCAGCATTTCTCTATGAAGTCGGATAAGATACGTCCGAGCGACAAACTGTATAAACTGGTATCTACCGAAGAACTGAAAAAGTTTAAAGGGCTGGATATCGAACAGAAAAGAGGCTAGCTCCGGTCATTATTCTCTAATCTTTAATTCACGATAAATGAACTATATCTATGAATTGGAAATGAAGGTGCGTGATTATGAATGCGACCTTCAAGGTATTGTCAATAATGCCAACTATCAGCATTATCTGGAACATACCCGGCATGAATTTCTGACCTCGGTCGGCGTTAGCTTTGCAGCGCTTCATGAGCAGGGAGTCGATCCCGTAGTAGCACGCATCAATATGGCTTTCAAAACTCCGTTGAAGAGTGGAGATGAATTTGTATCCAAGCTATATATGAAGAAAGAAGGCATTAAGTATGTGTTTTATCAGGATATTTTCCGGAAAAGTGATAATAAAGTAGTAGTGAAATCCACTGTTGAAACGGTATGTGTAGTAAATGGACGTTTGAGTGACAGCGAATTGTTTGATAACGTCTTTGCACCTTACCTGAAATGAATAGCTCCGAAGAAGAACAAATTTATAGTATTGCTTTGACAATGGTGCCTGGTATCGGGCATATTGGAGCGAAACATTTGATGGACGAGGCGGGAAGTGCCGGGTTCATATTCCATAACCGCGAGGCACTTCTTGAATGTGTTTCGGGAATAAGTCGGCGTGTAGTGAATGCGTTGGATTGCCCGCAAGCCATTGACCGTGCGAAGCAGGAATTTGATTTTGTTCAGAAGAATAATATTCGTTGCCTGATCATAACCGACGAGGAGTATCCTTCCCGATTGAGAGAGTGTGAGGATGCTCCCGTTGTTCTTTTCTTCAAAGGAAATACAGATTTGAATGCCCTCCGTGTCGTTAATATGGTAGGTACTCGTCATGCCACTGATTATGGAACCCGTATTTGTGCTTCTTTTTTGCACGATCTGAAAGTACTGTGCCCTGATGTCTTGGTAGTCAGTGGCTTGGCTTATGGAATCGATATAAACGCTCATCGTGCAGCATTAGCCAATCAGCTTTCTACGGTAGGAGTTCTTGCCCATGGCTTGGATCGCATCTATCCCTATGTGCATCGAAAGACAGCTATTGATATGCTTGATAATGGTGGGCTGTTAACTGAATTCCTGACCGGAACGAATCCCGACCGCCATAACTTTGTCAGCCGCAACCGTATCGTTGCCGGTATGTGTGACGCTACAATTGTTATTGAGTCTGCCGAGAAGGGTGGTTCGTTAATCACTGCCGAACTAGCCGAAGGCTATCACCGGGACTGCTTTGCTTTCCCGGGACGCCTGAATGATGAATATTCCAAAGGCTGTAACCAACTGATTCGGGATAATAAGGCTTCTTTACTTCTTTCGGCAGACGACTTTGTATCGGCAATGGGTTGGGATATTGCTGCTCATCCGGCGAAAGTGGAAAATGTGCAACGCAGTCTTTTCCTTGACTTATCCGAGGACGAGCAAAAGGTGGTTGATATTCTGGAGAAACAAGGAGATTTACAGATTAATACATTAGTTGTTGAAGCAGATATTCCTGTACAGAAAATGAATGCAATTCTTTTCGAACTTGAAATGAAAGGTGTAATTCGTGTATTGGTGGGAGGAATGTATCAATTATTAGCTTAGTTTATCATAAACATAAAAAAAGGAGCAACGCTTTGCTCCAACCTTTGTTAACCTTAAATCTAATACTATGAAAAAAATCACATGACAAATGTAAGCCTTCATTGTATTTCTTCCAAATAATTCTATTGCATTTGTTTCTCTTTTAAATTCTTTCACTGATTTTCACTGTTATCGGACACGATGCACTTCTATCCCACTTATTGGAAGGTTTTTGAGTATTTCAACGAGTAATTTTTCTCATAAAAAAATAGGATTTTTTTTAATCTTTGAATATTTAAAGTATATTTGCGCTATGTCTATAGAAAATGAAAAGCATGGCTGCCTCTAGTGAAATGGATGATATTGCTTTGTGGGGCCTTTTGATAAAAGGCGATCAAAAAGCATTGGAAATACTTTATCAAAGATATTATTCTCTTCTGTTGAATTATGGTTTGAGATGCAGTACAGATAAAGAATTGGTCAAAGATTGTATCCAGGATCTTTTTATAAGCTTATATCAGAATACTCACATTAATGTGACAAACATAACAGTCCGTTCTTATCTATTAAAAGCTTTAAGAAATAATCTCACCTATAAATTAGCAACTAATAAAGAAGCGGATTCATTAGATGACTCAGTTTTTCATATTCCGCTCAATGAAGATCTATTTGAACAGTTATTTCCTAAGAATGATCATGATCTGCAACTGGCCCGTCGTCTTTTGGTGGCAATCTCACAGTTATCTCCGAATCAAAAAACAGTTCTTTATTTACGTTACGTGCAGGAACTCTCATATAAGGAAATAGCGGATGTTATGGATATGAACATACAATCGTCTATGAATTTGTCTAGCCGGGCTTTAACTAAACTGCGCACTCTAGTAACTCAAGATGAATACTTTTTGGGTGTATGGCAATTGTTTTTTCTTAAAATAATATTATCTCTTTGAAAGGGAAAAAATATTTTCTTTGTAATTTGTTGATTATTATATAGATATATCCTTTTTCTGACTCTATTGTTTTTTTCTGCAAAAAAAATGCTGTAAAAGTGAGTAGGTTTTTCTTTTAATTCCATTCTAATTATAAAAGAGGATAAAAATGAAATATAGTAAAATAGATATCAGGAATACTGTACGCAATCTTATAGATTATTTCAAGATGCAAAACGAAGTTCCTTCTCAAAAGGAAATAGTTGAAGTATGGAGTAAAATAAAAGAAGGGGTTGAAAAGAAAAAACAAAGAAGGAAAGAGCGATATATACTTGTGGCAATTACTTCTGCAGCTGCTTTCATAGGGTGTATATGGTTGGGAATTGAATGGCATTCTTTTAATAATAAATCGGATATATCCGTAATAGCAGCACAAATGTCTAATGAATCTATAGAAGGAGAGGATATTCGTTTAATTGTCTCTGAGAAAGAAGTTCATCATGTAAAGAAAGGAGCTACAGTAGCTTATTCACAAGAGGGAATTGTGAGTGTAGATGAAGAAAAGGTATCTAAGAATACTACAAAAGATTTATACGACCAGATTATTGTTCCTAAAGGTAAATATACCCGTTTGATTCTTGCTGATGGTTCTAGTTTGCATATTAATGCGGGTACGAAAGTGATTTATCCTAAACGTTTTGAGAAAAACAGACGTGAAATCTTTGTAGATGGAGAAATTTTTATTGATGTGAAACGAGATGAATCAGCTCCTTTTATTGTGAAAACGGCACAATTTGAAGTACAAGTATTAGGGACTGCTTTTGATATAAAGGCTTATAGCGGCACATTTGAAAATGCAGAAGTTGTTTTAGTACGTGGTAAAGTAAATGTGAAAAGCAAATCGGGTAAGGAACTGGTTCTTTCACCTGATAATAAAGCTACAATATTGTCTGATGGTCTGATTGAAGAGTCTTCAGTAAATGCAGAAGAATATGTACTTTGGACTGAAGGAATATTGTCTCTGAATAATGATCCGTTGAATGTAATTTTAGCCAAACTGGGTCGATATTATGGAGTTGATATTGATTGTACAGATGATATTTCAACTATAAAGATAGCAGGTAAAATAGACTTGGAGTGTGGCATAGAAGCAGCATTAAAAAGAATATCTGCTACAGGAGGATTCTCTTTCTTGAAGCAAGAGGGTGCCTACATGTTAAAGCCTCTGGAGAAAATTATACAATAGATTTTGAAACCGAATGTTTAATCTTAAAAATGAATACGTATGATAACATGAAAAGATTTGTCTAATTAGAAAATCCGAGTAATACTGCTAATATTACCCGGATAAAGTGAAAAACACCGAGTTACTGGTATTATATCAATCTTACAAAATTATGGAAAAAAAGTTGAAAAACGCAATCATAATGAATCGATTAACGAAAATTATGTTTGTACTGGGATTTCTATTGACTTCAGTGTGGAGTTATTCGAGCAATTCCGTATATGCACAAAATCAAAAATTCTCTTTTGAATTTAAACAAACCTCTATTAAAACGATTTTTCAATACATTGAAAAACATAGTGAGTTTATATTTATGTATCGTACAGATCTGCTCGATACATCTAAGAAAGTCTCTGTGAAAGTAGAAAAACAGAGTATAGAACAGATACTTGAGCAAGTGTTGAAAGGAACATCTGTCGTATATGAAATAAATGATCGGCAGATTGTCCTAAAGAAAGGATTGGAACGGTTGGAAGAAGTTCCTCAACAGTCAAGGCAGAAAAAACTGATTCAGGGACTTGTCAAAGACGATAGAGGAGAGGTCATTATCGGTGCGACTATCAAAGTAAAAGGAACAACCATAGGTACTACTACCAATATGGATGGGCTTTATAATTTGTCGGTTCCGTCAGAAAACTCAATTTTGATAGTTTCTTACATTGGTTACGCTACACAGGAAATAAAAGTTGGAAACCGTCAGAATATTATCATTACATTACAAGAAGATGCCAAAAACTTAGAGGAAGTTGTGGTTACAGCATACGGAACCGGACAGAAAAAGGCCAGTATGGTAGGTTCGGTGCAATCTATACGACCGGCCGATCTGAAAGTTCCTGCGTCTAATCTTTCCACTTCCTTTGCCGGACGTTTGGCTGGTGTGATTGCTGTGCAACGTAGTGGTGAACCGGGAGCTGATGGCGCTAACTTTTGGATTCGTGGTGTCTCTACACTTGGTAGTGCAAGTACTTCTCCGCTGATCATTATTGATGGTATTGAATCAACTACAACTGACTTGAATGCTCTTGACCCGGAAGTCATTGATGGGTTCTCAATTCTGAAGGATGCAACAGCAACTGCAATGTATGGTATGCGTGGTGCTAATGGTGTGATGATTGTGACGACCAAGTCCGGTGCTGCCTTGGATAAACCGATTATAAATTTTCGTGTGGAAGGTAGTATGTCTACGCCTACCAATATACCTGAGTTTGTGGATGGTGTTACCTTTATGGAACTTTATAATGAAGCTATACGTAATCAACCGGCAGGGAAAGAAGCTTATACACAGGAACGTATTGACGGAACTCGCCAAGGACTGAATCCTTATATTTTCCCGGATGTTGACTGGTATGGTGAGATGTTTAAAGACCGTTCGTTCAGTGAAACATTCAATTTTAACATCCGGGGTGGTGGTAAAAAGGTGGATTATTTTTCCAGTGTCTCTGTTGGGCATGAAAGCGGTATGTTAAAAAGTCGTTCTAAAGATTTCTTTTCATTTGATAACAATATCAGTCGAATGCGTTATTCTTTTCAGAACAATATCAATGCACGTTTGGGTAAAACATCTAAATTATCTTTGAGACTGAACGTAATGTTGGTAGATAAACGTGGTCCGAATGAAAGTACAAGTAGTTTGTTCTCTAGTGTGATGAATACGAATCCGGTAGATGCTCCGATTATGTTTCCGGACGATGGAACAACTTCCTATATTAAATGGGGGGTACCTACAAATACAACAGTAAATCCATTAGCAACAATGGTAAATGGATATGATGATACGTTTCAGAGTACGGTAACAGCTTCATTGAATTTTGACCAAAAATTGGATTTCTTGGTGGATGGTTTGACTTTTAAGGCTATGGCTTCTTTAAAGAATTTCAGCCAATCTGTTCAGACCCGATATTCTGATTGGAATAAGTTTACTGTTAATAATTGGTCTCTCAATGATGATGGTACCTATAATATGGAGGTGATTCAGGAAGGTGCTGAAGTAGGAACTGAGCTTAAAACAAAAAGTAGTAATACCGGTGATCGGCGTATTTACTTACAAGCGATGTTAGAATACAATCGTACATTCGGAAAGCATGATGTGGGAGCTTTGTTGATTTATAATCAGGATGAATATATGGATAATAATCCGGGGACGGACTTATTAGTAGCTCTTCCGACTCGTCGTCAGGGAATTGCAGCCAGAGCATCGTATGCATACGATGGGCGTTATCTGGCTGAGGTAAACTTGGGATACAACGGCTCTGAGAATTTTGCGAAGGGGAATCGTTTCGGGCTTTTCCCTTCTATAGCTGTCGGATATAATATTAGCGAAGAAAAATTCTTTGAACCATTAAGAAACATAATTTCCAGAATGAAAGTCAGAGCTTCGTACGGATTAGTTGGTAATGGCAATATTGGTGGACAACGTTTTACTTATTTAGCAGATGTTGATCTAACGGGAAGTCCGGCTTTTACGACTGGTATTAATATGGACAGAACATTGAAAGGACCTTCATATAAGCGTTTTGCTAATTATGATTTGGGATGGGAAGTAGGAAAAAAATATAATATCGGGCTAGATATGATATTTTTTAATAATCTGAGCTTGACGGTAGATGTATTTCGTGAAGACCGGACAGATATTTTTCAGGAGAAAGCAACTATTCCTTCTTATTTAGGAGTATATGGGACTAAATATTATGTCAATAGTGCAGCTGTACGTAATCAAGGTATTGATGCTTCTATTGATTTTGGACATCAATTCAATAAAGATTTCAGTATGACATTCAAAGGAACATTCACCTATGCTCACAATGAGATTAGGGCGTACGAGGAATCTGTAGGAGATCGTGCTAATCTTTCCAGAATTGGTTATAGCACTTCTCAGCAATGGGGATACGTGTCTGATTATTTGTTTGCCGATCAGACTGAGATAAATAATCATCCGACTCAATTGATTGGAGGTACTGTTGGACCGGGTGACATTAAATATGTCAATCAGCCTAATGTGTATGGAGTATATGATGATATTATTGATAAAAATGACATGGTACCTATTGGTAATCCGACTACTCCTGAAATTGTTTATGGATTTGGACCCTCATTTCATTATAAAGGTTTTGATTTTTCTTTCTTCTTTCAGGGAGTCGCTAAGACTTCTTTGTTTATGAGTGGTTTGCAACCTTTCGGCACAATGATGGAAAATAAAAATGTACAGAAATTTATAGCAGATGACAGATGGAGTCCTGAAAATCAAAATATATTTGCGGAATATCCACGTTTAACTATTGAGAGAAGTGCCAATAATTCTACGACCTCTACTTATTGGGAACGGAATGGTGCTTTCTTGAAATTGAAGAATGCAGAAATTGGATATACCTTTAAATCTATGCGCTTATACTTACGTGGTTCTAATCTGTTGACTTTCTCCAAGTTTAAATTGTGGGATCCCGAACAAGGCGGTGGTAACGGATTAAAATACCCGACCCAACGTGTATTTAATATTGGTTTTCAGATGACTATAAAATAATCTTTAAATATAATTGATATGAAACTTATTAATAAATACTTGATACTTCTATGTGTCTTTGTATGTTTCTCTTGTAATTATCTGGATATTGTGCCTGATGAGAACCCTACGGAAGAAGACGCATTTAAGAACCCTCAATTGACCGAACGTTATCTTTATTCTTGTTATGCATATATCCCGAATCCCAGACATGCAACTGCTAGCTTAGATTTTCTTACAGGCGATGATGTTGTTACTCCTTGGGAGCATGAAACTTTTGGAAAATTTGCACAAGGTAATTATACTCCAAGTAATCCTTATATTAATTACTGGCATGATTTATTTAAGGGGATTCGGCAATGTTATCTGTTAAAAGAAAATTTAGGTAGTGTGCCGGGGCTTAGTGATGAATTGAAAGCGGCTTATGATGCAGAAGCTGACTTTTTGATAGCATTCTATCATTTTTATCTTTTGCGTACTTATGGTCCTTCTATTTTGGTTAAAGAACTTCCGGAAGTTTCTTCCGCTGATTCTCCGGAAACAATGTTAGGAAGAAATACCTATGATGAGTGTGTAACATGGGTTGCAGAGCAACTAAAGAATGTTGCCGGACGTTTGCCAATGCGTCGTACCGGACTTGATTATGGGAGAGCTACCGGTGTAGCTGCTATGGCTATTCGTGCGCGGTTATTGTTGTACGCAGCTTCGCCGCAGTTTAATGGTGGTGAGAAGTTTAAATCATTATATAGTGATTTTAAGAATCCGGATGGGACCCAGTTAATTAGCACAACTTACGATCCTAATAAATGGGTAACAGCTGCTCAGGCTTGCAAAGAAGCAATTGATTGGGCAAGAGCTCCGGAGGCTAATTATGATTTGTATGCAGCAGATGTAAATACTTTGCCTAACTATCCTGAACCAACAGATTTGACACAACGTTCTTTGCGTTTCACGTTTGTTGATAAAGACAATACTCCTGAAGTGATTTGGGCATTTTGCACGAAAGAATCATCTAATAGTGACCTCCAGGGAAAGACCATTCCTCGGTTAAGTACAACCGCTTACGGCGGATTAGCTCCGACATTGAGACAAATAGAACGGTTCTATACAAAAAATGGTCTTCCATTGGATGTAGATCCTACTTATGATTATGTTAACCGGTATGATGTAGCCATGTTTCCTGTTGAAGAGAATGATATAAATGGAGAAGGGGAAAGCCTAAAACTGAATATGAACAGAGAGCCACGTTTTTATGCTTGGATTGCTTTTCACAACGGTTATTATGAGGTATCGGGAGAAGATGATAGAAAAGAGTTCTCGTATGCTCCGATATGGAAAAGAGGAAAGGATAAAAAGTATAAGCAACTGGTACAATTTATGAAGACACAGAATATGGGGATAACCAACGATAATAAGTATGGAACTAAAACCGGTTATCTGAATAAGAAAGGTGCTCATCCGGGAACAAGTGCTTCTAAATCTACTGGATTTAAAGTGATACAGTATCCGTGGCCTATGGTTCGCTTGGCAGAGCTTTATCTGAACTATGCAGAAGCTTGTGTGGAATGTAATGATTTACCGGAAGCTAAGAAGTATCTGAATTATGTCCGCGAAAGAGCCGGTATACCTAAAGTGGAAGTTTCTTGGGCTGGAATCGCAGAGCTTACACAAGATAAATTGAGGGAAATTGTTCATCAGGAACGCTTAATCGAACTTTATCTTGAAAATCATAATTTTTGGGATATACGTCGCTGGGGAATAGCAGAGACGTTAGGTGAACAGCCGAAAGGACTTTCTATTCAGGCAACAACTATAACAGAATTTGCCAAACCGGTATCAGTAGATGTGCAACGTCGTTTTATTCCGGCTCATTATTTAATGCCGCTTCCTATCAGCGAAATTAATAAGAATCCCAATATGGTACAAAATCCGGGATATGACGAATAATTGTTATACATAAAGATTCTATAAAATGAAAGTAATAAAATATATACTACCCCTCCTCAGTTTAGGACTGATCGTTGCAGCATGTAATTCTGACGATGAAGAAAGTATTGCCGCTACTGAAATTCAGAACTTAACAACACAAAGTGCTCCCGGTTCCATTACGTTAACATGGGAGTATGCTGTCGAAGAAGATGCTAATACTACTCGTTTGGTTGAGATACGTTATTATGACCCCGCTATAAAGAAAAATGTCAAGAAAACGGCAAGCAGATTCAGTAACTCATTTACGATAGATAATGCGCTCAAAAGATATGGAGAATATACGTTCGAAGTACAGCCGTTCAGTACAACCTTTACACCGGGAATAGTACAACGAATAACAGGAATTGCAGAACGAGCTCCGGTTATTGATGAAAAAACATCTACGGAGTTGGCTATAACCATTGATAATTTGACCTTGGGAGGGTTTAAGCCCGATGGCGTTACTACTATTCCGCAGTCTAGTTGTATTGGTGACAATAATGGTCCGGAACGCTTGCTTGATAACAATACTAGTACTTTCTTGAATACTGCATATTCTGGAGTACCTGCAGGAACAACCTACTATTTAGATATTGTATACCCGAAGTCTCAGAAGTATTTGAAGTTCTCGTATATAAATAGAAGCGTCGGTAGCTTTCCGGCAGAAATAGAATGCTCTGTTAAGGTAAGTGAGGACGATGAATGGACCCCGATAAAAACATTGACAACAGCAGCCGATGGGTTACCTGAAGCTGCATCGGCGGCATATTCTTCTGATATATATGAAGCCCCTTTTGAGTTCAATTATCTCCGTTTTCATGTAAAGAAGACTCATACGGGTAAAGTGAATTTTTCAATGGCGGAATTTCGTATTTACAATGTGGAATACTATTTTTATGATCCGGAAGCTACCGAAAAATAAATGAGCCTATAGTATATCTTTAAGGAGGATACCTTTAATGTATCCTCCTTTTTAAAACATTCATATTATATCTATATCATGAAAAAAAAGATTATTATTTTTTTTATGCTGTTCTTTTTATGTACAGTGATAAGCGCTTGTTCCGATGAAGATGGTAAAGGAACTAATACTGCTACATTAGAGATAACTGAACAATTTGTAGATTTCAAGGAGAATGGAGAGTCGCAAACGCTTGTAATTACGACCAATCAAGCAGAGTGGAGTGCTACTGTAGAAAGTAATGGTAAAAGCTGGTGCAGTATTCTTCCTGACATTAATCCGGGGAATCACAAACTTACTATCTCTGTAACTCCTAATACGGGAAAGGAACAGCGGAGTACTATTATTACCGTGAAGGCAGCAGAGTTATCGGAGAAAATAACTGTGCGTCAATTGGGGACGGATAAAGGTATTTTAATTTCCCCTATGATGAAAACTTTTACTGCGGAAGGAGGGAAAATAGAGTTTACAGTAACAGCAAATGTAGAGTTTGAAATAATACCGACTGTCGATTGGATCACGTTGCCGGTCACTACCCGCACGGCAGAATATGTGACTACGGACCATACATATTTTATTCAACGTAATAAAGGGGAAAAGCGTACGGGGACTATTACGGTAAAAGACAAAGCAAGTGATTTATTCTCTGAGTTAATTATATCTCAAGAGGCCTTAGGAGAGTATGAAAGTGGTGAATCTGGTATTCAAGGCGATCTATTGGTTCCGGTTTCCACAGGTAGTGCATTCAATTCTTTGGGCAAGGTATCTCAATTGGGATCTTCAGGATTTCATAGGACTTATGATGGAAGTAAAGAGACCGGATATCATTCTAATACATCAGATGATTTTCCTAACAATTGGCCGTTGACATTAACTTTTTAATTTGCGGAACAACCTAGAATTGATTATTGCGTTTGTCATTCAACAGGTAGTGATAAATTGAAAAAAGCAAAGATATTTGTATCTACTGAGACAGAACCGGAATACACAAAGTTAATGGATGTCGATTTGTCCGGGAGTACTACGGCGCTTATTAAATTTTCTAGCCCGGTTATTAATCCGAAAGGGATTAAATTTGAGGTTACAGAGTCATCGGGTAAATATCTTGTGATAAAAGAAATGGAGTTTTATCGTCAGAACTCGGATAATTATGATCCCCTTAATTTGTTTACGGATATTACGTGTTCTGAGTTAAAACCGGGAATTACCGAGAAGGACATAGATGCATGCCCTGACCCGCTTTTCCGTAATGTAGCTTTTTATCTTTCTATTAATAAATATCCGCGTGAGTTTCGTATTCAGGAATATAAAGCTTATCCACATCCGGAATTATTTCGTAAAGCAAACAAGACAAGCGCTGAACACAATTTGCTGGATAATCCGACCGGGATATTTGTAAATAAAGGAAAAGAAGTTGTAGTGCTGGTGGGAGACAGTCATGGATATCAGCTTTCGGCTCGTATCTTAAATTTGAATGTATCCGGAGGGGATGGGTTTAATTATAATTATTCTTATCCTTTGGTAGAAGGGATTAATCGTTTTATAGCGGAAACAGACGGATTGATCTATATTTATTATCATACTCCCGAGTATAGAGATGCATTGCCGATAAAGATACATATTCCGTCAGGGCAAGTAAACGGATATTTTGACTCCGGAAAACATCAACCTTCTGATTGGAGCCGTCTGTTACATGCAGCAGTAGGACCTCATCTTGATGTACTTGGCGAGAAGGCACATTTGATATTTCCGGTAGATAAGTTCAAAGCAAACACTCCAGATGGTAAAGCTTTAATAGATGCTTATGATAGACTGGTGTTGCTTGAACAGCAATTTATGGGATTGGAAAAATATGATCGAATGGATCCGAACCGTGTTTGTTTTTCTGTGATGTATAATGATAGTTATATGTATTCTGCCGGTAATCATACGGGGTATGTTGTCGGTACGATGAATGAATTATGTAATCTGGAAAAGTTTTCTACTACTTCAATCTGGGGACCGGCACATGAAGTCGGACATTCTTATCAGACTAAACCAGGACTTTGTTGGCTTGGAATGACTGAAGTGACTAATAATATTCATTCTTTATATGTTCAGACTTCGTTTGGAAATCAATCACGCCTATTAGATAAGCAGGGTGATTATACAAGTATTTATGAGAAGTCTATGTGTATGTATTTCGTACGTAAACGTGCTCATATCATTACAGATTCGGATGTGAATGTCTTTAACCAGCTAGTTCCATTTTGGCAATTATATCTATATACTAAGGCCATTGGACAAGAAGATTTTTATAAAGACTTATATGAACTCATACGTATTAATACGGATCAGGACACTCCTGGGAAAAGTCAACTAGAGTTTACATTTTTGGCAAGTAAGGCGTCGGGACTGGATTTGACAGAATTCTTTGTGAAATGGGGATTTTTTGAACCAATAGATATTGAAAAATCAGATTATAGTAAAGGACAGTTTGTGGTTACCGAGTCAATGATTGATGAAACTAAACAACGTATTACTGATTTAGGACTACCAAAACCAAAAGGAATTATAGAGTATATCTGCGATAGTAATGTTGATTGCTATAAGACCTTTAATTCTATTATAAAAGGAACTGCTCAAAGAGAAGGTCAAAAAATTGTAATGACCAATTGGAGGAATGTGGCAGTTTATGAAGTTTATTCGAACGGTAAATTATGTTTTGTATCTCCAGCCTCCTCTTTTACTGTAAATGGAAACTTAGGAACTAAAGTTCAAGTCTTTGCAGTGTCTGCAACTGGAGAAAAAGTAGAAGTAACATTTTAATAATTATATTAATTAATAAAGAACAACATGAAACATTTTTGGACAGGTTTATTAGCCTTAGGGGTAGTCGGATGTACTGCACCACAACAAACACAAAAGGATAATATATCGGGAATTTATCCCAAACTGGCTTTTTATAATAATGAGGGCGAGTGCGGAACAGGTGCTGTGGTTCCTTGGGCAGGTAGTCTATGGGCTATCACCTATGGACCTCATTTACCTTTCGGGTCATCTGATAAACTATATCAGATAACTCCGGACAAGAAGATGACTGTCCGTTCGGAAAGTATTGGAGGAACACCTGCTAACCGACTGATTCATAAGGAATCAAACCAATTGAATATAGGTCCGTATTTTATTAACGAGTCTGGTAATGTCAGAGTTTTGCCTTGGCAGGAGGCTCCGGGACGATATACCGGTTCGGCTCGTCATTTGACGGACCCTGCCAATAAAATGTACATTGGCACAATGGAAGAGGGTTTTTATGAAGTTGATGTCAATACTTTGAAGGCTAAGGAATTATATAAGGATAGCAATGAAGCATGGCGTCTGTATCGCAAAGACCCTAAAAATACCCCCAAACCCGTAGAATTACTGCCGGGAGCGCATGGTAAAGGATTGTATTCAGGACAAGGAGTACTGGTATTCTCCAATAACGGAGAGAACAGTGCCGCTGCTATGAAGTATTTTGATGCGTTATCCGGTTCATTATCAGAATGGGACGGCAAAGACTGGAAAGTCGTGCGTCGTAATCAATTTGTAGAATTGACCGGTCCCGGTGGTATATACGGTAATACAAATCCTGAAACAGAGCCCATTTGGGCTACAGGCTGGGATCATAAATCAGTATTGCTTGGAGTGAGAGATTCGCAGAAAGGATGGACCTTTTATCGTTTGCCCAAGGCAAGTCATTCTTATGATGGTGCACACGGGTGGAATACCGAATGGCCACGTATTCGTAATGTAGGAACAGATGACCAACCGGATTATCTGATGACTATGCACGGCCTGTTCTGGCGTTTCCCAAAACTGTTTACTGCTGATAATTCTGCCGGTATTCGTCCCCGTTCAAGTTATTTGAAAGTAATTGGAGACTTTGCCCGTTGGAATGATGAATTGGTATTTGGCTGCGATGATTCTGCCCAAAAAGAATTTTTAAACAAACGTAAGGCAAAAGGAAATATAGAAGGTCCGGGACAATCTAATTCTAATCTTTGGTTTACATCTTTGACTAAACCCGACGAACTGGGCCCTGCAACAGTAGATGGAGCAATCTGGGAAAAAGAAGATGTGCAAGCAAATGTTTATTCAGATCCCTATATGTTTGCCGGTTGGGAACAACGTTGTTGCTGGTTGCAAAATGATGGAAAGCAAGATATTACTTTCACATTTGAGATAGATCAAAAGGGAAATAATGTTTGGAAAGAACTGACTGCCGTGCAGGTAGAAGCTGGACAATCCGCTTATCTTCCTTTTACTGCTAAAGAGCAGGGAGAATGGATTCGTGTGAAAATAGACAAGGAAAGTAATGTGTCCGTAAGTTTCGTATATACTACAGTTGATACTCGTTCTTCCGCTTCTTCTTCCATATTCAACGGATTGTCAAAAGTATCGGAAGAAAATACTCTTGGAGGATTGTTATACGGCCTTGGCAAGAATAGAAGAGCTTTAGGTGTATTAGCTTCCAATATTGAAAACGGTAAAGTAATAGAAAACGGATATTATGAGATGAGCGATACTTTGGCATTGGTGCGTAAGGATGATACTCAGACTGCCGATTTTATTCGTGAGAAATTTGCGATGCCTCATCAGGTAGTTACTATTGACGAATCATCGGTTCTGATCGTTGACGACAGACAAAGACGTTGGCGTTTACCGTTGGGAGACGAAAATTACACTAAGTTGATTGGACAGGATGTGGTACGTATTTGTCGCGAAGTGGCTACTGAACGTGACTTATTCAACTGTCATGGTACTTTCTATGAACTACCTGCTGAAAATGCGGATGGTTATGCCAAGATTCGTCCGATTGCTTCTCATAATTTCCGGATTAATGATTATGCCTCTTACCGGGGAATGTTAGTGATGACCGGTATTGACCCTAAAAAGGATAAAGATAATGAACATATCATCGTGTCGGAAGATGGTAAAGCTGCCGTATGGGCAGGTGCTATTGATGATTTGTGGAGTATGGGCAAGCCGACAGGCAAAGGCGGTCCTTGGAAAAACACTTTAGTAAAGGCAGGAGAGGTGTCCGATCCGTATTTGATCGGTTTTTATGATAAGAAGAATTTAACCTTGTCACATAATTCTCAAAAAGATGTAACCTTTACCATAGAAATTGACCCAACAGGTAATGGGAAATGGGTGAATTATACTACTTTGACTGTAAAACCTGGGGAGAAGTTGGCTTATGAATTGAAAGCTCCATTTCAGGCAAGATGGATACGTTTCTCGACAGATTCTGATACTAACGCTACTGCATGGCTGGAGTATAAATAGAAAATATATATGAAAAAGATTCGAATAAATTTATTTATTATTTGCCTTTTAGGCGTATTGGCAGAAGTCTGTGCTCAAGAGAGTACATGGCGGGAAATGCCTTATTTCTTAAAAGGATATGAGAAACAATATAAAAAATCTCCGAAAGAAGCTGCCTTGTCATGGTTTAAAGATGCCCGTTTTGGATTATTTGTACATTGGGGGCCGGCTTCTTTATACGGACAAGGCGAGTGGGTAATGTATAATAACCGGATTCCCATTAAGGAATATGAACAGAAAACCCGGGAATTCAAAGGAGATAAGTTTAATGCTCAGGATTATGTGAATCTGGCTTTAGATGCAAATATGAAATACATTACTTTCGTTATTAAGCATCATGATGGGTTTGCATTATGGGATTCGAAAGCATCAGACTATAACAGTGTGAAGTATCCTTCGGGAAGAGATTTCTTAAAGGAGCTGTCCATTGCCTGTAAGAAAGCAGGATTAGGTTTATTTATCTATTATTCTGTCGGGTTGGATTGGCATCATCCTTACTATATTCCTAATACGATGTATGACCCGGCACGTCCTCATTATGCGAAGACTCCGGAAGAATATAAATATTCTAAGCCGGAAGACTTTAAACATTATATGAACTTTGCAAAAACACAGATTATGGAACTTTGTACGATGTATGGTCCTATAGCGGGTTTTTGGTTTGACACAGTCGGAGGGGTTTATCAATATTCGGACCTGTTCAATATACAAGAAGTATATGATATGATTCATGCAATACAGCCTCATGCATTAGTAGTGTTTAAAACAGGTGCAAATGGGAATGAGGACTTTATTACAGGAGAACGCCACTTTGGCTCTTTGGCACCGGTATTCAAGAGCGTAGGTTTACCTAAAAAAGTTCAGGATGCTGCAGATTATTCTTGGCAAAACAATAAAGCTAAGCCGGCAGAATTGAATATTCCGATACAAACTTTGGGTTGGGCTTATCACAGTAGTTCTAAGCAACGCCAAAAATCGGCTAAAGAGGTAATGGACTTATTAGACTATTGTGCTAAAGTAAATGCAAACTTATTGCTGAATATAGGGCCTCGTCCGGATGGATCGATTTTGGAGGAGAATGTACGAGTATTAAAGGAAGTAGGGCGGAAATTAAAAAAAGAAGGATTCCCGCGGCTTAATACTAAAGATTATATGAAGTACCGGGATAGTGCCAAGCAAGAACGTCCGAAAGAAAAGGAGAACCAAACGGCTAATTAGGAAATGCCTTTTGTAAAGTAAATAAGAACGTAATGGCAGATATTTGTAGGGAACACTATAATATCTGCCGTTTTTATAAACTGACTATTTAGAATAAATATGATAAAGAGAGTCTGTTATTTTTTAGGTATTTGGTTATTGTTATCTGTTTCTATAACGAATGTATAGGCGTAAAAATAATCAAACATCTTTTCAATAGGTAAAATTTCATTTTCATTGTTCGTTCCGGTCCTTACGTTTGTGCGGAATGGGAAATGGGAGGTTTATATTTTAGGATCAGATGGCAAATCTGTCAGCCGTGAATCATGGAAAGTGATATATGCTGATAGCGAAGAGACGGAAAAAGGTAATTATACAGCGGATAAAGTTTTTGATTTACAAGAGTCTACCTATTGGAAAACTGTCGATAAAATTTCTTATCCTCATCAAATTGTTATAGATTTGGGTGAGAAACAGAAAATTACAGGTTTCCGTTATTTACCCCGTGCAGAGAAAGGTGCTCCGGGGCAAATCAGAAAGTATAAAATATATATATATCAGACGGTTTTAAACTTTAGATAATAATTAGTTACATCATGAAAACGAAAAAGACATTAGCAATGGTAGGTATATTTTTGTTTTTAGCAATTAGACCTTCTGTTGCCTCTTCATTTACCGAACGGACTTATTTATTGCCTACCAGATTGGAGGGAAGTTGCCGGCCGGTGCTTCTGCTGAGTGGAACTTGGGATTTCAAATACTCTCCCGAAAGTCGCTGGACAAGTATTCAAGTCCCCGGTGAGGCAGCTATGCAAGGTTTTGCCATTGAACATGACAAACCATTTTTTTATAAGAAAGATTTCACGATACCCGCTGATTATGCAGGCAAACGGCTTATATTGCGGTTTGATGGGGTATATAGCCATGCCAGATTGAGTGTTAATGGAAAATTTGTTCGTGAACATCATGGTGGCTTTACCCGCTGGGAGACGGATATTACTTCTTTCGTACGTATCGGAAAGAAGAATGAGATACAACTGGCAGTAGTGGATCGGCTGGACGAAATTTCGTATGCTTCCGGATATGCTCATCATCCTATAGGTGGTATCCTTCGTGATGTAACCTTATTTGCATTGCCCGAATCCCATTTATATGACATAGGTGTGGAGACTCATCTTGATTCTTTATATCAAGATGCTGATTTACGTTTCTTTTGCAAGTTCTCCGGGCAGGAAAGCACGGAAATGGAGTTGCGTTTGAAAGATAAGTCCGGAAAGTATGTACCATTGTCGCAGTCCCGTTTTGCATTGTCGGACGGACAAAATATTTTTTCGTTACCTGTTAAAAATCCGCTTAAATGGGATGCGGAACATCCAAATTTGTATGAACTGGAAATAATTGTTTTTCAGAATGGGCAAGAAACCTCTCGGTTTAGTCGCAATATCGGTTTTCGTGAAGTCAAGATTATAAAAGACCGTATGCTGGTCAACGGTCATCAGGTGAAATTGCGCGGTGCTTGCCGCCATGATATTCATCCAACTTTGGGGCGTACCACTACTTTAGAGCTGGATAGTCTGGATGCGGTGCTGTTCAAACAGGCTAATATGAACTTTGTCCGTACCTCGCATTATCCTTCTACTGAACGTTTTCTGGAGTTTTGTGACCGTTATGGGATTTATGTGGAAAGTGAAACGGCTGTTTGTTTTGTAGATACATATCGTCAGAAGAATTATAAGCCCGGCAGGTCGCAAAATGATCCGGCGTTTGCCGAACGTTATTTGGGTCAATGCCGGGAGATGGTAAAGAGTCTTCGTTCCCATCCGTCAATCCTGTTTTGGAGTATTGGTAATGAAAGTGTTTACGGAAGTAATTTTCAGTTATGTTGGGATTGGATAAAGGCGACTGATACCACTCGCCCTGTTATTTTTAGTTATCCGGGTTCGGCTGTAGAAAAAAAGGCAGAAATATTTGATATCTTAAGTATGCATTATCAGAATGTATATGGAAATGTAGGGCAGTGGGGAATGGCTACCCGTAATTTTCAGGGACATGGTATTCCGGCTTTATTTGACGAATGGGCGCATCCGGCTTGCTATACATATGCCACATTACAAACTGATCCCAATATCCGTGAATTTTGGGGGAAATCTCTTGATATGATGTGGAGTGGATTGTTTAATGCTCCGGGAGGTCTGGGAGGTGCTATTTGGGGATATGTGGATGAGACTTTCTCCTTACCGGAACCTAAATTCGGGACTTCATTCTGGAAAGAATTCGCACGTACTGCCAAGCCGCTGGATTATCAAGGAAATTGTGTGGGATATGGTGAATGGGGGATTGTTGATGTATGGCGTCGGCAAAAACCGGAGTTCTGGTCAACTAAAAAGGCTTATTCACCTGTTCGGTTATTTGTGGAGGATAATCTTTCATTTACTACCGGACAAAAATTGATGTTGACTATACATAATCGATTTGACCATACAAATTTGAATGAAATTCATGCTACCTACACTTATAGAGGTGTGACAAAATCTTTGGAATTGCAACCGGTCGCACCTCATACGAAAGGTATGATAGTCATTCCCGCTGAGCAATGGGAGAATGGAGAAACTTTGCAGGTCGAGTTTTTTACCGCTGCTAATGAGTTGATTGATGTGTATCGTTTTGTATTGGGAACGGAAAAGATAATTTACCCTTCCTTGCTCGCCGGACAGAATTTATCCGTAACAGATGAAGGTGACAAAGTGATTGTACATGGTAATGGTTTTGAAATACCTTTCGATAAAGAAACCGGATTGATTGTCAATGCAACAGTAGGAGGGGAAGTAATTATTGAAAAAGGTCCGTTCTTGAACTTGTATGTGAATTTGAACCACTTGACAGGGGCTGAAGTACGTAAAACGGCTAACTATTTTGCCACTTCTGATATTGATTGGAAAAAGAAATCTTTTGATTACAGTCAACAAAAGGATGGGGTCTGTATTTCTCTTACCGGGACTTATCGGGAAGTGAATGTTGATTTTGATATAAAAGTAACCTCGGCTGGTGAATTGTCTATAAACTATCGGACAGAGGGTGTTCCTAACGGATTCTTACGTGAAACAGGATTATCTTTCTATTTACCTCATAGTATACATCAGTTAAATTGGAGGCGCAAAGGGTACTGGAATTATTATCCTGTAGGAGCATTTGCAGGAAATGGGGGTGAGGCCTCGCTTTACGAATCGCAGCAAAAGGGATATGGTGAGAAACCTGTTCAGTCCTGGCAGGTTGATACGCACAATTATTACTATTGGGCTGACGCCGGTGCGAATTGTAAGGAACCACTAACTCAAATGGCAAAAGGTATGAAAGAAAATATTTATTATTATTCACTTTCTACTGGGGCAGAAGGTGAGCATCAATTATCAGTTATTTCTCAGGATGCTTCAGTGGCTTGCCGTATAAACAAGTGTGCCAATGAACAATTGATATTATATGCTAATAATCGTTGGGATTATCCTGAGATAGCATGGGGGAATTATTGTAAAACTTTGGAAGTATTGCCTTGTTACGGCCGGATTGATATAAGGGTTAGGTAGTAGGGCATTGGAATTTGTAGAACAACTATGAATTATTGAACTTTATTGACGCTGTATATTAATAAATAATTAATTGTGTAATTTATTGGTTATCAATGGTATATTCTTAATTGCACACTTTGCTAATCTTCAACAGCCCGAATGACTTGACAAACGCTTTTTTATGTTGTATCTTTGTAGGTATAATAACAACAATAAAACTACAATTTAAAACTTAAAAGTGAAATGAGAAGAATCTTAGCTTTTGCCGAACTTGCCGTGATGTACTTCCCCGGATGTACTACCAGCAAGAACGCGGTACGTTGTCTCAGCCGATGGATTAAAGGTTGTAACCCGTTGGTCAAAGAACTTATGCCGACAGGGTATCTGCCCTACAATCATCGCTATCTGACGATGAAACAGTATAAGATTATAACAAAACATCTAGGTGATCCTTATGAGGATTAGGGTATAAATAACCCGACAAAGAGCTTAAGGCTGCAAACTTTTAGGAGTTTTGCAGCCTTTTTTGTTGCATAAATTCGGTCCGGAAGTGCTTAAATGCTATATGAAAGTTTATAATAAACTGTCGACCCGTTTATAATAAACGATGAAGGTTTTTATTATAAACTTAAGAATGGTTTTTGCACAAATGATAAACTATTTTCAATAGAAGATGAATGGGAAAGCATAGATTCTTTTTATTTGTCATTTTATAAAGTAACTTTTGGGGACAGTCGTTCGTATGAAAAAAGAATACAAGATATTCTTTATATTGGCAATCATAATATTATTCTAGGGTTTTGGGGGGCATTCACATAATTATTTTACGGATGCAATCGAAGAATTTGTATTATCTATTTTAGATTTTTGTCAGTTAGACTTAACCGATTGAGAAATAAACTTTTAGCGAATTATTTGAGAAGTAGCGGTAACGAGTTTGCAACTGTACGAATTTCAGCGTTTTGCGTTGCTATGCTGTCAAATAACTCTTTCATTTGCAAATATAGGGATTTTTTTCGAAAGTACGAACTATCGGTGGCAGTTTTATAAAATCAGCTGGCGAAAAAACAAATAGAATTTTCCAAAATAGCTTTGGATAAGCCATTAACGAAATACTTTCTTTTAAGAGCACAGTGGTTTACCCAATAAAATTATATACCTTTGTGACAAGTTAAAGAAGATGTCGCAATGAATCGGATAAAAGAAACATTGATTGAGGCGGGTATTAGTCAAACTGAATTGGCTAAACGGCTTGGTAAAGGTTTTAACATGGTCAATCTATACGCTACGAACAGAGTGTAACCGCCTATAACCGTACTATACAGGATAGCGGAAATACTGAATGTGGATGTGCGTACACTTTTGTACCTAACGAAATAAAAAAACAGACATATGGCAAATACTAATCTAAAAGAAGCTAAGGCGGCTAAGAATGATGAGTTCTATACGCAATTTCATGACATAGAGATTGAAATGAACGCCTATCTTGAATATGACCCCGATGTGTTTCGAGGAAAGATTGTGCTTCTTCCTTGTGATGATCCAGAATGGAGCAACTTTACCCGATACTTTGCTGCCAAATTCGATGAGTTGGGCTTGAAAAAACTGATTTCTACGAGCTATGCGCCGGATAGCAAAAAATACAAAACGCCTTATCAGCCCTCTTTGTTTGAGCAAGAAGCACCTCAGTTCGACCCGTCCAAGGCACAGGTGAAAGGTAAGATATTCATCTTGGAACGAGACAAAAGTGGGGACGGACGTATCAATATTGATGATCTCGAATGGAAGTATATGGAGGGTGACGGGGATTTCCGAAGCAAAGAAGTTACCGAACTTCGTAATGAAGCGGATTTTATCATCACCAATCCGCCATTCTCCCTGTTTCGTGAATTCTTGGCTTGGATTGTGGAAGCCGGGAAGAAATTTGCTGTAATAGGTAATATGAATGCAATCACTTATAAAGAGGTCTTTCCACTGATAAAAGATAACAAAGTTTGGTTAGGTGCTACAGGAAATGGAAATGATATGGTTTTTGGTGTTCCTGAAGGAGCTAAAGTGGATGAGAAAGACAGGGCTAAAGCTGCAAGATTAGGATATGTAGGCAATTATACCAGATTGGGCAATTCATGTTGGTTTACCAGTATTGAACATGGTCGTCGTCACGAGCCATTGTCACTGATGAGCATGGCAGACAACCTCCGCTTTTCCAAACATAAGGAACTGAAAGGCAAAGCTGCCTATGACCGCTACGATAATTATGATGCCATTGAAGTACCTTTTACGGATGCCATTCCGTCAGATTATGAAGGAGTGATGGGAGTTCCTATCTCATTTCTGATTAAATATTGTCCGGAGCAATTTGAAATCTTAGGGATAACTAAAACTTGGTATGGAATAGCTTCTAAGATTTATCCCGAGCAAATTCAAATAGACCACCATGGGAAAGAATCCAAAGTGACGAAACTTAATGATGGAGCGGTATTGCTTCATTCTAAAGTTCCTCAAAATGAGACTTATTATATAGTTGACGGAAAGTATTACACCCAAGTATATGCAAGAGTACTTATCAGACATATCAGATTATAATTTACGGATGAGTAATCGGGCATACATAGGAATATATCTTCTGCCATCTTTAATAACGCTTCTCGCATTCAAGTCGTTGTATTTTGGCTGTCAACATTCGTGTATTTCTTGGTTCTTAAGCAAGATGTGTTTTGCCTATCGGTTATCCCTAAGATTTCAACTTAAAAATAAAGACAAAATATAATATTATGACTCAGCATAATGCCATCAAGCTTTTTGAAACCAAGAAAGTGCGTACCATTTGGGATGACAAAGAAGAAAAATGGAACTTTTCCATAGTGGATGTGGTGGCTGTCCTAACCGATAGCCCTAATCCTCGTAAGTATTGGAGTGTCTTGAAAACACGTTTAAAAAAAGAAGGGAGTGAGTTGACTACAAATTGTAGTCAACTGAAAATGAGATCGGCTGATGGAAAGATGTATTTAACCGATGTCGCAGATACTCAGCAGCTTCTCCGTTTGATTCAGTCTATTCCATCGCCCAAAGCAGAACCGTTCAAGCAATGGATGGCACAAGTGGCGACTGAACGTCTTAACCAAATGCAAGACCCCGAACTCTCTATCAATCAAGCACTGGTGGACTATAAGCGGTTGGGGTATTCGGATAATTGGATTAATCAGCGTCTCAAATCCATAGAGATTCGTAAAGACCTCACGGATGAATGGAAGCGGCACGGATTGCAAGAGGGGGTGCAGTTTGCTACGCTGACCGATATTATTTATCAGACTTGGAGCGACATGACCGCCAAGGAATATAAGCAGTTCAAAGGTCTGAAAAAAGAGAACTTACGTGACAATATGACCAATAAGGAATTGGTACTAAATATGTTGGCGGAACTTTCCACCAAAGAAATATCTGAAAGTAAAAATCCGGAGACATTTCGGGAACACATGGATGTGGCGGAAGCCGGTGGTGAGATTGCCCGCAATGCCCGTATGGAGTTGGAAGCCAAGACGGGCAAGGCTGTCATCAGTCCGCTGAACGCCAAGACAGGTATTGCGCTCAATTCATCTCCGGAAGAAGAAGACACAAAAGAATAATCCTAAAAAGTGAATCAATATCATGGAGACAACATTGCATACAGAATGGACTGTCGAGGACATCTGTAAAGGATTTGCCTACAACGAATTGGAAGGTAAAGGTCTGTTTGGATTGGACGGGCGGCTCACTATCCAACCCGAGTATCAACGCCATTACATCTACAATGATGGGAAACGTGATGTAGCGGTAATAGAATCCCTGCTAAAAGGCTATCCCATCGGACTAATCTATTTCAACCGGACTGTGGACGGACGATTTGAAGTACTTGACGGGCAGCAACGCATCACTTCCATCGGCCGGTTCATCACAGGCAAATTCGCCATCAAGAATGAAGCGGATAACGTGCAGTATTTCTCGGGATTGCCCGAAGAACAGCAACAAAAGATTATGCAATCCTCTCTGCTGGTATATGAATGCGAGGGTGAAGAAAAGGAAATAAAAGAGTGGTTTAAGACTATCAATATTGTGGGCATTCCGCTCAAGGAGCAGGAATTGCTCAATGCCATCTATTCGGGCGAGTTCGTAAATGCAGCCAAGCGGGTGTTCAGTAATTCCCAAAATGCGGAAATACAGAAATGGAATCATTATATCAAGGGAGATGTGAAACGGCAGGATTATCTGGCGGAAGCCCTCCGGTGGATTTGCGACAGTAAGGGGATGAGCATCGACGCCTATATGAGCATACACCGTCACGAGCCTTCCACGGGAGAATTGGAAGGTTATTTCCGTTCTGTGATTGACTGGGTATCAACTACCTTTACTATGGTAGAGCGTGACATGTGCGGTTTGGAATGGGGACGGCTGTATGAAACGTACCATACCACCCCTTATAGCACCGTCCATGTTACAGAACGGGTAAAAGCCTTGCAAGCGGATGAAAGCGTGCGGTGCCCCCGAAATATTTACGAATATGTACTGGGTGGAGAAGAGGATAAGAAATTGCTTGACATCCGTATCTTTGAAGAATCAACCAAGCGGGCTGCTTACAAGCGTCAGACCGAAGCGGCTGAGAAACAAGGAATTTCTAATTGTCCGCTCTGTGCGTTGGGGAATAATGCCAACAAAACCCGTATTTACAAACTTTCAGAAATGGATGCCGACCATGTGACTGCATGGAGCAAGGGAGGGGCAACCAGCATGGAAAATTGTGAGATGCTTTGTAAAACCCATAACCGTTCAAAGGGAAATCGGTAAAATGTATTATTTTGAGAGAGTTAAATCAATTAATTCTCTCAAAATATGAACAATAAAAAAACATTTCACGAAGTTTCCGAGATTTGGTGTGATGCAAAACGTCCGATAGTGAAGCATTCCACCCTATGTGCCTATCAGCTTACGTTACAGACACACCTATTGCCACGATTTGGCACTGCGGAAAATATAACAGAGAAGGATGTCCAGCAGTTTGTGATAGACAAATGTACTTCCGGATTAGCAAGAAAAACAGTTCGGGATATAGTGGCAGTGCTCAAATCTGTTATCAAATATGGGAATAAGCATGGGATTTTCCATTTTGAAGAATGGGAAATCGAATATCCTACCCAAACAGAAAACAAACTGCCGCCAACATTGTCATTAAATCATCAGCGTATATTGATGCGTCACTTGCTGGAACAGCCCACTCCACAAAATATAGGTGTACTGTTGGCTCTCTGTACCGGAATGAGAATCGGTGAGGTTTGTGCTTTGAAATGGGAAGATGTGGATTTTGCACAAAAGACAGTCATCGTGCAGCATACTGTAGGCAGAATATATAACTGTGAGTTGAAATCTACAGAAAGGGTTCACTCTTCCCCAAAAACCAAGAATTCTTGTCGTGAGATTCCTATATCCAAACAGCTTTTCCAAGCGTTGAAAATGGTAAGGAAACAATCTCAATCCCCATACGTGGTAGGCACTTCCATACAATCTAAAGAGCCTCGTTCTTATCGTGATTATTTTGGCAGGTTGCTAAAACGATTGGATATTCCCCACTTGGTCTTTCACATGAGTAATCACACAGTTCTCTGTTCTTTGTTGAAAATCAATATATTACATCATAACTTCAATAAACAGGTAACGATTTAGAAACGAGCGAGCTACCTTATTCTGCTTCATTCTTACACAATCCCAAAGAACGTTTATATGGTTACAAAAGTAACATAAAAACAGATATAATCCAAACCAAAACCATTATTTTACGCATTCTCTTTTTCCACACTTGCTTGGTTGTATAGACAATGAATTACACAACACTAAAATAAATTTTGCCACAAATTTGTGGCAAACCATAGGAGTAATAACTATCCATTACGGGTTACGATGACCAATCTTGTCGCCCAATCATAGAAAGTAAGCATCGGAAGGCTTACTCCGGAGCAACCTGCATCGCTTTTCTCAGGTTTCCGGGGGTGTCGCCCAGATACTGTTTGCAAAAACTGTTGAAGTGTTGCGCTGACGAAAAGTTGAACTCGTCGATGATGTCCGTCAAAGGGATAAAAGATTGTGACAGCCGGTAGCGGATGTTTTCCGCCCGTTTCTTGATAAGCCATTGGTACACCGGAACATCGAATTCCTTTTTGAACACCCTGCGGAAGGTATGTATGCCGTATCCGCACAATCCGGCAAGTTCTTCCGTATTGTTGGCTTTGCGGTAGTGCGTCAGCACAAGGTTTCGGAACGGTACTTGCTCGCCCGTCATCGGATGGAAGAATATCCGCAATTCTTCCGCCGTATAGTAACGGGTGAATACCCATATCAATTCCTTGTGTTTGAGTTTCCAAAGGTCGGAATCATGCGTTTCGTCCGTGATATACGTTGTAACGGTGTCCATAAGCACCCGCATGGAGGTTGGGGCGGTCAGCTTGCAGCAATAGACTTTGGAATCCGACAGCTTGTGCGAGTAGAGATAAGAGAGAATACATTTCTCTGCCCGGCACACCGTGTTATTGAATTTATGCACCAGCAGGATGACGTCGCTCAAAGCCGTACCGCTACATTCGCTCCCACGGGGGACGAACATAACTTCCCCGGCACACAGGATTTCGTCATGGAACAGCGTGCTGGTAATCCGTGCGTGTCCCGATTGGCAGAAGATAAGATAGTTAATATCCGTATCATCGTTATTCACGACCGCATCCTCCCGATAGCTCTTCCTTTCAAAAGAACAGTCGGCGGGGAACTCATCGCAAAACGGAGGCTTTAGTTGAGAAAGAGTGCCAGACAACTGTCTTTTAGTCATCTTTCTTCTTCATTCATATAAAAGAACAGTGTACGGGCAAACCGTGGAAACCGCTGGAACACCCGGTAGAAGAACCAGAAGAGGTAGCCGGTAAAGAGTACCGCCATCACGTAGGCCGTCCAGCCGTAGGGCAAGAAGTGCGCCAGCAGTGCCAACAGGGTGATGACGAGCAGACCTATGTAGCGGCGACCTATCCATGGCATGGATTCGGGCAGGCAGTCGTAGTCGGGAGCTACGTCGTCGGGTGTTTCGTTTACGGCATCCCAGCAGCAACAGTTCAGATTATCGTATTCTTTGTAGAACAGCGGCGTGTACCAGCCGATAAGTGCCACCAGATGAACGGACTGAAGTACGGCTATCGCTTCGCCCCACGCCGGGAACGCTGCATAGAGGGCACACAGCACGGGCAAGGGCAGCAAATGGAGCAGATAGTTTTTTCGTCCGGTGATGGCGTAGTCGCACAACCCCAACAGCATCCCGGTATGTGCCATGAAGAACAAGGTGAGGCAAGCCGGGACGAGAGGCGATGCCCAGCCATCGGCCGCACCGCTGTTGGAGGGAGATGCCGGACATAGCCCGAATCCGGCGGCAATGCCGAGAAAGATGTAAACCACCGCCAGCACACGGCGCCCCCGGAGGTACGGCTTGCTTCCGGTGTGCCTCATGCGGGGGGCTGCGTCGTAGTCGTTGTAGGGATAGAGAAACAATGCCATATAGCCGTACACGAAAAACTGTGCGGCGAAGCAGATTTCTATCATTCGTTCTATGTCGATGGTTGCTGCCATAATAATGCTGGTTACTTTTATATTATCCTTTTTCCGACAGACAGAAGCCTCGGAAAATGTTTACGTTTTTGAAAAGCGACAGTTTGTCCTTATCTTTTAGCTCCGGATACAAGTTTCGCATCCTGTTCCTCCTCCGGACCGGTAGTCAGTAGCACCACTATCGGCAGTGCCGCCACTGCTACCCGACAGTCAGTTTCACACGATTGGAGGTCGCACCCCCGTACGTTACCGTGAAGTAATAGTCGCCTGCGGGTAATGTTTTAAGGAATTTGACGCCGAATACACCTTTTGAACCGGTTTCGCTTGTCAAGGTATAGCCGTTTATACCTGTCGGTAGGGATATTGGCTCTCCTCCCTCAACGGCGGCATACCATGTTACTGTTGCTCCCGCTATAAAAAGGAGAGAGCTGCTGATGTCGATGTCTGTTGTAGAGATGTCGTACTTCGCTTCGCCACTCGTCCCGGCGGTAACAGCGTTCTTCTGTCCGGAGAGCGTAATGGTCTTGGCGGTCGTAGCGGCGTCGGTCAGCTTGAGGTTCACCACCTGTTCCTTTCCTTCATGCAGCGTGGTCAGCCCGGCAGGGACGGGATAGGTGACTGTTTTGTCGCCCACGGTGATTTCTATCCACGGGGTTCCGGGAGTAACCGGCTGCGGCAGGAGGATGACGCGGAAGGTGTTACCAGAAGCGGATTTCAAGGGGGTGAAGTTGTCTTTGGCATCCGCAATAGCCAACGATCCCACGACGCCGTTCTTAGTTACAAGACCTTTGGCATACATGTTCTTTACCACGACCGTAGCGTCATTCACATCCGCTGGCGTCAATGTGCCGGGAGTGGAGGACAGACTGAGGTTTACCGTGAGGCGGTGCATGAGGTGGCGGAACGTCAGTTGTATCGGATTGTCGGTTTTGGTTCCGGCCGCCGCCGCATAGAGCCAGTCGTAGGCGGCATACTGCTCCGGGGTGCTTTGATCGGTGGGGAGATTAATCTCCATTTGACCGTTTTCATCAAAGTCATTCAGAGACCGTTTCGGGAAAAAGGCGGAGAAAGAGACCTGTGCACCCTCGCCGAATTCATCCCATGTCATGCCGGTAGTCCACGTTCCGCCCTTGTAGGTGGCGGGATGTTCTTTTTCGACAAACGGCGTCGAGTTAAAGATGAATCCCCTAATCGTCGTTCCGTCGCCGTCGGCGAAGCTGCCCGTACCGTCGTCCGGGTCGATGGTGGCGCGTGTGCCGGGGGCGTCGGCGGCATCGCTGCCCGTGAAGGGGGCGATGGCGGTGGTGAAGCGGATGGCGTTGCCGTCGTCCATGCCGCCATCGGGAGTCAGCGCATCGTCCTGCGAGCAGGACGACAATCCGACCACACCCGACAGGATAGCGATAAGGTATATATTCTTTTTTATTATTTTCATATCGTTGCGTTTATTAAACTACGTTGTTTTTATTGACTGTGGTTGAAGTTCCCGAAGTTGAACTTTGGCGATGCCAATGTTGAACTTTGACCGTGCCGAAGTTCAACTTCGGGAATGCCTATCCAAATTGCCTCACCGCCGCGGCTTAATTTTTTTTGCGCAGTTTGATGGCGTTCGCGTCTAAATAGAGCTCGAAAGCGTCCGTAATCATGTCCACCTCTTTCAACGTGAACTTGGCGAAGTCGTCGGCCGTGAGCGTGCAACCGGGGGCGGCGGTGAAGACGGTCTCAAATCCGGCTCTCACGTCTCCTTCGTCTGAATAACTGTCCAAGAAGATGTTTTCAAAAAGGGCATTCGCAGGAAGCGTGTTTTCTATCCTTGCATCGACAGGTCGTATGCCACCCGCTAACCTAATGCCGTACCCGCTGTTGCCGCTCACTTTTCCGCCTTTCAGCCGCAACGAACAATTTGAATTTACCCTAATGGCTACACCATTCCCGCATCCGCTTATCCCGGCTCCGTCTTCGATAACCAACGTCCCTTGCGCCCCATCAATGCCATAGGGCTGATACTCCGAATAGGTTGACGTCCGCATTTTTGCACGGGTCAGTTTGAAGTCCTTGCCCAGCGTCAGTTTGCCGGCGTTGCCCAAAATCGTAATGACAGGCGTATCTCTGTCTGCATCCTGCCCGTCTATGGTTATGTTGGAGAGTTTCAGCGAGGCTCCGCCTCTAATCCAGAAAGCCTTTTCGTATTGGTGAGGAAATAAAGAATGTCCCCCGCCGTCGATTTCAATGTACTTACCGTCGGAAACGATAACCGAAGCTTCAACACCCTCAGCACCATCAACCATAGGAAGCGTTATGTCTGCCGTCAGCGTGATCCGGGCCGGGGCATCCTCCGTACCCGTGGCGGCGGCGACGGCTGCTATCAGGGCGTCGTAGGTGGTGATGCCGCCGATCACTACTTCATCCGTAATCGGGGGCTGTGTGTCCCAGCCGGAGATGTCGCCGCCCGTCAGCGTCACGGTGTTGCCCGTGTCGGGGCTTTTCTTCAGCGTGAGGTTGAGGGTGAGCCGCTTGCCGCTTTCGAGGCGGGTGGGGTGCTGCGTGTCGCTGCTGTTCAGGGTGGCAGGTACGTGATAGTACCACACATCCTCGCCTACGGTTATCCTGAGCCATTCCGCACCTACGGTGAGGTCTTGCGGTGCTACTTTCCAGTCGGCATTGGCACCACCGCCGTTGCTGAAGATTACACCGCCATCTACCCGGTCGTAGTTCACCGCGCCGGTCAGCAGGTTCACCTCCACGCGGGCAAACATCGTAGGCGTGTAACCATCCTTTGCCACGGAGTTTATCTGGGCGGAAGACAAGTCCGCCCCCTCCATGCCATCGCCCACAGCCAGATTGATGACGAGCCGGTGCATCAGATGCTTGAATGTCAGTGCCACCGTCCCGCCCTTGCTTGCTGTGGCGGTGGCGTGAAGCAGGTCGTCCGTGTTGTTATACGCTTGGGGCATATACAGGTACGCTGCCGGGTTGGTAATGTCCGCCGTGATGTGCGGATAGTGGGCGGAGAAAGTCACCGCTTGCGTCTCGCTCAGGTCTTCCCAATAGAGCGGATTGCTGTTGTCGGCCTGGTAAGCGATGTTTTCGTTACTGTATGCCGGGGATGTGGCATCTCCGGTAAAAGTGTACATACCCCATTCGTCGGTAGCCTCGAACGAGCCTGCGCCGTCGGCATCGAGCTGCGGCGCGCGTGTCTGCACTCCCTCTATGCCGGCGGTGATGTGTACTGCGCCTTCGGGCAGGGTGTTGCCGCCCGGCATGTCGTCGTTGTGGCAAGCCGCCAGTGCCAGCGTGGCCAGCAGGGAGGCGGTGATGAATTTTGTTATTTTCATGTCAATACATACTTTATTGTTAGCAATACTATTAAGCTGTTTTTATCCGCCTAATAGACGCTGTCATCTATTTGGCCTTGCTCGTCCCATTGGTCGATTTTGCCGCTTACGGCAAGAACTTGTTCTGTTTCCATCCGGATGATTTCTACTTCCGGTGCTTCGTAATTTAATTTTGTTTCCATACTACTATATAGGTATTAAGGGTTATCAGATTTCCAAATCACCCGACACTGTGCCTTGCGTACCCCACGGTTGGATGGTTGCATTTACCTCCACCTCCGTACCTACAGGTGTGCGTTTCAGCGTAATGTTGAAAATAGTTTTCTTACCTTGCTCGAAGGTACGGTCGGCTTCCACCGGCCATGTCAATACAGTGCTGCCCGGCAGGGTTAGTTCCAAATTCCTTCCGCTTACACCCTCCTGGGGCAGGATGATGGCGGAGGCGGTCTTGCCATCGGCGGCTGTGTTCAGCGTAAGGGTGGCGAGGTCCTGCCCGGCAGTCAGCGTGTTCTGCAACACATTGAAGTCTGCTGTCACGGGCTGTTTGCCCAGCGTGATGCTCATGCCTGCAAGTTCCGCATCATTCACGCCTTCACCGGCGGCCAGCTCCACTTCCACGCGGCTCAGGCGGTGGAAGAACTCCAAATCGACTGTATTGGTACTTTTATCCTTCCCCACGGCGTTGTCGCTCCGCAGCAGGTCAATGTTGGCAGGGTTCTTTTGGTCGCTCACGTCCACATTATATACATCGCCCGTCAGGTCGGTTTGCGGGCAGTAAGCGATAAAGTCAACCTTTTCATCCGCACTCAAAGGAAAGTAAATGGTCTGTTCTGCTCCGGCAGGTGTAAACTTTCCATCTCCGGCGGTGGTCACATACTTGCGGTTGGCGGCACCGTCCGCCACTGTCTTCGTTCCGTGTTCCAGCATATAGATGCCGATACCATCGTTTGCCTCCCATGCGTCGGTCGTGGCGCGGGTCAGCGTGATTCCCCCGGCAAAGGAAACGGCTACACGTCCGTCATTCACTTGCGGTTCATTCTCATCGTTGCTGCATGCGGCCATCATCAGGGCTGCCATGCCGATAAACAGATAATTTGTTTTCATCATAATATTTGTCATTTTAAATTTATCACTTGATGGTTATATCCACCACTTCCTGCACCTGCCAGTCGGTGATGGTTGCCGTACCCGGGTTTGCCGCTGTGGGCATAAGCAACGTTCCACTGATTTTAAGCGGTGTCTGCATGTCTGTGTTGAATGTCCTCAGCATTTCCGTCAAATCGTTCTCGATGGTCTGCGCCTTGCCATCCGTGAAATGCAGCGTCAGCACCAATATCTGTGCTTCGCCTGCCGTCCCCAGCAGCCGGGCATCCGCCGTCACGCGGTTTCCGTCACGGGTAAATGCAGGTGCGGTGGTCATCGATTCCCCACCCGGCGATTCCGTGGCAAGGGTATAAGTTCCTGCTATGCCGGAAAGAACCCCTTTCACGCTCGCGATGCGTTCCGGGTCTCCCTCGGTCACGGTCAGTTCAAAATACAGGTCACGCATACGCCGGAGAGGGTCAAGCTCTATGCGTACCGTATCATCCGCCGTCACCGTGTACGTCGTTGAAGCCGAATACAAGCAGCCGGGCATGGGCAGTATCGTATTGCCATTGCTTTTGGTGTCTGTTGTCGCATTGACACGTGCGATGCCATCCGCAATGGTAAGCCCGTCGGGATGGTTGTACATCAGCAGGTCGTGTTCACCCGGAGAAAGCAGGGTCGGATAAACGAAAGTCGCCCCTGAGCCTTGCACGGATTGTCCGTCAATCTCCACTGTGTAATCCCCCGTACCTTGCGGCAGGTTCACGTGCATGGAAACCGCACCCTTGTCGGGATGGGGCGTGTTATAAACTTCATCTTTCACGCACGAAGCGAGAAGCAATGCGCTTATTGCGCCATACATTATTATATATAGTTGTTTCTTCATGTCTGATTCCTCCTTCCGTTAAAAGATATTCCATACCAAACCGATACCGAGACGGTTCACGCCCCAATAGTTCTTGTCGGTTTTGCCTTGTTTCACCCGCACGCCGTCGATAACCGTGTATTTCTCATAGTCGGCATAGGTGCAACCGATGCCCAACGAGAAGTCAAGGCTCAACGCCCTGTTCAGCTTCAGCAGATAACCGCCTGTCAGACCGCCACCCATCAAGTCGCCTTGCTTGCCGGTGTCGCCCAGTTTATAGTTGAACTCGCCTGCATGGTACATCACGCCGAGATAGCCCCGTTTCATCTTACCCAGATGGTAACGTATTTCAGGGGAAACCTCCCACAAGGCATAGCGTCGGTTCTTACCGTCCCAGCTCCATGAAGTCCATGTGCCGTTTACCTGTACGCTCCAATTCCGGTTGATGCGCCATTCGATGCCGAGGTCGGGGGTAAGCGTTGCCCAGCGCAGCAAGTTGGCACGCAGGGAGAGTGTACCATAATCTGTGTTATCTGTACGTGAAGAAGCCGTTTCGGCTATTTGCCGGGTTTCATTGACGGGAGTCGTGGTTTGGATTGTCTTTTCCTCTTGGAGCGCGGCTACCGTTTCGGACTGCTTTTGAGAGTCGGTTAAGGCCGGTTTGTCCGTCTGTACCGGTTCGTCCTGTTTTTGGGTTTCCTGCCGTTTCTCCGTTTCCACCTTATATAATATAGGCAATGTGACAAATATCACATTTTTCAGGCCGTTCCATTCGCCCACGTTATTGGTCGTTGTAAAATGTTCTTCCTGCAATCCCTTACGGGTAATCAGTTCGGACTTTACCCGGTTGCAGCGTATCATCGAAAGTTTCTTCGTATCGCTGTAACCGTCCACTTTGACACTTCCTCTATCCAGTGCAGCCGGATTTATCATTCGGCACAATGAATCGAGTGCCGTTCCGTTTCCGTTCCACGGTACATAGAACATGTCTTTTCCTTCCACAAAACGGAATACCACTTGTGGGGCTTTGTCCGTTGCCTGCGCAAACATCGGTGCGGCAACCATAGCCAGTAGCGTGCATAAGAGCACAGTTTTCCATGCATTCATATCAGTATGGTATAATAGTGTTTTTATATAGGATGCCTTTCGGCTGTTTTTCGTGCAGAAAATAAGAAGAGGAGGCTACTGAAGAACCTTTCGTGTCGCACGAAATTATAACAGATGGCCAATAACTGCAAATAGAATCGATTATCTTTCGTTCAAGCTAACGAAAGATAGTTTTTTATATGCTGAAAAGCAGAAAAATGAACGAAAGATAGTTTCCGAATAACGAAAGATAATTTTTCCCGAACAAAAAAGGTGGGATTGCGAAGGGGGTAAATACGACAATCGGGGATGCTTTTACGAGGTAGCCGACAGGATAAATGCCGGAAAGCAATTTGGATGAATGAAAAGATTAGAGGAGTACGGTATTAAAATACAAATGGGAACGGTTTCCGTATGGAGATAATTCCGCATATAGTTTGTTTTCATACAAATAGCACAAAATTCTATTTGTTAAGTTCTTTAAAATCAGCAATTTATCCCCCCCCTCCGTGAATTTTTGTTAAAATCCATGGATGCTTCACGTTCCGGGCAGATGTTTTTCAAGCAGATTTGCTTGCAGTAACTTTTTGGCGTCATTCCCATCATCTGTTTGAAATCCCGGTTGAAGTTACTGCTGTTGTTGTACCCTACCATTTCACAGACCTCTTCTATCGAATATCCGGGATTCCCGGCAAACAACCGGGCTGCCTCACGTAAACGTAGTTCCTTGCGCCACGGACGGAAGTCCATCCCATAATAGTTCTTCATATATTGCCTGAAGAACGATTGCGGCATTCCGAAAGAATCGGCCACGATACCGGAAGGAATGTCCTTCTTACAGTATTCCTTTTCATCTATGTATTTCTGCAATCTCTCTTTTAATAGCTGTTCCTTGGTAAGGTGAATAGTTTCCGGTTCCTCCTTGTTTTCATTCATGGATTTGCCTGCTTCCAATATGTTTTCATCGGACTTTCTGACTTCTTCTTCTATCGCTGTTACTACACGGTCTGTTTCGTCAAAGTCTGTTTTCTCCGGGTTTGCATAAACCTTAGCTTCAAGTGGAGCAACCGCAATGACCGGAATCGCAAATTTCATCCTGCGATAGTAGTTGACGAACCACATCACCATGAAACTATAATAAAGTACATACAGCGGAACAAAGAATTTGTACCAGTCGGTAAAAAACAGGACGGATATGGCCATGCCTCCAATAGCCAATGCACTATAAAACCCGATTTTTACCCATCTCAAACGACTTTCCTCGTCATCATCGTAGTAATCCTCCACCTCTTGTACCGTCTTGCGGTAAGCCGACATGAATTTCCGGGTATAGATAATTAATTGAACAATATAAGCGACGATGCCCGTATAAAAGATCCATGAATAATAATCCGTAAAGCAAAAGAGGGTGGCAAACAGGATAACGCCTGCTGCCGTGATACCTGCCGCCTGCCGGATCACCGTGCTCCATCTGACTTCACCCGGACGTATAAAAACCAGCATGGACGTGGTGAATAACAGTGCTTGGAACGATGCCACGAAAAGCGTACTGGCAGGTTCGATACGATGGTCATAACCCGTAAGGCAGCAGACCAGACTAAGAAGGGCCAGCACGAAATAAGAAGGAACAAGGATGTTACGGGCTCTACGCAACTTCTCCAGTCCATCTTCCGGCAGTATCGTTGTAGCCGCCAGCATGACTCCCAGTATCGTAATCACGAAAGCCGAGCCGCCCATTAAGAATTTATATATTGTTTCATCCATGTTTTCAGGTCGTTATGGCTGCAAATATACGGTTTTTCGTAGTTCGCACCAAAAAACTATTTTCAAAGAGTCAGGAAAACTATGATTTCCCTTAACTTTATTATTTTGTAGAATAATAAAACATGGATACCGACTGATTTTTCATTATGAAAAACGAAATTAATTTTAAAAACATACCGGTCGGCACGCCAGCCCCGAATCTTGCCGTATTTCAGTCTCTTTTCCCCACTATAGCCATTTCCCCTTTTTTATAACCTTGTCCATGATTTCACCTTGCGTGGTTCAGGGTGCGAAGCTACGGCCGGGGTCCCTAAAAATCTGCATATGCAGGCACAGCGAGTATAAAGTAGGAGGCAGCCAGAATGACGCATGCCATGCGCAACCTGTGTGTCTCTTCCTTACGGGGAATATGAACGCCGCATAGCTGGAATCCCAGAATAGTCAAGGCTATGGCTGAGATAAGGGTAATGAACATATAGATATTTATCCTCATTTATATAGTATGTTACTTTATTATAGTATATTAATACAGAGCGCAAAATTACATAATTGAGGTTCAACCACAAGATAAAAAGGTAAAAATCAGGCTTGCCAAACCGAAATAAAGGGTGATTTATGCCGGTTAATAGTGATTCTTTCTTCCATGTGCCTTCTTGTTATCAATCCATTGTTAATTTATCCCATCTTTTAAAATCGCCCGACTTCGGAGGGCGATTACTCCCTGCAAGGGCAAGGTGCGGCGGGTTACCCGCTGCCTTTTGAGTAACTCAAAAGACACCTTGCTGAGTTCCAATGAACTCAAAAATCCTCCGAATGTCGGATTGAAAAGTTAGCTTTATTCACAGTCGGCACAGTATATCCACTCGGTATACTGTACCGACTTGCTCCATTGAATAACGGCAGATTACAACTTCCTCCATTGCTCAATATCCTCTCTGTAAAGTTCCAGATGATGCCGTGCCAGATTCTCCAAAAATCCCGACACGCTCATTTTGCGTTCACCCAGCCTGCGGACAACATCATCGAGACTGTCACGGATAGCACGACTAACAAACACGGGTTGCCGGTCGGTAATCTTCGGGGTTCGGAGAAACTGCTCCCGGTATTCATCCAACGATGCCTTGCGTTGTTTGGAAGTGGTTCTTCGAATAGGTTCACTCTGTACATTCGTTTCATTTGGCAAAAGTGATTCATCGGGCGAAGGTGGCAATGCCGGAACATCACCCTCCGTTTGCCGGCTTCCATCCTCAATCGGGGTATTTTTGCCGTAATCATTCACGCCACCGATAAAATCCCGGATGTCGATAGGTTCGCTTGCTTTTTCTTTCATTGTTCTGATTGGATTAAAAATGAATACTATGTGCATAGACAGTCAGCATACTTGACTGACTGCACACGGCAAAGTTAGGATATAAAATTCATATAATTCAGCAAGTCAGCAGATTGCGATGCTTATGCGGAGTAATGTATCAAACTTCTTTGCCGGTCAGCCGTTTATTATCGGTTAACCAAGAATAACCAATCCATGCGATGTGTCGTTTGAACCGACTTGAACGCCACATGCTTCCATTCCGGCGCAACAAGCTGCCACTTCGCTGAATTTCATTGAGATACGGAAGATTTATCATTTCTTTGCCGGTGAAAAAAGAAGAATAACACTTTAAAAGATAGAATCATGGAAGTAATCAATGTAGAATCCCGAACATGGGAAATGATGATGGCAAGGCTGGAAAGCTTTGCTGAAAAGGTGGAGAAACTGTGTGGAATGAGTGGCGACAAAGCCCTGCAAAAGTGGCTCGACAATCAGGAAGTGTGTGAGATACTCGGTATATCGAAACGCACCCTTCAGAGCTACCGGGACAAAGGCGCACTGTCTTATACCCAAATCGGGCACAAGATGTATTATCGTCCCGAAGATGTGGAATCACTAATTGGTAAACTTAAAACGAAATAAGCATGAGCGAGATTATTACCGACGGGAACGAACGGGTGGTACGCCTGTTCGGTTCCTTAGAAAGAATGTTATCGGGTATTGAACGGCTGGTTGCCAACCACCGCCCCACATTGGGCGGTGAACGGTTCCTGACAGACAGGGAGGTGTCCGTAAGGTTGAAAGTCAGCCGCAGGACTTTGCAGGAATGGCGGACAAACGGGCAGATTGCCTATATTACGTTAGGCGGAAAAGTGCTTTACAGAGAGTCTGAAATCCAGCAGATGATGGAAAAATACCATCAAAAGGCTTGGCAGTAACTATGCAGATTTTGAGGTGAGGGAGTTTTTGTTGCATTTACGCAATACCACCAATCCAAAGAGGCACAGCCGGATTTCTCGGTTGTGCCTCTTTGGTATCGAATACTATGCGTCATTATCGGGTCGGTCGTTTTCGTTGCAGGGGCTTTCTTTGTGCAGGGGGAGGGAGCAGGCAAGTTTTACGGCTTAAATACTATCTGCAAGGTGGAGATTTCAGCCGTAACCCCTCAGGGTTTGAACTTGAATGGTCACTGTCCCGGAACTTCCTTTGCCCCTGTAACGGAAATGACTGAGCCGATTATTGATTGACGTGTCAATCAATAATTTATTATCAAATAAAACAACTACTAAGGATTATCATTACCCCCCCACATCAAGAACAATCCTGAACTCCAGTATTTCATCTATGATTTTAGATGATAAGATTTTAAACTATCAGGTATTGCGGGAACACCATATCTACCCATAAATGCAATGAACCTCTGTCTTAATTGATGAATGTAGGGAGAATTCAATTTAAATAAAGTTCGGCATGCTTCTAATTCATTTTTGTTCTTATTTTTAAATGCTGAACAAAACTCGATTAAAGCAATAGTATTAAATCGTTCCTCAGCAAAAGGGAAAGAAGCTAAAATATGCCGACTAATAACTCCATTATTAAATATTTGCTTGGTTCCATTAGAGTCTTTTTTAAACTTATTCTTCTTTTCTTCTTGATAGGTGCTTGATAGGTCTTTCTTTATAACAAGAAACTCATATGAATCTTTCTTTTTATCAGCAATATCACATTCAGGAGTGATTAATATACCATATTCATTATCATCAAACTTAAATATATCCCCTGTCATAATCGGAGCATTTGCAGTTAATTTTGTGTAAAACAATCTCCTATGTAGTTTTGCCGTGTTTTCTTCTGAAACAATAGCATCACCAGGTTTATACTCTGACAATGATTTACGCAAAACATTGTCTTGAATAAGAGATTCGTTTAGAATGTTATGGAAAATATTAATAACCTCAGAGCATGGTTCTGCACCATCATTTTTAGCTGTGTCCATAATCTCCTTGACCCAATTTGAATCAGCCTGTTCAAGCTCACTGAATATTATTTGGACAGACTTATTTATTGATTGGCTCCATACAAAAGGAATCTCCATATGTTTATTCGCCTCTTCAAAAGCAGAGATTCCTCTGCAAATTTTTTCAAACTCTTTATTCTCATCAAAATCCCCTGATTTTTGCTCAAAGAAGATTTTTCCATCACCGTAAATATATTTTAGCTCATCTTTAGTTTGTGGCGATAAAGATTCTCTAGAATAGATATATACTAAGGAATATATTTTATTACTTTTTAGAAAATCAAGTGGATTTTCATTTATATCTGGCATGTCTTCATCCTCTTTAGGCTTTTTAAATGTCCAATCAAGTAGTAATGCCCGAAATGTTGAAACACAAGAAATAGTTTTTTCTAAATCTTCTAAATTAGTGATAGGCAAAACAGAATACTCCGTACTGTTGTTAAATTTCTGAAATAGCTTATTTTCAGAAGATTTGCTATTTAGAACATCATCATCTGCATATAATATTATACCATTCATTGTTTAACTCTCCTTAGTATTAAATTTGATTATGAAGTTAGCTCCTGAAAGAATTTTATCTTGTGGATTAGTTAGTACATGTATTTCAGCTCCGATTCTTAACAGTAGTTCTCGAACAATATATAGCCCAAGTCCTCTGCCGTCAGATTTCATAGAAAAAAATTCTTGAAAAATTAATGGTGCAACATCTTCTCTGATTCCTTTTCCATTATCAGCAACAATAAGTGTTTGCTCTAATGGATTTAGATGAAAATAAAGATGTTTGTCCGCATTATCCGAACTTTTAAGCCAAAAAACAGAATTGTCTACCAAGTTTATAAGTACTTGTAGAATTAATCCTGCATTAGTTTTGATAGACAAGTCACCTAACTCATTTTCTATATTGATTGTGATTTTATTATCAATATCACTTCTGAAATATTTAATAACTTTTTTAATGCTTTCAGTGACCGACACATCCGTTATCGATTTTCGTTGTATTTTGAATAACGGTTGAATCATTTGCATATCATCATATACAATTTCAATATTCTCATCAAGTTCAATTAGTAGTGAAATTAGTTCGATATGTTCATAATTCTCCTTTTCAACTTTCTTTTTAAAGTCTTTTATGTTATGCCTCATCAAAGAAAGCAAGCGCAGAGAATCATGAGATGACTTTTCAACAGCCATTCCTAAACCTGCTAAATCCTCCACTGTTTCCATTCGCCCCTCAACAACTGCTAAATGCTTTTGGTACACATCAATGAACTTTGTAGCAATTGATAGCGTTTCTGTATCATCTATTTTACACAAAGAGCTTTGTAGCTGTTCAAAAGATTCTTTTAATATGTCCTTAGATTTTCCTTGTAAAGCTTTTTTTTGAATATCTTCTTTGAGTTTGTCTATTTTTATTTCAGTATTAAAAATTTCAGTTGCAGCTGTAATTAAACTAGTAAAATCGTCATATCTTCCTCCATTATTTACAATGCCTTGTCTATTTGAAGAATCTGATAATTCAGGATTTTTTTCTTGACTTATATAAATAAAACCAGTCAAGTCATTATAGCTAATAAACTGACCAGCTCGATATGTTGAACGCAATTTGTCAAGATTAAGCCAATCAATTCCTTTTTCTCCATATGGATAAACTCTTACGCCGTCCCTTAAAACAAAAACGAAATTCTCTTTTATGAACTTTTTTAAGTCCTCATTTAGTATGGTTTTATCAGGTTTTGCCAAATTAAAAGCGTAAAATGTAAAACTAAAAGAGCCACATTTAGGCGTTCTTTTATTTTCTGTAAACCATTTTGAACCAACTAATGAATAATTATACGTCATTAATTCGTCATTATCTAACAGATTAATAGTTCTTTCAAAAAAACGTAATGGAGTAGTAGATTTATATCTAAATCCTAAGACACCATCTTCGGAGATAGTCCCTATCATCGTATACTGGGCTCGCTCAATTACATCATTAAATGTCATAATCTCTTCACAAGTATAAAGCTTGCCATCTTTGTATAAATCAATGGTAAAATCACTGATAAAATCTATCCCTAAGCTTTTAGCATTCTTATCTACTGGTGGGATTAAACGTTGAATATTCTTATATAATTCATCGAAATCTCTTTTGCTCCAAGATTCTCTCAGATTATATATTCTGATAATAGTTCCCGACTGAGATATAATCCGTTCCGGTGGATTATTGACATATATGTTATTGGAAACGTCTTCTAATAGTTTATAATCTGCAAGTTGATTAAATAGATTTTGATTTTCAGGATTAAAATCGGCGAAATTCATTTCAAGCTTTACTTCGTCTTGACCTTGAGCTTTTGAATATAACTCAATTTTCTCGCCTAATTTATGTATTGCGAAACGACCTATCCCTTTTTCTCCTTGAATAATTCTACCTTTTGGCGTTTTGGTTATTTTATTCCGTTTCTTTTCTATTTTATTGGGAGTTGCAGGTCTTAACCATACATTCTCTATAATTTCTAAAGACATTCCACAACCCTCATCCTCAATCTCAATATAGGCTTGTTCTTCTACTGGCAAATCATTAAAACCAATATTGTTCATATTGCCAAATCTGACTTTTACGGATTCGGCATCTGCATCATAACAATTCTTTATGATTTCAATAACGGCAACTTTTTTGTCTGTAATCAGCTGGTCGCCAATAATATTCATAAGCCTTGCATAAGGCTTAAAGGGCATGCTATTTTGCTTTATAATTGCCATACCTATTTTTTTACAATTACTATATATTCATTGGGATAAACTTGCTTGCAGTTACTGTTGTCAAGAGTTGTGAATTTACCCGTAATTTTATCTCTAAGAGTAGGCATAAGTTTATAAGGGATATTTCTTTTTATAATCTCTTTTTTTCTAAAACCTGCCATTCTTAGCAAATCAAAGAAAACCTCTGCGGATTTAATATGTACATCCTTGATTGTTGTATTACCGATAACGATACAAGCATAACCATCTTTTTTTAAGATTCGATACATCTCAATTGCAACTTTTTGCATATCGTTAAAGTAATTGGCTACATCACAAGCAACTCTTTTGTCTTTACCATGCAATTCTTTTACAATTTTTGCACCTAGCAATGAAGCTACCTGCAAATCCTTATTATCTGAATACGAAGTACCAATAAAAAGTTTTCTAAATTTTGCAATATCAGAAAAGTAGTCAAACCAATAGCCTGTAAGCTGATGAATATCGGCATATTCATAAGATGTAACATACGGAGGGGAAGTTATTACGATGTCTACAGAATTTGATTCGATGCTAGTATTTCGTGCATCTTCTTCTTTAATATCGCAAAGAACATTCATAAACCCTTTTAGGGATAACTCATTATAAAATAACTCGTTTTTTTGTTGCATTTGTTTACAGTGTAATTTAAATGCAAGAAATGGGTCTGAAATATCTTTGTTAGGGTCTACTTGGGGTTTTGTACTAGATTGTAGCCATCTAGAGCAATTTTTTAAAATGTGAGACAAACACACTAACAGAAAAACCTGAATTTGCTCATCTATAGTATTATTCAATATATTTCTATATAAAAATGCAATTTTAGTTTTTTCAGATGGCAAAAACCAATAGTCAAGTCTTTCATGCTTTGCTACATCTATAAATTCTTCCTCCTCAAAATTAGAAAAAGAGTTGATAAATTTCTCACACTCTCTTGACAACAAAGCAGGTTCTATTGGCGTTATCTTAGATTTTGTGATTAAAGTTGCAACAGGGTTTACATCCGTTCCAATGGAATGTATTCCATGTACTTTTGCTTCAACTAAAGTTGTTCCACAACCAGCGAATAAATCAGCTATTACTCCATCTGTAGTTGCATATTTCTCAATTAATTTTTTAACAACATTAGGCAAGAATTTAGCAGGATACCGATGATAACCATGTGTCCATTGCTCAGTTGATCGAACATTGTCAAACGCCCAATCTGTACTTACTTCAATATTATCAAAATCTATATATTTCATATGTTTTAAATGCCAATTACTTTGCACTACAAGAACAGCCTTTTTTGAAAGATTGTTTCATTTAAATAACCGATAAAATAATCATCTTTATTCAAAAAACACTATTGCTCGGCTTACTTAACCAGCAAAGATATGATTTTTTATTGAATCAAAGTAGTATAAAACCATTTATTTTCAGAATTAACTTATAGAATATCACTATTCAGGCACATCCTTTACCCCTGTAACGGAAATGACTGATATGATCAATTCAATGTTTTAGAACTTCTCTTATTACTCACTGCAACAAATATTTGAGGAGCTGTATCCTGTTTACTTTTAGTTACTTTTCCTAGTATCCACCTGCGGAAAATCTCTGCTTGTGGTGAATGAATCCGAAAAGCCAGAGCCATAATCATATCCAATCCGTAACAGTCCGGCAAAATGTTGTTACCAACCAACGTTGCGCCATTGGTGTAATCCCCTGTTGCGATGCCTGTTTTCAGAATGGTGCGTATGTTGGCACGTACAGCCGGTATCGTCACCCCGAACAGCCAGGCTATCTCAAAATCCTGCATCATCACCTTGTCGGGAACGGATACACTGCCGTTCTCACTGATGGTTATTATTTCTCTTTTCATATTCATCAGATTACTTTATTATTCATTGTTTTTCTCCGCTCCATCAGCCTGTCCATATCGTCCGATATTTTCTGGTCTGTTACTTTGGCATAGACCTGTGTGGTGGCAATATTCGTATGCCCCATCATTTTGGCTATGCTCTCAATCGAGATACCCGCTGATAACAGGAGCGTTCCGAACGTATGCCGGGCTTGATGGTGCGAGAGATTCTCTTTAAATTCCAGCGCATTGCCAACAGCGTGTATCTCGTGCCACATAATATCACGGATAGGCAGCGGAAACACAGGTTTGGTGTCATCGGTAGTATTGTAAAGCGAAAGTATCCGCTCCGCTATCGGATGCAACGGGATGAAAGCCTCCACATTCGTTTTGCCTCTCTTTTCACGGATATAAGTCCGATTATCAACGGTCTTGCCGATATGGTGCGGATAAAGTCTGTAAACATCCACATAAGCCAACCCGGTCAGAGAAGAAAAGATAAACATCCTGCGAGCCAGCTCCAGTTTCGTGTCCTCCATCGGGGTTTCCATCATCCGTTTCAGTTCGTTACGGCTAATATGGCGAAGTCTGGGCGGATTTTTCTTTTCGTAAGCAATATCTTCCAATGGGTTTGTTCGTAGAATCTCCCTGTCAACGGCAATATAAATCAGCCTGTTCAGCCAGCACAGGCATTTGTTCACCTTATCCGTACTGCAACCCATATCTTTTAGCAAAAATACCTTATAAGACAATCCAAACTGCTCCGTTATCTCTAAAAATGGATAATCCTCTTTCCCGAAAGTTAAAACGTACTCCCTCAAACATTTCTGGAAGATGATGGATTGACGGTAGGTGGAACGGGATTTTATTTCAACCGAGCGTTTTTCCAATCGTGCCAATTCTTCCATGCCTGCCCGTAATAAAGTGGTCGGAACGGAGTTTACGCCGACTATCGTGTTTTTCAACAGTTCAGCACTGACAATACCGCTGTCTTTGAGTATGGCTTCATAAGCGGATTCTATCTTACGTCTGAATTTCAGCAACGTATCATTATCCTTGTTGTCCTTGACTTCTCCCTTTTTGGTATTAAATTCTTCGGGCTTACAGTAGATACCGGTTGTGATAACACTGTTTTTACCGTCAATCGTGATACGGCACAGAACGGCAGTAGTTCCGTCCGCCTTAACCTTTGCCCGGTTGATATAATAGAGTAGCTTGAATGTACTGCGCATAATCGTTTTCTTTTAATGATTAAAGGACTAATTTAAAATCACTTGTAGCCAGAATGAACCTGTCCATATCCTCGAACAGCTTTTTGGGGGTGACACGGGCGTAAATTTGTGTAGTCTGGATATTGCTGTGCCCCAACATTCTGCTGATGGTTTCAATCGGTACGCCTTCTTCGAGCGTAACCAGCGAGGCGAAACTGTGCCGCCCGGCATGATAGACCAAATCGGCTTTCATCCCGGCGAGGATACGCAGGCTTTTCATATTGGCTCTCAATACCCTGTAGTCTTGAACAGGCAATAGGGTTTCCCGTGTATCATCCTTGAATCTGTCCAACATGGCAATAGCTTCGGGCAACAGCTTGACACGTGCCAGCAGTTCGTTTTTCTTCCTATGGTATTTCAGCCACAACTCACCGTTGTCATCGGTAAACAGATTGTCACGGGTGATGGAAACCGTATCGGCATACGAAGTTCCGGTATAGCAGGCGAAAAGAAACAGATCCCGTGTGAGTGCGAGTGAAGGTCGTCTGGAAGATATTTCAACATCCCGTATTCGTTCAAAATCTTCACGGCTCAACGCTTTTGGTGCGGTCTCTTTCTGCTTGGGCAGTTTGTAGTGGGCAAAATAGAACTTTTCGGAATGCCCCTCCTTGAAAGCCAGTTTGCAGATTTTCTTTAATATCGCCAGATAGTGGCGCACGGTTTCCATTGCCAGACCTATCTCGCCAAGTACATAATCCTGAAAATCACGGATAAACTGTTCATTCAGTTGTCCGAAAGCAATATCGGAGGCGTTGAACTTCTTTTTTATCAGTTCGGCAAGGGCTTTACGGGTGTAGTGATAGGCGGGAATAGTCCCGACAGCAACATCCACACCGACACGGGATTTCAAATCATCAATCAGTAGGTCTAATCTTTTCAATAAAGTCATTTGTGTATCGACACTTCCTTGAAAGAGATTCTTTACTTCTTCGGCAGTGAATGGTTGTTTGCGCTCCATCAATGCAGCGTAAGCCTCATTAACTGAAAGCAGAAGTTTGTCCAGTTTGGCATTGGTTACTACCGCTTCCCGGCTTTTACCGTTCAGGCGGCTTTCACGTGGATTCCATAAGTCCGGCGTACAGGAGAGTTTGCAACTGAACTGTGCCATTGAGCGACCGACTGTTACCCGTCCCATGATGGGAGTTTTACCCGACTTGTCGGGGGGGCTCTTTTTCAGGTAGAGCAATACCTTGAATTTTTCTTGTTCCATAACGCTTATAATTTTTGTGGGCAAAGTTACCCGTTACATAAGCGTTCTTTGATGTGCAAAATACTGTCTATCAGCGAAACAAAACAGTGATTCAAGTTCTTTTATCTGCTTTCGGTTACCTGTTTTCATTCGGTAACTGAACGGTTAACGGTTTGGTAACTGAAAAGCTGCGTAAATACGCTGTATTCTGAACTTTCTATCTTTAGCGAATCAGAGTAAATCAGCTCATTTCAAACGTGTTACAGATTATACTGCGTATCATTGCTTTTGCCTGCTTTATGGTAGATTTTCCATGGACTTAGGCATACATTTGCGACCCGATGTATTGAAAGCCAGTGTGATTATAAAACTGTCAGTGTCATACTCGGTCACTCAAATGTGGCAACGACACTTAATCTGTACGTTCATCCTAATCTCAATCAAAAGAAACGGTGTATTGACCGTATGAGTAATTTCTTGGGAATAACATGAGTTAGTCTTGGCCTCTATATACATGGGGGATAAAAAAATGTCCTCCATGTATGTGATGCGCATGATTGACGTCATTATCACAAGTTTTTTAAGCATACAGTTGTTTTACCTTCTACGTTGATGTTTTGCTTAGATTCCGTTGATGTTACCTTTTTCTGTCGAGATTTATATGAGAGTAAATAATATTGTTCCCAAGCATTTTTCTGTCATGATATGGCTTTTTATCTTTTTGACAAAATTACTTCGGAGAACTTATCTACCGAACAAACTGGATATTTCTTTAGAACGGATAGAGAGAGTTTCGGGAAACAGAACTATATAGCTTTGAATATGGATATTAGTCTTTGGGGAAATGAAATTACTCCAATTGCTCCTTTTATCAAAAAGATTGATGAATTTGATATTATACATACAGATAGATTGCATGTGGCTATTTTAGCCTGTTTACTGCATAAACGGGTACATTTTTATAAAGGAGGATATTTTAAGAATGAGGCGGTGTTTAGATCTAGTATGAGAGATTACTTTGATGATGTATTCATGAAAAATTATTAATTTGTATATCTAGTTAATAACTAGTGTGTTATTGTTTGAATCTAATGGTCTGTATGTGCTAAAAGGAGACGTAATGGAGACAAAAGGGGACTGGACAGTATACGCCCTGTTATATCTTTGCAGAGTCATTCAAACAAAACGAATGGCAAACAGATAACCTTTATTTTTTTAACCATTTAAACTTTAACGATTATGGCTTTAGAGTATGTAGTAACAAAAAGAGTGTTCGGTTTTGACAAAGACAAAAACGAAAAGTATGTAGCAAAATCGGTTCGTTCCGGTAGGGTTAATTTTGCAAAGATGTGTCGCAAAGTAAGTCAGCTTTGTGGTGTTCATCGGAAAGTGGTCGATTTGGTAGTCAGTGGTCTGGTAGATAAAATGGCTGAGGATATTGATGACGGAAAGAGCGTTCAGTTGGGTGAGTTCGGAATCTTTAGCCCTACTATCCGTACAAAAAGCTCGGGTGAAGAAAAGGAAATTTCTTCCAAGTCAATCGTTCAGAGAAAGATTTTATTCTATCCGGGGAAAATCTTCAAAGATACGTTGGCGGACATGAGTATTACGCGTCGTGTGGAGATTGAAACTGATTATACGGACGGAAGTAGCAACGGTGGCAATACCGGCGGAAAGCCGGGTTCTGGCGATGATGGCAAGGGAGAAGGAGGAGTGACACCCGATCCGGCAGTATAATAAGTTTAGTTTTGCTTTAAAGAAGGCTTTAGAGTTTTGGATGCACAGAGAATCGATGAATATTCGATGATCTGTGCATCTTTTTTTGTTAATATTCTACTATTGAGCTTTTCAAACTTGCAAAATCGTTTCAATCGGTTCACAGAACCTTTCACACCCTATATTTTGTTCTGAAAGTATGATTTTATTCATTTCTTAACTTCTATATTTGTTCACAGAAACGAACGACTATGAAACATGGAATCTATATATTGACTTTTTTTATGACATTACTTGGTCTTTCGGAAAGTGGATATGCTATGATTCCGTTTTTCACAGCTACAGGTGATACGGTCCGGCGGGCAGTAATATATTTCGAGGTGTCTGAAACGTGTGTTGACTCTTGTTATGGTAGTAATAATCAGGTGATTGCAGTGTTGGACTCTTTGTTGGCGAGGAACTCGGATACGAAATATATAACTGCTTTGAATGTAATCACTTCTGTTTCTCCCGAAGATGACGAATCTTATAATACAAATTTGATTTCCAAGAGGAATCACTCGGTTAGTGAATTCTTACAACGATATCATTCGAATATTGACGTTAATAAGATTCATTATTTTTCAGCTGGCGAGAATTGGTCAGAGTTACGTAAGATGGCGGCAGCTGACCCTAACCTGCCGGATCGTGAGGAAGTGTTGATATTGATTGATTATCATAAGAATGATATCGTAAAACGGAAACAATTGTTACGTAAGTTAAATCAGGGAGCTGCTTACAGATACATGGTCAACAATGTATTTCCTAAGTTGAGGCGGTCTGAAATTACAATAGTCCGGGAAATCCCGGAAGTGGCGAAGGAAACCTTTGAACCGGTATCTTCTGTCTCCGAGTTGTTGGTTTCAAGACAGGAAGAGGCGCTTCTGGATAGTCAGCCTGATAAGTCTGTGGGAGAAAGTGTAAATGAACAGACTTGTGAGGCAGTTATGTCGGAGGCAGAAGGACCGGGGAAAAGTAAAACAGTACTTGCAGTGAAGAATAACCTGCTATATGATATGGCATTAGCGCCGAATATAGAAGTGGAGATTCCATTAGGCAAGCGGTGGTCTTTTAATACCGAATACAAATGCCCGTGGTGGCTGAATAGTGAACATGATTTTTGCTATCAACTTCTTTCGGGAGGCATGGAAGGACGTTACTGGTTGGGAAACAGGCAGAAACATAATCGGTTGACCGGGCATTTTATCGGGCTTTATGCTGAAGGTGGAATATATGACTTTCAATTACAGGGAGACGGTTATCAAGGCAAGTATTATGGAGCTGCAGGAGTGACTTATGGGTATGCACGACAACTGGCACTTCATTTTTCACTTGAGTTCAGTCTCGGCATAGGGTATTTGACAACGGAATATAAGAAATATACTCCTTACGAGGGGGATATTATATGGACAAATAGTGGGCGTTATAACTTTATTGGCCCTACCAAGGCGAAAATTTCTCTGGTATGGCTGATAACAACAAGGAGGTAAGGACGTTATGCGAGATACAAGATATATTATTCTTGTGCTTCTGTCCTCGCTGCTGATGCTGACCGGGTGTAGTCGTCGCGATGTATTGGATGATTATCCTGTAAGCGGGGTGGAAATCTCGTTAGATTGGGCCGGAGTAACAGATGAATTGCCGGAAGGAGTTCGGATTATATTTTATCCGAAAGACGGGGAAGGCAGAAAAGTGGATAGGTACCTTTCGGTACAAGGCGGGGAGATGAAGGTCCCTCCCGGACGATATTCGGTGGTAGCTTACAACTATAACACGGAAGTAGTGCGAATCCGAGGTGAGGAGTCCTATGAAACGATTGAGGCATATACGGGATATTGTAATGGTTTGGGCATTGCCGGAACTGAAAAAATGGTTTGGTCGCCGGACCCGTTATATGTGTTGAATATTGATGAATTGAAAATAAAGAAAAGTGATGAAGTGTTTCACTTGGATTGGAAATTGGAATCGGTGATAAAGAACTACTCCTTTGCAATAGAGGTGAAAGGACTGGAATATGTGACATCAGTTATAGGGTGTGTAAATGGATTGTCTGATTGCTATTGTATAGGTAAAGGTTGCGGAATGTGTAACTCACAGCCTATTTATTTTGAAGCAAAGAAGGAGGGTGGCAAAGTAATAGCGCATTTTACTGCTTTTAAAGGGGCGAAAGATATACCGACGCGAATGTCAATGTTGGGAGAACCGGTCTATCGAGAAGCAAGTAGTGTAAAGTTGATACTAAGTTTTGTAAGAACTGATAATACGATACAGGAAAGGACGATTGATGTTACTGAAATAATTGGTACGCTTGAAAAAGATGAGGAGGAGGAAGCAGGAAAACAAGATCCGCCACCAGAGATTGAGTTGCCACCTGATGATAAGATTGAAGTAGAGAAACCGGAAACACCACCTAATCCTGACGGGGGTGGAGGAATGAATGGAAACGTTGATGGTTGGGGACCAGAAGATAATGTTGAATTACCAGTAAACTGATTCCTAATAGCATAAACAGAATAGAATAATATTATTAACTAAAAAGATACAGTTATGAAAAAGATTTTATTGGCAGTAACAGCTGCTTTGGCAATTACGAGTTGCTCACAGAATGAAGAATTTGAGAATGAAGGACAGAAAACTGAGATTAACTTTACTACCATAGTAAGTAAGGCAACAAGAGCGAGCGAGTTGAAGACAGAAGGTTTGAAAACTAATGGTGGGTTTAAGGTTTTTGCATATAATACAAAGAATAATGATATGTCTGCTGAAACCATTTTGGGTGAAACACCATTTATGAATGGTGTGATAGTTTCTTGGAATAGCTCAGCATGGACAATGAACCCTGTTGGGCCTTATTACTGGCCTTTAAAGGATAAGATTCAATTCTTTTCATATTCGCCTGTGGCTAATGTGAGCTATGTTGAGCTGACTAGTTCAAAAGCAGGTTATCCAAGTTTTTCTTATACTATCGTTGATTCTCAAGAAGATTTAGTCGTGGCTTATGCAAAAAATGAAACCAAACCGGGAGTATCCGGTACACCTGTAAAATTAGATTTTAAACATGTCCTGACCCAGATTAATTTCAAATTAAAAGGGAAGGATGATGGTTTTACTTATAAAGTAACCGAGATTACTTTGTCAGGAATAAATAATACTGGAAATTTTACTTATGTTGATCCTACTGAGAGTGTAGTAGGTACTTGGTCAAATCCTTCTACTCCTAAATCGTATCAGTATAATGCAACTTATACCGATTTTACAGGTACTTCTGGACTTACTTTAGCAACGGATGATAATGCATTAATGTTAATGCCGCAAACTTTGGGAGAAAATGCAGAAATAACAATAGCATATTCTACTGTATATGGTGGTGGAGAAGTCTTTAATGGAGAGAAAAAAGTTAGTTTGAAAGATGTTGTTTGGGGAGCTGGTGATAAGATTCTTTATACTCTTTTATTACCAGGCGGAGCTGAAAATGTTACATTTACTCCAGATGTAACTAACTGGAATACTCAAACAACGACGGAAGCAAACGAGGCTCAGTAAGAATTTTCTAGATTTGAAAATTGAGCTTTCGAAGGATTATTTCTAGATTAGAAATACTTTTAAGAAGTCATCTCAGAAAAATGAGATGACTTCTTTTTTACTTTTCTCCTTTTTTTTATGGCTATATGAAATCTTTCATATATTTTTGTTGGAAACATAAAACAAATACAAGCAAAGCCAACATATGCCGTCTATCTGTCAAGGAAATTGGGATTGTCAAAACTGTCCAAAAGCTGTGAGCAATGCCATTGCTCATATTATTTATCAGCGGGGTTTCCATAGGCCTGCGCATAAATGCGAGGAGAATTTCATTCTTTTTTTGATGAAGGGAGAGATGCTGGTTAATAGTCAGGAATATGCAGGTACGATGCTCAGAGAAGGTGAGTTTATTCTTCAGGCTATCGGATCAAAATTTGAGATGCTTGCTATGACTGAATGCGAATGTATTTATTATCGTTTCGTTCAACCGGAGTTGTTTTGCGATTTGCGTTTTAATCATATCATGAAAGAGGTATCTCCTCCGCTTATCTATTCCCCTTTAAAAATAATTCCTGAATTACAATATTTCTTGAATGGCTCTATAACCTATTTGAAGGGAGATAAAGTCTGTCGGGAATTGTTGTCTCTCAAACGGAAAGAATTGGCATTTGTGTTGGGTTACTACTACTCCGATTATGATCTTGCGAGCTTGGTACATCCACTTTCCAAATATACAAATGGCTTTCAATGTTTTGTCATTCAGAATTATAAAAAAGTAAAGACGGTAGAAGAACTGGCACAATTAGGCGGATACACTATCAGTACATTCCGTAGGATTTTCAATAGTGTCTTTCATGAACCTGTGTATGAATGGATGCTGGCACGCCGCAAGGAAAACGTTTTGGACGATTTGCAAAACTCAGAATGTACAATCTCTGAAATATGCTATAAATATGGATTTGAGTCATTACCTCACTTCTCCAATTTCTGTAAAAAATCCTTTGGGGCTTCTCCTCGTAATTTACGTAGATAGAAAGAAGTTACGATTTGCTGATAAATGACAGAGGCTGAACTCTCTACATTGAGACAACCTCTATCTATATTTATGCTTTATTATAGATTCTCAGTTCTGCTCCATTGGTTTCCTCAATTTTTCTGCTACTTGTAGCAACTGTGCTTTATAATCTATCATAGAAATAGCAGGAATTGCACCGGGAGGCAGATTTTTCTTGATTTCCTCGTTTTTCTTTATTAAGTCTGCACAAGCTTTTTCGCACCATTGAGCAGCTTTTTCGCGTAATGACATATCTGCACATGCTTTGTTCATCCATTTCACCCACTGCAATAATTGTTCTTCATCGCCTAGAATTGTGTGTGAAGCAAGTAGTTTGTCTCCCCGTTTTACGAACGAGTCCCACTGGTTCATAATGCCGTCTCTGTTAAGCCGTAGATTTTCGCCTATCATGTCGGCTTCTGCTACATTCATCTGTTTCATACGAGTGACATAAGCATTCAGTCCTTGTTCGTCGAATGTACAATGTTTCGACTCATCCACTTTCAGATATGTATAAGAGCCGCTAATCCAGTCTTCAAGTATTCTACGGTTGAGCGAAGAAGCTTGTTGTGGAAATCTGTCGGCTATCTCCTTCTTATGATTTACCACATATAAAAATGCCGAGGAGTTGATATCATGTATATAGCGGTAGAATATTGAGAAATAACCTTCATATTCCAGTATTTTCTGTTCTTTTCCCTGTAAGAAATCAGCAGCTACTTTTCCCGCCTCTTCTTCACGGTTGGCGGCAGAAAGTACATTGATATATCCGCAGACAAAAGCAGAGTCACGCTCACCCGCTTCATAGCGTTTCCTAAGACCTGAAATTCCACCGGACTCTACTCCCAGTTTTACTTTTTCCAACAGTGCAGACGCTTCGTCGGCACCAAGAAGGCGATGTACTACTTCACCACTTGAATTTAGGAAAAGAAGGGTGGGATAGCCTCGCACATCATATTTTTTTCTGATATCTACCCCTTCTCCTTTTTCCATATCCATTTTCAGATTGACAAAATGGCGGTTGAAGTAATCGGCAACCAGAGAATCTTTAAAAACTACCTTGGACAACATTCGGCAAGGACCACACCAAGTGGTAAAACAATCTACAAAAAGTAGTTTGTTTTCTTCTTTAGCCATTTTCAATGCATTGGCAAAAGAGAGTTCGCGGAAAGCGATGCCATCCGGTTGTGCAAGAGTTATTTGCATTTTTTGGGCAGGGATCATTTGTGCTCCCTGTGCAGGAACTACTTGCTGTCCTTGTATCGTTTGAAACGATGGCAGACATACTGTTGTCATACAGATAAGAAAGAGTTGTTTCATATTAATTATTTTGTATTGATAATAAATCTTGAATATGGATTCAGATCTTACATTTTATTGTAGTACCGTTTTTCACTTGCTTATTTAAAATTGTATTTCCTTCTTTTTTTACTGTCACTTGTAGTTTGTTGTTTGGCTTCCTGATTACTTCTATATCAAAATCAGAATCAAAGGCTTTGATTTTCCGAAGGTACATATATCCCCATTCTTGTGGTAGGCGAGGAGTCAGGGTGAAAGAATGGAGTCCGGTGGGACGAATACCGAAAATGCCTTCTGTGATAATACGTCCATAGAGTCCGCTTTCTGCAGAAAGATGGCGTTGTCCGCCTTCCGGCCATGCTTCTACCGGATATGGGACATGATTACCTAATAAACGTGTGCCGGAATAATGTTTCATAAACTTCATCGCCTTTTCTATTTCGCCTGCCATGAAGGCGCCACGCAGGGCATATAAGGTAGACCGATCCCAAAAAGTCTGACTTCCGGCTTGTGTCAGAAGCCCGTTTTCGCTCCATAGGCGGGGAGAGAAAAGAGCATCAATCGTGCCCGTAGCCCGCTTGTTGATTCCTACAGTTAGAGGAATACAAATCCATGCGCGGAGAATATCGTTACCTTCATAATATGCGTATGTATCAAATCCTTCTACCGTTGCTGCAAAGTAAGAGTCGATTGCTTTTTCCAAATCGCTGGCCTGTTGACGATATTTCTTAATCACTGCTGACCCTTTGCCTAAGTCTTCAGCTAGGTAAGCTGCGGAAAGAAGAGCGTCATAATATAAAGACGAAGTGCATAAATTCGCTTTTCCGGCGGGAAAGCGCCCTTCTAATTCATCTGCATCAGAGGTAACTACACCGGCTTCATTCAGTTTTTTATGATTAAACTCCAAGCACCATTCTATTAGTGGCCATAATTGTCGGGCTTCTTCTTTATTGCCGCTTGCTAGCGCATAACGTGCTGCGCCATAAGCAATCATGGCAGCGTCACCACGGTCACCGGCTCCATTCCAGTAACTTTCTCCTTCGGCTATGATTGAGCTGGGAATCGGTTCCCATTCGTTATTCATATAACGTGCGAAGTGTTTAAATGAATTGACTGCGGAAGCATTTCCATAGTCATAACCGATAAATGGGAAATAGGGATTGATGTATTCGGCCTGGTCGTTAGCCCAAATGGCGGCATAGTAAGATTCTCCGCCAGGACCATGCATGGGACCGCCTTTGGTGGCATAAATACTTTCGCAAGACCGGATTTTGGAGAAAGCAAACATTTTATCGAGTATCGGGTCCGGAGTTTCCAATATAAGGTTACTCATCCATTCGGATACAAGTGCTTGTCGTTTTAATAATTCTTGATTGGCATCTATGACGGCCTCTTTCTCAGAAGGCTTGTAGCCGGAAATAGAGGCGGAGAATGTATAACTTTTGCCGGGAAGCAATGTGACAGCCCTTTCAGTTCCATGGGTCAGTAATTTGATAGAGTAACTTCCTGCCACACCTTGTTTCGGATTTGTGGAAAGCGTGGTGATGCCGGTGGGAATCTCAAGGCTTACTTCACTGGTTCCTGTATTGGTGAACTCATACATCTCAATCAATGACGGTGATTCGGTTGAAGGCAGATAAGTGCGTTTCAGTGATAAGGAATTTTTCTTTCCCAGTGTGATATCGCTGATCACTTCCATTGTTCCGTTTAGCGTGATAGTTCTCACTTGTTCTTCTATGGAACGGCCGTTAATAGTCATCGCATCTAATGGATTCCAATCGAAGCGACGCATCAAGCTACCATGTGTATTGTTAGGTATAGTACGCAACATAGGCCATATCATGCTTTTATTCAATTCGAAAGCTCCTGTTTTGTCTACGCCATACCTTAAAACGACTGCTATTTGTTTGCCTGCCATTTCGATGTGGTCATGATGCACGTCTCCTTTTTTAACTTGCCATGTAATACCGCCGTCAGTATTGATTTTCCAACGTTGTTGTGCATAGTTTATCGGGATGCATGACAGAATTAAAAGAAATAGGAATAGTCTTTTCATTTTATTGCAGTTTTATGAGGTTTACTTCTTTGTAATTGTCATTGCAAATCCACCGCCGGATGCCATACGAATTTTTTTCTTGGAAGCGGGAGTGATGGTGAATTGCTCTTGTTTATAGTCTTCGGCTTGCTTGTCGGCATTGATACCATCTTTGAATAATATGACTTCATAGTTGCCATTATCAAGGAAATCAAAGTCGAGAGTAATTTCGCGGGCAGTCCAGTCGGTCATTCCGCCTATATACCAGGAAGTACCAGCCCTGCGAGCCATTATAATGGATTCGCCTACTTTGCCTTGTAAAACACGTGTTTCTTCAATACCTTTGTTTGGAATGCTAATGATAAAATCCGTACATTCCTGTTCGCGTTTGTAAATAGTTGGATTATCTGCAAGCATGGTCAAAGGAGAATCATGTACCACATAAGCTGCCAGTTGATGGCAACGGGTACCTTGACTCATCGGATTATAGTAGATATCCTTAAAGTCTTTTTTAGATGCATTCCGCATGGCTCCCGGAGTATAGTCTACCGGTCCTGCCATCATGCGTATATAGGGCATTGTTACGTCATATTCCATCATATCTTTCTGAATTGAACTCCATTTCATTTCTTCCATACCGAAAACTGCCTCAAAGTTAATAATATTTGGATAAGTACGGTTCAATCCGGTCGGTTTATAGAAACCATGCAGGTCTAAAGTCAGTTTATATTTTGCAGTCATGTCTGCGATGCGGTAGGTCATTTCTACTGCTGTCTGGTCATCCCTATCCAGAAAATCTACTTTGAATCCGCTGATACCCATTTCTGAATATTTCTTACAGGCTGCTTCCAAGTGCTCGTCCAGTACATTGAATACTGTCCAAAGGATTAAATCGACTCCTTTACTTTTGCCATAACGGATAAGTTCTTCCAAGTCCAGTTCCGGTATAACTGTCAGCATATCGCCTTTTTCCGGATTATACCACCCTTCATCCAAAATGACAAACTCGATGTGATTGTCCGCAGCGAAATCAATGTAATACTTATAGGTGTCCATGTTAATGCCCGCTTTAAAATCTACATCGGAGATTCCCCAGTCATTCCACCAGTCCCAAGCTACTTTGCCGGTCTTGATCCATGAACAGTCTCCTATACGGTTGGGTGATGCTAAGGCATAGACTAAATTGTTTACGGGCATTTCTGTGTCTTTTTCTGTTATGGCCCATATGCGCCACGGATAGTTTCTTTCTCCTGTTGTCCGAGCGATGTAGTCAGTGCGTTTGGTGATTCGCTTCATGGCACGGGGTGGGAAATTCTTTATTTCTGAAGGGTAGTGAGCAAATGTTCCTTGCAATGAAGTGTTTTTTCCATCTCCTTTGATAAACATACCGGGATAATCTTCCAAGTCTGATTCCAGTAAAGTCATTTTAAGTTCGTTTCCACAATCTATTGTGATGGGTAGAAATGCAATATTGTTAGTGTCCACTCCTTTTATTGAACTTTTCGTATAAAGGTTTTGAAAAGCCATTGCATATTGGTCTTCTCCGGTTGGCATAGTTGAATAGGACATGAAAGTGGGATAATCTTTCGGAAAATTCATCTGTACCATTTCATCTTTAATTATCAATGGCCCTTTCATTGTGGTGTAGAAACGATAGGCTATTCCCTCATTGTAAGCTCTGAAGATAATACCATAATTACCTTTAAATTTTAGGTTCAGTTCATTATAGGTAACTTCGAATGAAGGTAGGCGATAATGTGGAGAAACAATATGTTCTTTGACTGATGAATTACGTTTTATGCGGCTTATCTTTATATCTTCTCCTAAAATCTTATCTTCAAGTAATAAACCTATCGGACTTTTATCCAACAGTGTTTGGCTATTGTGTTTCAGTGTGTATGATAATTGGCCTTTTGTTTCAATCTCGACTGTCAGTTTTCCATTTGGAGATTGCAGTAAGTAGTCGGCAGCCTGCAAAGGCAGGCTGCTCCAGCTAATCAATAAAAACAAATAGAGTAATTTGATATGTTTCATATATTTCAAGTTAAAAACTTACTGATTCTTTTTTTATATTTTGGGTACATAATAGTATAGAGAATGCGCTGGACCAACTGAAATTTTTGGTTGCCATTTTCACAAGTTTTTTATTTATTATTTTACTTCTTGAAGCTCTAAAGCTATACTAGAATATTCATTTTTCAATAGTGTTTGCAAGGCGATGCCTTTTTCCATTAAAATCTTACCACTAATTATCTTATTATGGAGAGAGCAAGGTTTATTTTTACTCAAAGGTGTTAAGTCTATCAATTGATATTTCTTTTGCGGGTCTAGTCCATTCATTTTCACATTTGGGATTGTCATATTTATGAAGTGATTCATTTTATATGCATAGAACACAGCCCGGTCTTTTTCCGGAGCTACATACATTAAAGAAGCCACTCCTTTATTCTCGTAAGGAGATATCAAACGATAGAGATCACCGAATTGTACTATCGGGCGAATGCCTTTATATGCTTGGATTGCTCTTTGGGTAAATTCCTTGTCTGCTTCTGTCATGTCTTCAGGTTGCATCTCCATTCCCAGGCGGCCGGACATGGCAACATCAAAACGAAATTTCAACGGTAAATAACGACCTGTTTGATGATTCTTGTCCGCACTTACATGGGCAGCCATGGCAATAGCCGGATAAAAGCAGGAAACGCCCCATTGCAAATAGACACGTTGTAATGCATCTGTATCGTCACTCGTCCAGAACTCATCGAAATAAGGCAATATACCATAGTTGATGCGGCCTCCACCTCCAGCACAAGCTTGAAGTATAAGTTGCGGATATTTGGCACGGATTCGTTCCAAAACCTTGTTTAGTCCCCGATGATATTCAATGTATAGATGTGATTGTTTCTCTTTCGGTAAATAGGGAGAACCGTAATCCAGCATACAGGAATTTGCATCCCACTTCATATAAGCTATCTCCGGATAATGTGTCATTAAATTGTCTATTACACTGAATACAAAATCCTGAACTTCGGGGTTTGTCAGGTCAAGTACTATTTGAGTCCCTCCGCGACCTGTGGATAAAGGGCGGTTCTTACATTGTAATATCCATTCCGGATGCTTCTCAAATAGTTCACTCTTGGTATTAGACATTTCCGGTTCAATCCAGAGGCCGAATTTAATCTTGTGTTTTTTTGCAGAAGCTATTAAGCCTTCGATTCCCAGAGGTAATTTCTTTTTGTTAACTGTCCAGTCTCCTAAGCTACTGTCTCCTCTATCCCGTGAATATTTGTTACCAAACCATCCGTCATCCATTACAAACAATTCTCCCCCTAATGCAGAGAAAGATTTCATCATTTGGTCCATACCTTCCTGATTAACCTTGAAATATACTCCTTCCCAGCTGTTGAGAAGAATATCTCTCTCTACGTTTCCGTGGCTTAGTTTGTACATACGTGCCCAGCGGTGAAAAGCGCGGCTCACTCCTCCTTTGCCAGAGGTACTGTAAGTCATTGCGAACTCCGGTGTCTTGAATGTTTCTTTAGACTCTAGCTTGTAATGGGAGTTTTCTTCATTAATGCCGGCTATAATATTTAGTTTTGTGTTTGTAATATCCATTTTGAGAAGGTAATTTCCTGTCCAAGCAAGCGTACCCCCCAGTATATGTCCATATTCTTCCTGAGGTTTGCCATCTATTGAAAGCATAAAGGAGGGATTATCTGTTTCCGTATTTACCATTCCGTCTTTATTGGAGATTACTTTCTGACCATTGGTCAGTTTCTCTTCTTCCAGCATATTCTCGGCTCCCCAATGTCCGTGGAAGTGTGTCAACCAGTTATCGCCACGTTGTACAGGTAAGTAAGCCGAGACAAAACGATATAAGGTGACAGACTTTTTCCCATTATTCATAATTTCAATCCAAGTAGAAATAATATCTGTACCTTGATAGGCTTTATAGTATTGTTTTATTTCGAATGGATAAACTTTATCTTTCAACAAGATTTCAGTTACTTCTCCGTCTTTCGTCGGATATTGTTTGACTTGTTCAATCTTCAAATCTAGGGACATATTGCCGTCAGGTTGTGTGGCGGCTATTGCTTTCTCCCCCATTGTCTGAAGGCCGAAAGCAGGATAACTGTCTGCATTGAAAACCATTCCGGCATCATAAATGCCTTGAATATCACTATTCTCAATCTTACTACCATAGTATTGTATCTTTACTGTTTCGCCGGGAGTGGCTTTAATTAGTAAAGAAGTATTGGGAGTAGAGACCAGATAATCTTGGGCAAATAGAGAACTTGAAAGGAAACCTAATGCCGTTAGCAGTAAATAAGATTTTGTTTTCATTGGTATTTATGAATTTTGTGAACTTATTGTTACTTGAATATAGTAGAAGGTATCTCCCCTGTCCAGCAGGCTGGTTGGTCTACCCGGAATAAACGTAAAATGACGGACGCTGTGTTTACAGTATTATTAGGCTCTTCTATTTTTAGCCCTTTAACAATTTTGGGGCCTGTAATTCCCCAAGGCACAATCATTTCGTCTACGCTTACCCCTCCATGTCCATATTCAATACCTCCGTGGTCTGTTAGAAACATGAAATGAGTATCTTCATATAAACCTTCCTGCTTCATCTTGTCGAGTAACTTTCCGATTTCCACATCCGCTTCCTCAATGGAATGTATATATTCCGGTGACATCCATTTGTGTTGATGTCCGGCATGATCTGTATGTACGGAATAAAGGAATACCAATGTAGGGCTTTGTTGGTTTTCAATCAGGAAGTTGAATGCTTTCTCATAATTTTCTATATAAGCGTCTTTTTCTAAGAAACCTATTTCGTCCAGGTGTCGACGGTTATAAGGGTTGATCAAAGGCCCCCAATTATAATAGAAAGCTGTTTTTATTTGTGGCATAGCTTCTTTTAATACAGAAAATATGGAGGGATAATATCCTTCATTATCTTTTTCAATTGCCGGTAATTTGTGTTTAGACACTGTCCAGGCATTGTCTGTTACTCCGTGTTGTTCCGGTCCGCTACCTGTCAGGTGACTTGTCCAGTTGGGTAATGTAACTGATGGCATTACTACCCGAGTTTTTGTGGACAAAACCCCTTCTGCAAGTAACGCATCCAGATGAGGTGTTTTTGCTTGTTTAAATCCTGCAACACAAATACCGTCCAAGCTAATCAATACGATACGTTTGGCTCTTTTGGGAGCTGCTGCAAAGGCTTCCGTTGTTAGTGCCTGTAATGGTTGAGGCAAGGTAGCTGTACCTAAAAATAATGTTCCTGCTAATCCTTTCTTGAGGAAGTTTCTTCTTGAAATTTTCATATCTGTTTTTTTATGTCGTCGGTATCATTAATTTGTTGAATATGTAATTCTACCGGCAAGTTTGTTATTAATTAAATGTTTCTATGGTAACAAAAATAAGGAATGGTAATTTGTAAGACTATTCTATTTGTATAAAAACATTTGCTATTTGTCCAAAAGTATCTTTATATAGCGTTTTTTATGATAAAGACAATAATAAATGCAGATTAATATCTGTTTTAGAGATATCAATCTGCATTATATTATTATTCAGGTTATTTCACTTCGAATTGACTTTAGTGATGAAAGCATCCAGTTCTTCCTTAGAAGTAGCTATATTATTCATTAATGCCCAACCTTCTGTTGCTAACTCTTGGCTTAAGGAGCCACTCGTTAATAAGGAGTTGAGTGTGGTAAACTCTGCAATAGTTGATCGTGTAGTTAATTGCTTGTAGAGGCTGGCTACTTCACTGGCATTGACAGCTTTACTGTATACACGTGCTATGGCAACTTCACCCTTGAAGGCATTTTGAGCGGCAGAGGATGGACTACTATTAGAATCTGCTCCAATACAAATGTATTGTGCGTCTCCGCTAGGCATCGTCAGCTTTTTGCAAACATCTGACGCCACGAATTCTCCGTCTAAATATAAACAGATCTGTTCTCCGTTCCATGTAAACAGCAAATGATAATATGTATTTGCCTTTACATCAGTGGCTTTCATGAAATTTAGTTTATGATATTTTCCATCGCCTCGTATCATGGCACTGAATGTAGCACCTTTAGGATCCGTGTATGTTTCATTAAATGTAAATCCCATACCTGCACTTTGTAAGTTACTCAAAGGATATTGCATTGTTTTTATATCTGAAGTTTTACAATAAACTTCGTAAGTAAATCCGTTTTTAACTCCGTTCGTATAAGTTGTATTACCTTTGTAATCTACCATATAATAATTGGATATGGAGCCTGTGGTATTTGGTTTGATTACGTACATCTTTAGATCTGTATTATAACCTATTGGGGTACCGGTCCCTTTTTTAGTTACCGCTAATCCTGATGCTGCTACATTTTGAGCTTCTGTATTAGTAAATACGATGTCGACCAAATCTGCTTTAGGGGCTTTAACGCTCGGATCTACTGGGGGTAAAGCATTGGTTGTGAATGTAGTACTTTCTACTGGTTGTGATTCACTAAAGAAGGAATCTACTCCTTTTATGCTAATTTTATACTCTGTGTCGGGAGTCAATCCGCTGACCGGGCAACTTAATGTTTCGGGAGTACCGTTTCTCCAATAGAAATCAGATAATACCAGACGAGTATATTTTATTTCTTGTGTGCGCGTATCGATAGCTTCCACTTTGTAATGCCAAATGAAAGAATCGTCTTCACCTTGGTTGAATGTAATATTACATCCATATTCAGTGATATCTGTGACCTGTGGAGTACCATTCATTACAGGAGAGGCATCTTTGTCCGTACGAGTCTGCATATCCCCAAAATATTTGAATTGAGAGCCATTATGCGGTGCTTTTATCAGCCAGGGAGTTTTAAGCTCTTTTTCGTTGTAAGTATCCAGGCGATTGACTTTGATATCGGTATTTTCTTCTATGTCTACGATAACAGCCTCTGTAATTTTCTTCCCGCTATCCGGATATTCATAGTCGGGAGTTATATCTGTTGATATATTCGCATAGTGAGAAGGCCCTACATTAATCCATGTATATTCATTCTGCCAGATAGAGCGTTCGTCCTCTATCGTATAATGGGTGTGTCCGGTAAAGTGAATAACCTGTGGATACTCTTTCAATATTTTATCCATTTTATCATATCCCCATTTAGCTCCCCACGGAGTCCGTTTTGAAGGGGAATGTGAGAATACAAAGATTGGTTTATCTTTATATGTAATAGCAGCGGCTTTTAATTTATTTGCTAAAAATTCGAGACCCTCATCATTGTAATCTGCACTCCAGGCACTATTGGGGTTTACGCTGATTGTTATAAATGGATATCCCCCCTTTTCTATATATTGGTAGAACGATTGGCCTGTATATTGTGTATAAGCTTCTGCACTAGCTGTCCCTCCGGCCGTATCATGATTTCCCAACATATAATAAACCTTTATTGTTGAAGGCACGTTCTGATTGATTAGTTCTGTAATTTTCTGATATTCATCAACTGTCCCATAGTTGGTAAAGTCACCGCAAATAAAGAGAGCTTTTATTTTAGGCTGTTTTTGTAGAATCATTTTAAGGGCTCTTGGCACTCTTACATCTGCTTGTTGTTCATCCTTTTTTAGTCCATAATGTAAATCGCCCATTACTGCGAAATGGAAAGTATTGTCTATTTTGCCTTCTTGAGTAAAACTGATCGTTTTTCCACTTCCTAATGAGTTGCTAATGCTGATAGTTCCTTCTCGTTCTGCTTCTTTCTCATTGGGTTGTATGGTAATAGTAATCTCGCCACTTCCTTTCTGGTCCCCTGAAGGAGTTGCTGTGATGAAGTCTCCTCCCTTAGTTATCTTGATTTTCCAAGTTACAGATTCGGAAGTAGTCACTGAAACTGAATGTTGCTTTCCTACTTGAGGAACATCTATGCTTATTTTATTTTGAAACAAGTCAATGGACTCAGACGTTATTTCAAATTTATTGTTGCTTTCTTTATCATCGTCTGTACATGACAAAGATAACGTGAAAATTGCGAACATAAATAAAATGTTCCAGATGATTTTGGGAGTTTTCATAACATTTGGTTTTTATAGTTTAACAAATAACGGTTTCTTACTTTCTTGTTACCTTACATTTGTCTCCATCCGGTTCTGTTCCGTCTAGAGTGAACTCATAAGGCCACTGATTATCTTCCGAATGCCAATATTCAGTTGGAGTGGCAGCTACTACCAACCAGAGGTGTTTTGTTCCTTCTGGAACTGTGAAAGTTGCTGTACCTGACTTAGAACTTGCGTTCACTTTATTCATTTCCCCATATATCCGCGTATCGTCGGTCTTTACGGCTAGAAATCCATATCGCCATTCCGCTTTCTCCGGTTTCTGAATAACAAACCCATTATTACTACTTGTCACCCCTTCGAAATTGATAGTCACAGTAGTGCCCGCCGCCGGTACTTTTAGCTTAATGCCATTATAACCATAATTCTGTGGACAACGCGTAGATGCGATTGCATATACATCTCCATACAGATCGAGTTCACAAGTGTGTATGTTGGCTCCTTGCTGATAGGCAGTTTTTATATGTTCGAGATCCCAGGTGATGAATCTGGTGGCAGCCTCATAGATTTCTTCATTAAATTTCTGTTGATTTGTTCCGGTTATACGTTGATAAGTGCGTATAAAATCTCTTTGGTCTGTTGCGTTAGCTTGTTGCCACATTTTGCTGATTATATCTACTCCATGCTTATTGGCCCAATATTCTAATACATAAGGGGAGTGGTATTGGTTCTCTTTATGTCCCAAGGCCAGATGAGTTTGTTTCATGAAGTCCTTAAAATGACTGTTTTCCAACTCAATCCAGTTTGGATAACGCTGTAACAAAGACCATTGTGAGGTCATTTCATAAAAAGTGCCGACTCCTCCAAAATCAGTAGCCCCGTCAAATTCCGCTATATATTGGAAACAATGGCACATCTCGTGATAGATAATGTTGTGATTGGGATCTTTCAGGTGGTTAGGGCTCACCCATAATATCGCTACTTTATTTTTTTTGTCACCTCCACCATAGGCAGTACCTTCATCATTATATCTTACAAACATAATGAGTTTATACATATCCGAATACGAACTTGTACCACTGGCGAACTTCAGGTCATTTCTCATAAAAGCATAAACCTCTTCACCTACCTCTAGTAATTCTTCCGGATCAAATGGACGTATACGGTCAGAAAGAGGATTAGTAGTAAATGCTCTATCCCACAAGATGGCGATATTTTCACTCTCCATCATACAATGAACATTGTACTTACTGTCCGGACTGTTAAACTCTTCCCTTGTCTGTCCTTCTGTTCCTTCCGGAATGTACAATTCTTTATTTGACTGAGTAAAATAAATCCTCAGTGGTTTGTTATTGGCATTATTCTTAATAATTACAACTCCCTTTTTCCCAAATGTTTCGTTGGGATTGGCTGCTGCCACTATTTGAATTTCTCCATTGCCTTTCTGTTCACCTGAAGGGGATACAGTAACCAGGTCGCCACTTTCTACCGCTACACTCCATACAGTTTTTGCCGATGCACTGACTGTTAAAGTATATGTTTTACCTGTAAAAGGGGCGTTTACTCTAATGTCTTTGGAAGTATTACAGTTCAGGTCTGTAGAAGTGAGTGTGAAAGTTAATTCTTCTCCATTTTCTCCTCCTTCTTCGTTGGTTCCGCAACCAATTGTCATTATAAGTAATGACACTGTTGCCATTATATTCCACAAAAGTCTTTTCATTGTTTCCATATGTCATTTATATTCGTTAAGTACTTTATTCATTCTATTTCTGATTGCCTTGCCTGAGGGTATCAAGTATTGGTTGAAAATAATACCGGATACAATCAATGTGAGTCCGGCGTAAGTCGTTAATGTGATTTGCTCGTTCAGAATGACCGATATAAAGAAAAGAGATAAGAACGGAGCAAGGTAACACAACTGATTGATGAGTGCCGGATTGGATGCCCGGCGCATAGCAATGCCGAAGCAGATAAAAGGAATACCCATCTCGAAACCTCCGATATATATTCCCGAGAGAATACCTTCGATGGTAAATACCATTGGAGCCATTCCATAGGACGCAACGAGTAGATAAACCGTACCAAATAAGAAGCTGACAAAAAGAGCGACACAACTGTCTGTTTTTTCCTTCTGTTTATTCTGTATCATCCAGTAAATAGCCCAAAGCAAGGCGCTTAACAATGCTAAAAGTAGCCCGTAATAAGAGATTGTCTCTTTACCGGAATACCCTGTTCCCCATGAAATTAATGTTACTCCAAGCAGAGAAATGAACATACCTATGTATTTAGAGGAGGGAATAGGGTGGTGAGTGAACAATGCTAACAGAATCAACAGCATAATGGGCCAAATGTAGTTGACAGGTTGTGCTATTTGAGCCGGAAGCAGGTCATATGCTTTAAATAAAACCAGATAATAACCTACTGGATTTAAAAGACCAAGTAGGGCGTAGTACAACCATTTTCTACCGGAAAGCGATATCACAAGATGCCATTTTTTCCGGATAGTGAGTAAAGTGATAAATAGGGCTAATGCAGTACAACTGGCAATCAGTAACATGCCGAAATGCGTGAGATGCATCAAGGCTATCTTGAAAGCAGTAGCTACGGTAGACCAACTTAACACCGCAATACTGGCATATACAATAGCGGAATTATTTTGTTTCATTTCTTTTTTATTCAGTACATCAAGTTTGTTACCATAAATACTTCCCTCCCCAATAAACAGGGAAGGAAGTATTGTTCTATAACTAATACCTATATTGAGCGTTTTTTATGTGATTATTTGCCATATAAACTTAATTCGGAGATAACAACAGATTTAAAGTTCACTTCAGTTAAAGAACCTATACTTTTGTCTGAGGCCTTATATTGAGATAATATTGCAAGTCTCAGTAAACTAGTCTCGCCTTTTAGAGAGAAGTTTTTAGAACTGTATTGAGTATTTCCCGTTGTAGGAAGTCCGTCTTCAATTCTTTTCAGTTCACCAACCTTCTGCAAGTTACTTACACTCGTTCCGGCATATATGACGATATGGTTCGGCACGGCATTACCGTTACTCTTTCTGGTTGTATAATCCAGTGAAATTTGTTTGCTTAAAGCGTCATTTAAAGTAATATCAATGTATACGCCATAAGTTGGGTCATGGAATGCGCCGGCAGTTGAACCTGACGGCCAATCACACCAGATAGATTGCCAGTGAGTTTCCGGATTGTTATCCAATACATTTTTTATTTCTTCACCGCCCCATTGAACTGTACTGCTAGCTTTCAACGTAGCCTTATTTTTCAGATCAATTTGGGGCAATTGCTCGGTGATCATTACATGGATATAGCATATTGCTTTACTTATGTCGAAAGGCATTCCGGCACAGTCGGTCGGAATAATCGGAAGTAAGTAGCTTCCAACTTCAAGTCCATTGCGGTCTAGCTTTACAGGCAGTTTTGGATTACTGGCAGCTTGAGTAAAAGATAAAGATGCATCAAATTCATAGTTTGCTATAGGTAACAATGGATAGTTAGAATCATTCTTTTCATTATATGCATTTACTGCTGCTGTTAGTTGTGCTACATCTTTTTCAAAATTAACAGAGAAATTCCATTCATTTTTTAAATCTAAATAATAGCGAACCTCAACGGTCTTCTCAGTTTCTGCATCTTCCGTGGACATTGTTACATCCAATTTTCCATTCACCGGTTCTCTTAGGAGTACAGAAGGTGTAAGTACGTTCGGTTTCAGACAAAGCAGATTTTTATTTTCGTTAACCGAACCGGAATTAGTGAGTAACCGGATAGGCAACAGATAATCTTTTCCTTCTGTCAATGTGCCAATCGCACTCTTAAACACAACATCGACATTTTTATACAGTTCATTCGGTGCCAGTGTTAATTGAGCTGGTAACGTATAATACTCCGGAGGTAAAAGTTCGTACTCTGAACCAGTGGTTTCATTATACTCTTTCATTTCTTCTTTCGTAAACGGAGCCAATATGATTTCGGATTGAGCCTCCGGATTGTGTCCTCCTCTGCCTACGGTAAAAGTGTAATTCATATCTTTGTTTACATTATAGAAATCAAATTCTATAATTCCTTCCTGTTTATAATGAAGGACGGTAGCAAACTCATCCGTATAATTCTTATTGTCATCTTCACAGGAAGTAGCGGCAAGCATCATTCCCAGAAGTATTGATGTAAAATAGATCTTTCTCATATGTTTAATCCTTTCTTTATTAAGTTAATAACCAGGTGCCTGAACCAGCTGAGGGTTACAATTTACCTCATCATAATAGATAGGAATCAAATATTGTCTGTTGTGCCATCTGTAAGGCTGATTCACCTTTATACGTTGGTTGAAGTCTGCAAATGAAGGATTTGTTATTTTCTCGGCATTTAATCCTTCACGTTTTCCGGCTGCCAAGTACTTAGGGCCTTCCACCCAACGGCGAATGTCAAAATAGCGATGACCTTCTCCCCATAACTCAACAAAACGTTCATTCTTAATCCATTCGATTAAAGGAAGGTTATCCAGATCGGATACTTTTATTGGATCGAGACCTGCACGTTCGTGTACAGCATTTAGGTTTGCAAGTGCATCCAGAGCAAATTGATCAGACTTTTTATCTGATGATAGCATTGCCTGACATTCGGCAAGATTCAGGTAAAGTTCTGCCATTCGGATCAAAGGACGGCACTTCTGAGGGATACCGGCATAGGATACATGATCTTGGAAAAGTTCCGGATCTATAAATTTTTGCATTGCAAAGCCGGTAACCAGATGATTACGGTTGTACTTGGTCGGATTATATCCTTGTTTATCCTTATTCTTCATTTCCATACGTACCGGATTACCATTATCGAATTTGCAAGTGTAGTCACCTTGGTCGAAAACCATCCATGCATAAAAACGTGGTTCGCGACCTACACACAGATTGATAATGTCCGGACGACTTTGATCTACTCCGGAACGTTCCAGCCATTTAGACTTCGAAGTATATGTTCCTAAATCTGCCGCTACTTCGGGAACTTCTCCTTCCTGAGTATAGAAATGTTCAATAGAATATAAATAGGGGGATACTGCACTCCAACCACTATACTCTTTCCCGTTATTATATGTTAATATAGCATTTGGCATGCTGGCATATATAAAGTTATTATCTTTGTTTAACTGCCATACAAATTCTTTATTACCTTGATTTCCTTTAGCAGTCATCATATATCTCAAAGTCAGTATTTTGTTTTGAAATGCTTTCTTTTGATCTGCTGTTCCGGTCAAACCTGGGACATAGGGCATTTCAAGTTTAGCTTGCAATTGCAGTTGGTCGTCACCTGCTCTTGTTCCAAACAAATAATGTCCCGCATCCAATGCTGCTTGGAGGGCTTCTTTGCAAGCTGCTTCAGCAGCTACCCATTTTTGTCGGTCGTATGTTGTACTAACCAATGCCGAACCATATCCCGGAGTTTCCATAATCTTACCACGCTTTTCGTTTTTCCAGTCCGGATAGGGGAATTCCCCATTCCAAAGAGGCGAAGCGGCATAGAGTAATACTCTGGCTTTCAATGCAAGAGCAATAGGGCGGGTAACCCTTGATATTTCATGGTCCAGACGTGTGTTTTCCAACTTGCCCTGCGGGAGTACCTTCTCATCCAACAGTTTCACAATCCAGTTGGTTACATAATCATAATGCATACGTCCGGAATATTGATCCGGGGAAATATCTAAAGGAGCCAGTTTGTCATTGATTGGAATAGGACCATAGAAACGGAGTAGTTCAAAATGATAGTATGCCAATAAGAAATTGGCCTCTGCAGCCCATTGTTCTTTCTCTTTTTTACTGACCGGTGCCTTCTCCAGTTCCTGTAAGAAGAGATGTACCTGTCCGATATACCGGTAATAAGTACCCCAACGTCCTTCGTCCGTACTGGCAGTCATTAAGTCGTGTGCTACTTTTAGGGCTTTGTATCCTTCTCTGTTATATTCCAAAGGAATGGCAAACTCATCGGCAGACTGTTCTACTTCTGTATAGTTGACCGGATTCAGTATGCCTGCATAGCACGAATGAAGAAATCCTAAAGTGGAATTATAATCCTGAGTGGCATCATCCAGTTTCGGCTGTTCTACGGGAACAATTTCCAGGAAATCACAAGAAGCGGTCAAGCAGCATAACGATGTAAGCAATACTCCGCTGATTATCTTTATTTTATTGGGTAGTTTCATATTCTTAATTTATTAGATTTAGAAATTTAATTGCAATCCTACATTGAAAGTACGTTGTAACGGATATTTATACCATTCCAGTTCCGGATCCCACTCCTTGAAAGGGCTAAAGACAGCCAGATTATCTCCAGTAAGGTAAATACGTCCGTATTTGAAACGATAGCCTATTTCCAGTGTTTTAAAGCGTAAGAAGTTTCCGTTGCGCATCCAATAAGTACTGCTCACTACGTTGTTGTCTGTATGTGATTTTGCCAATCCCAGTCGTGGGTAAGCTGCATGCGGATCCGGATTGGTTTCTGTCCAGCGGTTATCTGCAACAAATTGGAAAATATTCTGGTCTAACTGTCCAAACGGATGAATGCCTGATAGCATTATTTTACGCATAGCCGATCCGTTGAAGAATACACCCAAGTCAAAATTCTTGTAAACTACATTCAAACCAAATCCATATTGTATGCGTGGGTCTCTTCCGAATTCCGAGATCATTCCCTGGTCGTCATTGGTAATAACACCGTCACCGTTTAAATCACGATATTTAATATCACCTATCTGAGGATTACTACCCAATTCCGGCTGCGGCCCATATTTGATCTCATCCTCTGTCTGATATAAACCTTCTGCGACATATCCCCATGTAGTGCTCATTGGACGCCCTGTTTCTCTTCGCCAGGGATAAGGAGTAAAAGGTTCATCTTTGTGTACATATTTGTTTTCTACATAAGTGAAGTTACCTCGGAAATCAATAGCTAAATCCTTAGTGATGTCGTGGTGATAACTGGTGCTGAATTCCCAGCCCCAGTTGTCTACTTTTCCTACATTACTCCAGGGAGTGGCACTATATCCTAATTGTTTCGCCCATGTATAGCGTGGCATCAAAATGTTAGTACGTTTTTCGTAGAAGTAGTCTGCTACAATATTCCAATGGCGGAAAAGAGTCAGGTCTAAACCGATATCCAGTTTCTTGGAACGTTCCCAGGAAGCATTAGGTACATGGTATCTGGTGATATTCGGTCCTGACATATATTTCCAGTCATAACCTGTAGAATATCCGAGGCTGTTCAGTTTTACGTCATCCAGGTAAAGAAAGTGTCCCCATTTAGTTCCGGTTTCATCACTACCTACCAAACCGTAAGAAGCTCTTAATTTCAAGTTGTCTATTTTATTGCGCAGCGGTTCAAAGAACGGTTCATTACTTACTACCCAGCCTAAAGATGCTGCGGGGAAAAACTCGAACCGATCGCCTTTAGCCAGGCGTTCCGTACCGTTGTAACCGAAATTGAATTCGACCAGATAACGTTGTCCGTAATCATACGTCAGACGCCCTGATACGCCTTGATTACGGTTAGGAAGTACTCCGCTCTTGTAATCACGTTGCATATACATTAACATACCGCCTACATTATGCATACCGAACTGCCGGGCATAATTTATCTGAAATTGCATAAAGATAGTGCGGTCACTTGATTTCCCTATGCCGGATTCTGTGATGTATTGATCTCCTGTATCCAGAAGTTTTAAATCAAAAGTAGTGGGATCTGCCGGGTCGTAGGAGTTGTCCGCCACTCCATAATAAAAGGGTTTTATGTCTCTGTGGTAAGAAGAACTAGACCAGTTTTTAAAGTTAATCAATGCATTTACACTTAACCCTTTCGTTATGAACTTTAAGTCTTGCATGATTTTCAACGAGGTATTCAGCGTATTTTCGTCAGTCTGCTTGAATGTGGTGGCCATGTAAGCATAAGGGTTGACTCTCAAGTCATTACCTGTCAAAATGGCATTACCGTACTTTACATGCGGGTCTCCCTCCTGATAGGGGAATACAGCCGGGAAGTTGATAGGATTACTAATTAAGGTCATCTTGAATAGTTCGTCCAAAGAGTTGTAAGGTCCCCGCTTATTACGGATTTGTGCGTTCATATTCAGGTCGATTTTCGTTGTAGGAGTTACCTTCACCGAAATATTGTTCTGAAAGTTGTAAGCCATGTTATTAATGTTATTATTCCATGAATAATATTTCGGCGAATCCAGTAATCCGGTATCATGGTTTACATTCAAACTCATGTAGTATGTTACTTTCGGTCCACCACCGGAAATGTTAATATTGGCACGTTGGTTCATTGCATAGTCCTTGAATATTTGGTCAGCCCAGTCTACGTCCGGATAGATATACGGATTGATACCGGTACGTGTCGCATCGATTCGGTCCTGGCTGTATCTTCCTTGTGTCAGACTCGGATCGCGAGTCATCTGGGCTTCATTATACAATTCCATCCAAGTAGCACCGTCCACGAAATCAGGGAAATTGATCGGTTGGTTGAATGAATTTTCCAGGGTGATGTTAATGCGGGTTTTTGAATTCTCCTGTCCTCTCTTCGTCGTAATAAGCATTACACCGTTCGCACCACGGGCACCATAGATAGCCGTAGCTGAAGCATCCTTCAGAATAGAGAAACTTTCGATTGTTTCCGCCGGGATATTGTTTAAATCGCCGGAAGAAATTTCTACATCGTCCAACATGATAAGTGGGGTCGTACGTCCTCCGAAAGTAGAGATGCCGCGGATATAAAAATCGGAGGCTGAACCGGGTTCTCCGCTTCTTGTATTTACGATGACACCAGCCAGCCGGCCGGCCATTGAACTAGTCAAAGATGAACTTGGCGACTTCAGCTCCAATCCTTTTACGGTAGAAATAGCTCCGGTAATACTTACTTTTTTCTGAGTACCGGAACCGACTATAACCACTTCATCCAGTACCTCATTATCTGAACTAAGTTTTATATTGATAATACCTAAGTCTTCTACCGGGACTTCTCGTGTCTTATAACCTATATAAGAAACGACTAGAAGATCTTTGGAACTGTTTACCTGAATAGAAAAGTTACCGTTTAAATCGGTAATTACCCCAGTCTTTGAACCTTTTAACGTAATATTAGCTCCAATAATAGGAGAACCATCCGATATGTCTGTAACCGTTCCGGTTACTGTTCTCTTTTTCTGTTGCTGAACAGACTTCACTTCACTGTTTCCTGATTCCGCCATTATTGGAAAGAAAGGAATGCCCGAAGTGGTAAAAGCAAAAAGTGCTGCGAAAGCAATTTTTCTAGAATGATACTTCATTGATTTCTTTTTTTTAATTAGACATAAGTTAACTGCGTTTATTGTTTTGAATGGCCAAATATCTGTATTAGTGCATTATTTTAATGTTCTTTACGTGCAAAAAGCTTTGTTATTTGTGCAAAAGACAAAAACAAAGCAAAAAAGAATAAAATCTAAGGGGGTGAGAGTGGTTATTCGGATTATTATGAGTAAAAAAGTTAAGGATATGTGTTAATACACAAAACCACCGGATGTGAAATTGTCCGGTGGTTTGAGAAAGATATATCAAGAATGACTTGTTATTTAGATACGATTTTTAGTAGAAGCGTTTTTGTTTTTATATTCTGAAGGAGACATTCCGTATTTTGTTTTGAATACTTTAGAGAAATGCGATGTGTTTACCATACCTACATCCATCACAACTTCATTTATTGTATAGGAAGGATCCAATAAGAGTTCGGCCGCCATTGTCAATCGTACATTACGTATATAGTCTGCAAGTGGCTGATGATTATATTCCCTCATTTTGTTATACAGGCTGCTACGGCTGATGAATAACTTCTCACATATAAAATCGACAGATAAATCGGTATTACTTATATTATCTTTGATTAATTGATGTAATTCCGTCTCCCACAAATCCTTGTGATGTTTTTCGTTTGAATCTATATTTCCGGCAGTTTCCTTTGTTATTTTTAGTTCTTCTTTGAGATAGCGTTCTTTTTGTTTTAGTAACCGTTTCAGGTTTACTGTCAGTAGCTTGATAGAAAACGGTTTCGGAATATATAGGTCAGCTCCGGATTCATATCCCTCAATTTGATGTTCCACATTGCCTTTGGCTGTTAATAGTATAATAGGAATATAAGCGATAGATAAATCATTTCTTATGTGTTTGCACATTTCTATTCCATCCATTTCAGGCATCATAACGTCACTTATAATAATATCAGGAAAGAGGCTTTTGCATTTTTCCAAGCCTTCTTTACCATTGTTGGCTATGTGGATCTGATAATATGGACGCAAACGTTCTTCGAGTGCGTTCTGCATTTCTATATTATCTTCGACTATAAGCAATAACGGCAGACTGGAATTGGAACTATGCTCTCGAATGGAAGTCGGCTGGTTGTCATCCATAGGAATATATTCCAGATATTGGTTGTCAATAAATTCTTTTGCGTCGAAAGAAGAAAGGTCTTGTTCGGATTCGGAGGAAATATTCAAGTTATTAATAGGTAAAGCCACAATAAATTCGGTACCTGTCATGCGCTCGCTACTTACGATGATAGCTCCTTTGTGCAGTAATACCATTGTTTTTGTAATGGCAAGCCCTATTCCTGTACCTAAATGGGCCTGTGTCTTATTACTGACTTGGAAGAAACGTTCATAAATGTGGCGGATAGATTCGGGTGATATACCTACGCCTGTATCCCGGACAATCAAGACACATACCGGCTCATCGGTTTGTATTTCCCCTTCCTGATATCTGGTTTGGTATAGTGGTTCAATATCCTTGAATGCGGCTTTTTTCAGTATGATACTGATACTCCCTTTTTGAGGTGTATATTTTATAGCGTTTGAAAGAAGATTAATGATGAGTTTTCCTATTTTATCCCAGTCAAAATCCATTTTGAGATTATCTTCTTCACTTATGTATTGTATCTCTATCTCTTTCTTTTCAGCCCACGGCTTGATTTCTGAGAAAAGCTGGGCAACCAATGCTGCTATATTCTGATGTGTAAGTAATAGCTTGTTGATACCTAAGTCTGCTTTTCGGATATCAATGAGTTCTGCAATAAGTGCGAGCATTTTCTTTGAATTATTCCAAATGGCCGAGACACTTTGGGATATACCGGTTTCCATCAACTTCTCAGCAGATAACATGATGAGAGTCAATGGAGTCTTTAGCTCGTGAGATACGTTCATGAAGAAACGCATTTTAGATTGATATCTTTCTTCGTCATTAATACGTTCGAGTTCTTTGATATGATTCTCCCGTTTCAGCTTTTGTTCTTTATGATATTGATAGACAATAATGGTAGAAATGGACAGGAAGATAAGAACATACAGTAACTTGGCCCAACCGGTCAGCCACCAGGGCGGTGATATAGAGAAACTGATTTCTCGTCCCGGAGTTATCCACGTGAATCCGCGGTCTGTTGAAACTTGCAGTTCAAATTTATAATTGCCGTATGGGAGGTTTGAGTAGTAAGCCTTATTTATGGAATGTGGGATCATTTGCCATTCCTTTTCGTAATTAGTCATGCGATAGCGGTATACAATTTGGTCAGCTAGGGTATGTCCTAAAGCGGCAAATGAGATAATAAAGTTATTTTGTTTATAGGTCAGATTTATGTGAGGAGTCAGATTGAATATTTCGGGTAAAGTAGTTTTTCCATCGTACTTGGCTTGGGCGATGATTTGTTCATTGTTTATATATAAATCTCTAAATATAAGGCTGATAGTGTCTGTGGAAGAATGCAACGGCTCAAGATTGTCTGGTTGAAAATAACAAAGCCCGTTAGTGCCTCCCATGTAGATGGTACCATCGCTGGCTTTGCATCCTGCGCCTATTTTAAACGAGTTATTTTGTAAGTCATCATCAGAGCTGTATACATAGATACGGTTTGTCTTGGCTTGTATGCAAGTAATACCTTTTCCTCCAATCCAGATATTTTGTTTTTTGTCGATATATATAATCTCGCTATCATTGCTTGTCAAACCATCATTATTGGTATAGCAAGTGGCAGAGTAGTCATTGTTCTGTGGCGAATGAATAGTTAGTTTATTGACTCCCCCTCCGATTGTTCCTATCCAATAAACGGAATCATTCTGCTGGTCAATACAAGCTATATAGTTGGATGACATTGAACGGGAAATATTTTCGTTAGCCTGGTAAAGAGAAATCTTCCGGATTGCCCCATTGTCATCCAACCATATTTTATTTAATCCGTTAGTGGTACATAATAGTAACGCTTGGTCCTCCATATATAAGTCCGTGACTAAGTTAGAGATGATAGAATACTGACTATGGGATTCTAGATAGTAGGTCACGGAAGGGTTTGATTCCGGGTTGCTAATACAATAAGCTCCTGCTCCCCAGGAACTGGCCCATATTCTCCCCCATTTATCTTCTTTAATTCTGGAGATACTGATTGAATGAGGCAGTACTTTGGATTGCTTTCCAATAAGCCAATAGCTTTTCCCGGTTTTAATTTCATATACGATAAGGCCTTCGACCAAACCAATGTAAAGTCTCTGTTGATCATTACTTAATGATATTGTTTGTAGTCCGTCGGCGGCTCCTCTTGTGATTGGCAAGGATATAGGTCCCAGTTTCTTATCCGTAAAATTATAATAAAACACGCTTCCTCCTGCAATAATCATCCATAAAGTTTTGTTGTCTTGTGCTGTGACAGATGATATTTCATTCTTTGCGAATCCGATTTCCTGAAACTTCTCGTTGGGCAGATATTGGAAAGGGGCAGAAGTCAAAGAGCGATAGTATAACCCTCTGTCTATTGTAGATATCCATAGATTATTGAATTTATCTATGAATAACGAGGAAATTCTGGTTCGTGAGAAGTTTATATTCCGGTTATTCTCTAAATATTGGTTGATAGTTCTGTGTTCTGTAAAGGGTTGTCGGACTTCGAATATACCGCCAAAATAACCGCACCATAGAGTCCCGTCCTTTCCGACACAAAAAGTTGCGATTGTGTTGTTGGGGATATTAGGGTTTGTTTGGTGAAAATCGATATAAGAAAGATCTGAGGTATTGAGGTCATTATCTGAAAAGGGAAGTCGGAAACAACCTTGTGATGAACGAAGATATAAATATCCTTCGGAAGCATATAATGAACTGATTTCTGTCTTTTGCCTCAACAAATCTTCCAGTTGATAGCGTCTTTTTATGTGCACTTTCTGATTTATTATGGCTAGTTGAATAAGAGCTTTATCCGTAGTTATCCATGCCTTTCCTTCGTATATGACAGGTTTCTGTTGAGTCCAGTAAGTCGATAGGTTACTATTATTATCCCACTCTAATAAATATAATGTATTAGTCGCCTCTTCGATTTTGGCTACATAAAGCTGGTTTTCGACACGTATCCATAGATGATGATTGGCATTATCTATAGATAGCCGTAAAATACGTTGGTTGAAAATAGTCGGATCACCTTCTGCAATAGTATAAGGAACATAAAGGTGGGTGTTTAAATCCAAACAGGTTAATCCGCTGTCCGAACCTACCCATAAACGATTCTTGCTACATTCTAATGCAGTGATACGGTTGTGAGACTCATATATTTTCTGATTAGACGGATAATAGTCAATCGTTTGAAGTTGGTAACCGTCAAAATTCTGTAATCCGGAGTTGGTTCCTATCCAAATGAGACCTGTGCTGTCTTGCGCTACACAATTTGCATCAGTATGTGCGAGTCCATTTTGGATGCCGATATTTTTGAAACTCTCATTTGCGCTAATAGATATAGGGCATAATATGCTCATATAGACAATAGAAATGAGAGATATAATCAGGTATTTTAGTAGCAGGGTGTTTTTCATAACTTGTTGTCTCTCGATTGTTGAGTTCAATATACATTTTGCAAAAATAGGAAAGATTTATAGATTAATATTGGAATTCGGGAGAAAATGAGATAATTTTATTTTCTTGTTTTACTCATTGCTGGAATGTATTTGTGTTGGTTAAGTATTAGTAGAATATAGGTCAAAAATGAATCTATGGACAAATAGAACAGTGTTTTGCACAGTTAGCACATTTATATTCTAAAAGAATATCTAGTTTTGCATCGGTAAACTTTAAATAATGTGACTTATGAGAAATCTCTTTTTTGAAGAAAGATTGGATAAAAGCTTCTTTGCTGAGAGAGCTTATCTTTTGTTAAAGGGAATTGCAGGAGTTCCTTATGATACTTTATCTTTGCCGGTAGATGCTTACGGAATAGCTGCCGTTTATATGCAGGCGGGTGATAAACTGGATATCAATCGAAACTAATTATATAAATTTTTAATATGACTGTTATGGTAAAATACATTTCATGCTTATTGTTTGTAATGTTTGGCGCATTGTACAATGTCAATGCTCAGGATTATCTGATCTCTACTCCAAACACATCTTTGTTATTAACGGCAAAACCGGGGGAAGCCGCCCGTATCCATTATTATGGTACTCGTATAGAAGAGAACCGAATACAGCAGATTTTTGATTCGAATCTGGCTTTTCATTCGGAGTCGTATCCTGCATTCGGGATTTATTCGTATAATGATAAAGCTATGCAGGTGACTCACGGAGATGGAAATATGTCATTAGACCTGGTGGTAGAATCTGTAAAACAGTATACGGTGGCTGAGGCTGAGATTACTGAAATCTTGTTGAAAGACAAAGTCTATCCTTTCTTTGTTAAGCAGTGTTATAAGGCTTATAAGAACAGTGATGTGATTGGTACTTGGGTTGAGGTGACCAATCAGGAGAAAAAGCCTGTAACCATGTATAAGTTTGCTTCTGCCTTTATTCCGGTACGTAGAGGCGACAACTGGCTAACGCATTTTCATGGAACTTGGGGAGCGGAAAATATGCTTCAGGAAGAGAGGCTGACAGACGGACAAAAGATTATTAAGAATGAAGACGGAGTTCGGAACACGACGAATGAGAATCCTTCTTTTATGTTGACTTTGGACGGAAAACCACAGGAGGAAACCGGACACGTTTTTGGTGCAAGCCTGGCTTGGAGCGGCAATTATACTTTGAAACTGGATGTTGATAATAACCGGATTATCAAGATCTATGCTGGTATTAATGAGGATGCCTCTTATTATACTCTGGATCCGAAAAAGACTTTTGTAACACCGGAGTTTGCCATGACTTACAGTACAACGGGCAAAGGCGGGGTGAGCCGTAATTTCCACCGGTGGGCACGAATGTATAAGCTTAGTCATGCAGACTCTGATCGGGATATTTTATTAAATAGCTGGGAAGGTGTTTATTTTAAAGTAGACCAGGAAGTTATGGCCCAGATGATGAAGGATATGTCTCAATTGGGAGGAGAATTATTTGTGATGGACGACGGCTGGTTCGGTGATAAATATCCTCGTGACGGTGGAAGTACAAGTCTAGGTGACTGGGTGGTATGCAAGAAGAAACTGCCGCAGGGCATAGAAGGATTGATTGCTTCAGCTAAGAAATGCGGAATTAAGTTCGGTCTTTGGATTGAACCGGAAATGGTCAATAGTAAGAGTGAATTGTATGAGAAACATCCGGATTGGATTATTTGTCAGGACAATCGTACGCCTACTACCGGCAGAGGGGGGACACAGATGATTCTCGACCTTTCAAATCCCAAGGTGCAGGACTTCGTTTTTGGAGTGGTAGATAATCTGATGACTAATTATCCGGAGATTGCTTATATCAAGTGGGACGCCAATGCCAGTATCATGAACTATGGCTCTTATTACTTGCCGAAAGACAGACAATCACATCTTTATATAGAATATCATAAAGGTTTGAATAATGTGTTGGAACGTATCCGTACTAAATATCCCCACTTATTGATGCAGGCTTGTGCAAGCGGTGGCTCTCGTGTGAATTATGGACTATTACCTTACTTTGGTGAGTTCTGGACAAGTGACAACACAGATGCTTATCAGCGTATCTATATGCAATGGGGCGTATCAAATTTCTATCCGGCGATAGCTATGGCATCACATGTGAGTGCGGATAAGAATCATCAGACAGGTCGCCGTACCCCGTTGAAGTTCCGTTTTGACGTAGCCATGTCAGGACGTTTGGGTATGGAGATGCAGCCTAAGGATATGACAGATGGAGATAAGGAATTTGCAAAAAGAGCAATCAAGGCATACAAGGAGATTCGCCCGATTGTGCAGCATGGAGATTTGTACCGTTTGGTGTCTCCTTATGATAAAGTGGGTTTTGCCTCTTTGATGTATGCTACTCCGGAAAAGGACAAAGCGGTTTTCTTCGCTTACCGTATGGAATATTTGTTGAACCAGGTTACTCCTCGTGTACGTATGACGGGACTTGACCCGGACAAGCAATATAAATTGATTGATATGACACCGTTGAAAGAAAACAAGAAGAATTTCTTGGATGGAAAAGTTTTGAGTGGCAAACTACTGTTGGAAGAAGGTGTGGAAGTGCCTTTCTCCGGCGAATATTCCAGTGTTGTGATGCAATTAATTGAAGTGAAATAGAGGACAGGTTATGGGAATAAAAAGTATGATACGGTTTTGTTATGTAACTCTGGCAGTAATTCTGATTAGTACAAATGCTTCTGCTATGATATCAGGAGAAGAAGATTATCAGCGTGCAGATACTCTTCATCGATTAGCTGATAAAGTGTATTCTTTGGGAGTGGTTCCGGAGTGGATCGGTGATTCACATTATTTCTGGTATAAAAACCGGGAACGGACAGGTTCTGTTTTTTATCTGGTGAATGCGGAAAACGGAGAGAAGCAGCGTGCAGGCACGCTTGAAGAACTGAAGAAACTGTTGCCGGAAATATGGAAAGTTACTGATAAGAAGGAGAAAAAGAAGCCTGTAGCCAAAGATGGTAAGGTCATGTCTCCGGACGGAAAATGGCTAGCCTATATACGGGACAATAATGTATATATAGCTTCGTCTGATAAAAATCAGGGTGAAGAAGTTCCTTTAAGTATAGATGGTACGTTTGACTGTTTCTACGATGCCAATTTGATATGGTCGCCTGATTCGAAGAAAATAGCAACATTGAAGACACGGCAGGCTAATTGCCGGCGTATTCCTTTGTTGGAGTCTGCCCCCAAAACACAGCTACAGCCCCTCTTGCATTGGCGGAATTATGCAAAACCGGGGGATGTATTGCCGGTGTCGGTTCCCGTCCTGTTTGATGTGGAACATTGTAAGCAAATACCTTTGGACACCCGAGGCTATGAGAACCAGTTCAGTTTGTCTCTAACCGGTTGGAGAGAAGACAGCCGTGGCTTTACCTTTGAATTTAACCGGCGTGGGCACCAGCAGTATATTGTGGGAGAAGTCAATGCGCAGAATGGGATGATCCGCCATTTAGTGGATGAGAAGTCGGATACATTTATTTCTTATATCAACAACTATCGCTATGACCTGAATGACGGAATGGAGATACTTTGGATGTCCGAACGGGATGGGTGGCGCCATTTATATCGCATAGATGGAAAGACCGGAGAGGTCAAGAATCAAATCACACGTGGAGAATGGGTAGTGCGCAAGGTTATTTTTGTGGATGCCGGTCAGCAGAGGATATACTTTATGGCTTCGGGGCTTAATAAGAAAGAAGATCCTTATAACCAGCATTATTGTTGTGTGAACTTTGACGGAACCGGTTTTCAGGATTTGACTCCGGAGAATGCCAATCATAAGGTTATTCTTTCAAAGGATAGAAGTTATTTCGTTGATGTTTACTCCCGTCCGGATCTACCGCCTGTCAGTGTTTTACGTAAGCTGGGAGAGAAAAAAGTTATAGCCACATTAGAAAAGTGTGACATATCAGACTTGAAAGCGCAAGGGTGGCAAATGCCTGAGGTCTTTTGTGCAAAAGGCAGGGATGGAAAAACGGATATTTGGGGAACGATTTATCGGCCATTCAATTTTGACCCGTCCAAATCATATCCTGTTGTTGAGAATATCTATGCCGGCCCTCATGATTCGCATGTGTCAAAAGACTTTAATCCTATTGAGTGGAGTAGTTCTTCATTGGCTGAACTGGGCTATATCGTTGTGCGAATTGACGGAATGGGTACTAACAACCGCTCTAAGAAGTTTCACGATGTTTGCTGGAAGAATTTGAAGGATGCGGGATTCCCGGACCGGATTAAATGGATACAAGCTGCTGCGCGGAAATATAAATATATGGATACAAGCAGGGTCGGCATTTATGGTTGGTCAGCCGGCGGACAGAACGCGATGGCGGCACTGTTGTTCCACAATGATTTTTATAAAGCGGCGGTTTCTTTCTGCGGTTGCCATGATAATCGAATGGATAAGGTCTGGTGGAATGAACTGTGGATGGGGTATCCGGTGGATGAATCGTATAGCCGTTCATCGAACGTGGATAATGCTCATTTATTGAAAGGTGATTTATTATTGATAAATGGAGAACTGGATGATAATGTAGATCCGGCTTCTACGTTGCAGGTAGTAGATGCCTTGATAAAAGCGGATAAGATGTTTGAACAGCTTTACTTGCCGGGTAAGGGACACAGCCTGGGAGGTAGTTATGAACTTCATCGTCTATATGAGTTCTTTAATAGGAAATTGCTTCAGAGAAAATAAGCCTAATGCTATCTGTATATAAATAAATCCCCTGCCGGCATGCCGGCAGGGGATTCTGTCATTAATCAAATTGTCCCTCGACTCTTAAAACTTAGCAATAAATTTAGTCTTTCAGTTTTGCGATGATGAAGTCGCGGTTCAAGCGGGCGATGTTGCTGATAGAGATGTTCTTCGGACATTCCGCCTCGCAAGCGCGAGTATTGGTACAGTTACCGAATCCCAGTTCGTCCATTTTAGACAACATGGCTTTTGCGCGGCGCAAAGCTTCCGGTTTACCTTGCGGAAGCAAGTTCAACTGGCTGACCTTTGCAGAAACGAACAACATAGCAGAACCATTCTTACATGCAGCTACACAAGCACCGCAACCGATACAAGAAGCGGCATCCATAGCTTCATCGGCCACAGGCTTCGGTATCAGGATAGCGTTGGCATCCTGCGGAGCACCTGTACGAACGCTCACGTAACCACCTGCCTGCATGATTTTGTCGTAAGCGGTACGGTCTACCATTAAGTCCTTGATAACAGGGAAACCGGCCGAACGCCAAGGTTCAACGGTAATGGTGTCACCGTCGTTGAAGCGACGCATATAAATCTGGCAGGTAGTAGCACCTGTTGCAGGACCGTGCGGATGTCCGTTGATGTAAAGAGAACACATACCGCAGATACCTTCGCGGCAGTCGTGATCGAATACTACCGGTTCTTTTCTTTCGCTGATGAGCTGTTCGTTCAGAATATCCAGCATTTCGAGGAAGGAAGTATCACCGGGAATATCTTTCATTTGGTAGGTTTCAAAAGCACCTTTAGCTTTCGGACCAGCTTGGCGCCATACCTTCAGTGTAAATGATATATTTTTATCCATTGTCTTCTAATTCTTTTAAATGTTTAACTTCACCGATTAGCTCTTGTAGTTACGGGTCTGAACCTTGATAGCTTCGTATACCAGCGGTTCTTTGATCAATATCGGAGCCTTTTCATCGTCACCTTGATATTCCCAGCAAGCTACGTAGAAGAAGTTTTCGTCATCACGTTTGGCTTCTCCTTCTTCAGTCTGGTATTCTTCACGGAAGTGACCACCACAACTTTCGTTACGGTTCAATGCATCGTAAGCAACAAGTTCACCCATTGTGATGAAGTCGTACAGGCGGATTGCTTTGTCAAGCTCTACGTTCATGCCTTCTTTAGAACCGGGGATAAACAGGTTGGTTTCAAATTCCTTGCGGATTTCTTTCAGTGCAGCAATACCTTTCTTCAAGCCTTCTGCCGTACGTCCCATACCTACATATTCCCACATGATGTGACCCAGTTTCTTGTGGATAGAATCAACAGATTCATTACCTTGTATGCTCATGAACTTGTCGATCTTAGCTTGAACAGCTTTTTCCGCTTCCGCAAATTCGGGAAGGTCAGTAGAGAAACGGGGAACAGTAATCTGGTCTGCCAGATAGTTCTGGATAGTGTAAGGCAATACGAAGTAACCGTCGGCCAGACCTTGCATCAATGCAGAAGCACCAAGGCGGTTTGCACCGTGGTCGGAGAAGTTACATTCACCGATAGCGAACAGACCTTTGATGGTGGTTTGCAGTTCGTAGTCTACCCAGATACCACCCATTGTATAGTGGATAGCCGGATAAATCATCATCGGGTTATAATATTTCACGCCATTGATTTCTTTTGCCAGTTCGCCCGGATTAACGTCGGTGATTTCTTCATACATATCGAAGAGGTTGCCGTAACGTTGAAGAACAACGTCGATGCCCAAACGGTTGATAGCTTCGGAGAAATCGAGGAATACGGCCAAACCGGTGTTGTTTACACCGAAACCTGCGTCGCAACGTTCTTTAGCGGCACGGCTGGCAACGTCACGCGGAACCAGGTTACCGAATGCCGGATAGCGGCGTTCCAAGTAGTAGTCGCGGTCTTCTTCAGGAATATCGCTTCCTTTGATTTCGCCCTTCTGGAGTCTCACAGCGTCTTCTTTCTTCTTCGGAACCCAGATACGACCGTCGTTACGAAGAGATTCGGACATCAATGTCAGTTTAGACTGCTTGTCACCGTGTACCGGAATACAAGTCGGGTGGATCTGAACGTATGCAGGGTTAGCAAATACGGCACCCTTGCGGTAGCAAGAAACAGCAGCCGTACAGTTACAACCCATAGCGTTTGTAGACAGGAAGTAGGCGTTTCCGTAACCACCGGTAGCGATAACTACTGCGTGAGCGGCGAAACGTTCCAATTTACCTGTTACAAGGTTTTTGGCAATGATACCGCGGGCACGTCCGTCAACGATGACAACGTCCTGCATTTCATAGCGGGTGTAAAGTTTTACAGTACCTACGTTTACCTGACGGCTCAGTGCGGAGTAAGCACCCAGCAACAACTGCTGGCCTGTCTGACCTTTAGCGTAGAAAGTACGTGAAACCTGTGCGCCACCGAAAGAACGGTTGTCCAGCGTACCGCCGTATTCGCGAGCGAAAGGAACACCTTGAGCTACACATTGGTCGATGATAGCGTTTGATACTTCAGCCAGACGATATACGTTAGCTTCGCGGGCACGGTAGTCACCACCTTTTACTGTATCATAGAACAGGCGGTAAACTGAGTCACCGTCATTCTGATAGTTCTTGGCTGCGTTGATACCACCTTGTGCAGCGATAGAGTGTGCACGACGCGGAGAGTCCTGAATACAGAAGTTGAATACTCTGAAACCCATTTCACCGAGTGAAGCAGCGGCAGAAGCACCTGCCAGACCCGTACCCACAACGATGATGTCCAAACGGCGTTTATTAGCGGGGTTCACCAATTTCTGGTGAGCTTTATAGTTGGTCCATTTCTCAGCCACCGGGCCTTCTGGAATTTTTGAATCTATCTTGATCATAATATTATTTACAATTTAATCATTTACAATTTACTATTTAGCAAGCACCGCCACAAATCAGTGATTTCGCGAAGAATACCACTACTACGAGTGCGAAACCGAGTACTACAATCGTTGAATAGATGTTAGAAATACATTTCCAACGGTTGATCCATACTTTGTTGTTCCACCCCAGTGATTGCATAGAGCTCCAGAAACCGTGAGTAAGGTGGAACCACAGAGCAAACAGCCAAACGAGGTAAAGAACCACGTAAATCGGGCAAGAGAAAGTCTGCTGGATGTGATAAGCACCGTTTGCGGCATAAGCCAACGTCAGTGTGTCGGCGTGCATACCCATGTTGTGCATCAGTTCCGGCAACTGCATTTTTGCCCAGAAGTTGAACAAGTGTAAGCCAAGGCCTACGATTACGATAAGACCCAACACCAGCATGTTTTGAGAAGCCCACTCAACGGTTTTCGGCTTGTCAACCACTGCATAGCGTTCGCTACCACGCGCTTTGCGATTCTGCATTGTCAGCCAGAAGGCATAGATGATGTGAATTACGAAAAGAGCAGCCAGTCCTACGGTAGCCGCTAACGCATACCAGTTTGCTCCCAGGAACTCACAAACCATGTTGTAACCATCAGCCGAGATGATTGCAACCAGGTTCATCGCCATGTGAAATGTTAGAAACAGGACAAGGGCGATACCGGTAACGCTCATCACCACTTTCCTTCCTACAGATGAATTACTTAACCACATAAATGATTGAATTTAAATTATTTAATTGTTAGAACTAAAATTTCAACGTTTTACACCTCTTACGGACTGCAAAAATAGGGGAAATAGATTGATTGAGCAAGGAATTAAAGAAATTATTCCTTAATCGGCAACCTTTCCGATTTTTTCACCGTTGGCCGCCTTCTTTCGCAGCGCTCGGGGAGTGTCGCCGAAAGAGTCTTTGCAAAAGTGTGCGAAGTGGGATAGAGAGTCGAAACCGTAGCGGTTACAAATCTCTGTAATTCGCATATTGGTACGCTGGAGATCTTCCAGAATGCCTTCCCGCTTTTTCTCCAGTATCCATTCGTATACAGGTATGCCGTAGAGGTTTTTAAAAAGCCGGCGGAAAGTAGTGGTGGTATAACCTCCCAAATGCGCAAATTCTTCTACGTTCTTCACCGTGTTGTAGTTTTGCATTACAAAATAATGGAAACTTTTTGTGTACGTACTGATCGGATAGAAGAATGAACTTAATTGAGGCGTCGGATAATAATTGGTGATGAGGAAAGCCAACTCTTTGCATTTCAGTTCGATGAACTTGCTGCAAGGTGATTCTTCACCGAGAAATTCGGGCATACTGGTGATGAGATGATGAAGCCTTTCACTCATGATCAGCGGAGTGTAGGTCAGCGGTGCTTCTGCCTGTTCCGTTATTTCACGGTAACGTTCTTCGCAAAGCAGGGGTAACTCATTAAACCAGTAGACGATGTATTCAACGTCCGTGAGGGCAAGCAACTCTATTTTCGAGCCGATAGCTTGCAGGATAAATTGCTTTTCGCGCAGGATATTTCCGGGATATTCTTCACTGTTGATAAGTAATTCGCCTTTTATCATGAAAAGCATACAGTTTTGCGTGCACTTATCCTTCGGGATATGCGCTCCTTTGGGTAGGTTCCTGTACACAAGGATGTTCTCGTTGACATTGGGACATCCTGTGCAGTTGGTGTATTGTATGCAAAATGAATCTTTTGGCATGAGTTTTATGCGTGAATTATTATCTTCCGGGAACAAAGATAAGTTTTTTTGCGGAAAACGGAACTCTTTCTTTCATTTATGTTTGAGCAGAAAGTTGACAGCACCGTTATAAAAACTCTGTGTCCTCCGTAGTGAAATCTTATTTATAGTACTTCTCCAGTAATTCCTGCATCTCCGGATATTTCTCGTCGGTGTCACCTACTTCCTTGCGAAGATTCAATAAATCTTTTTTCATCTGTCTGATGATAGGAGCGTATTTCGGATCGTTATACAAATTATGATTCTCGTGCGGGTCTTCTTCTAAATCATAGAAATCCCATGCAGGAGTGAAATCAAAGTTTTCCGTATCGGTCATGTCCAGATTCTTTGCGTAATAGAATATGAGTTTGTAGCGCTCGGAACGGATAGCGAAATGTGCCGGGCGGATAGCGTGATTCGTCCAGTAACGGTAATAGATTTCTTTCCGCCAGTCTGCCGGAGTTTTTCCTTCGAGGTTGCCGGTGAAGCTGTGTCCTTGTACATTCTCCATTTTCACTCCGGCAAATTCGGCCAGTGTCGGTGCAAAGTCGACGTTGAGTATCAGGTCTTTCAGGCGTTTCCCGGCGGGGATTTTTTTCGGATAACGAATGACGAAGGGCATACGGGCGGCTTCTTCATAAAACATTCGTTTGTCGAAGAAGCCGTGTTCGCCGAGGAAGTAACCTTGGTCGGAGACATAAACAACGATGGTGTTGTCGGCAATACCCATTTCGTCCAGTGTTTTGAGGAGTTTGCCGATGTTGTCGTCTATGGTGGCTCCGCAACGCAGATAGTCGCGGATCAGTTTTTGATAAATTGCACGCCGGGCGGTGGTCCGTTGCATTCCGTCGGTGTTGAAAGGTAGTCCGGGATAGCGGCACCACCACTTGTCCGGGTCTTTGGAAGCAACTCGCCAGCGATGTCCCAGTTCTTCGAGCGTTTGCCCTTTGAAAGAACGCCCGTTCGTTTCCGGTCCCCAGTCGAGGAAGTTCTCCGGTTCGGGGAAGGTGACTCCGTCATAAAGGTGTTCCATGCGTGTCGGGTAGTCGTATGGCTCGTGGGTGGCTTTGAAATGGCAGCACATCAGGAAAGGCTGGTTGCTGTCCTGCTGCTTGATCCAGTTGATCGCTTTTTCTGCGACGAGGTCGGTGGAGAAACCGGGCACGCGCTCGCCGAACGGACGGTTGCCCGGCCATGGGTCGCTGCTTTCGATGAAAGTAGGGTCGCGGTATTCTCCCTGGTCGTAGAAAATGGAATAATAGTCGAACCCTTGCGGTTGCGATTTGATATGCCATTTACCGACAAGTCCGGTATTGTAGCCGTTGGCTCGCAGGACGGTTGCCAGTGTGGGAATTGAAGTATCCAACGAATCGGCTAACGTATAAAGCCCGTTCCGGTGACTGTAAAGTCCGGTGAGGATACTGGCGCGGCTGGGGGCGGAGATAGAGTTGGTGCAGAAGCAGTTGTCGAGCACTACACCTTCGTTTGCCAGCCGGCGGATATTGCTGTTATAAGCATAATCTGCCAGAACTCCGCCATAGATTCCCCATGCCTGTGAGGTATGGTCGTCGCTCAGGATAAAAAGGATATTGGGCCGCCGGCTTTTATCCTTCGGGTCTTGTTGTTGGTTTTCTTGTCCGGCAAATTGAGCACCTTGAATGTGTGTCATTGCTCCGGCTGCCAGCAGGCCGGTTAGTATTAGTTTATTCATAGATATATAGGTGTTGCATTTCTTCAAATATAAGTTTGTGCTTACATCTATTTTTTTATTGTACGCCTAAAGATAGAGAATATTTTACTACTTTCTGTCTTTAGGCAAGTTCTTTTTACTATTCTGATCGTATTTCTCATAGCTTCGCCCTGCCATAATACCCCGGCATCGGCGCATAGATCGGATTATAATACGTATTGATATTCTGCAATTTCTTTTCCTCTTTCAGCCGTCTGATGTGCCGGGCAGCAGTGGTAGCGGTAAAGTTGCACAGCCCTTGAAAGTCGGGGCGCGTCAATATCGAGTTGTTGCTGAAGTAATTTGTCAGGAGCTTGTCAACCTCTTCGTTCGAGCGGGAGGCTGAATGCCGTTTCAGTTTGCTTCGTTCCAGATGTACGACGCTTACCGACTTTTTAAGTTTGATATCCGCCTTGAAACTGATGTTGGCTTTGAGTTTGATTTGGTTTGCCTTTAGTTTGGGCGAAGTGATTGGTTCCTGACTGTTCAGCTTTATCTGAAAGTAACCGATACCATCCAAATGGACGCTTTCCCCTTCCCGGAGCCGCTCCCCCATAAAGTGGCTTAGAGATTCGAGGACAGATTTTACGTCTCCCTCGGTCAGTGAAGTTGCCGTTTGGATTTGTCTGGCCAGATAATCCGTGTCGATATGCTGGAAGTTGACCACACGTGCGTGGTATGTCTCTTTGTCTGCCTCGTCCTTGGGACGGGGAGTTTTGTACAATTCAAATTGTATTGCCATTATTTTCTATTTATTTTATTTGTAAGGACATCGTATTTTGTCGTTGCAAACCGGGTTAATAATCTTTGGGACTTAGAGGGGATTGTGTTATATAGCTGTTGTTTGTTTGTTATCAAGCGGCTTTATATAAGTTGTCCTGCCTTTATTCTTTGATTAAGGCATAAGGATAGTTGTGTTCCGGTGCCTTGATCGTTCATTTGTCACGGCCGTGGTAACTACTTGCCACGGCTGTGGTAGCTTCTCGTCATGGCCGTGGCAGGAATTCGTCACGGCTGTGGTGAGTAGACTATATCGGTAGCAAAGATAAACTATATAAGGGAGAAAAGCAAAGTATTCCTGCTTGTTTAAGGAACTTGTTCACCTTGTCATGATGACTGTATATGCTTGGAAAGGGACCGAACTATATTGCGAAGCGTAATCCGGCGGTGATAGGTGATAGATGTGGTGATAGGTTAAGAAACAACCTGTCACCGCCGGAAACCTCGATGAATAAAGCATTTATTACCGACGGTGATAGGTGAAAGAGAAATGTGTGTTTTCTATCGGGAGAGATAAGGATTAATTTGCTCTCAGTTTCTTCTGATATTCCTCCGAATTGAGAATCTCCAACGCCTTCTGTACGCTTTCGTTCGTCGTATTCATCACCCGGAAATATTCGTTCATATCCCAAAGGTCGCGGGCGATCAAGGCTTTGAGTTGCGTCTTGATGAGCGGGAGTGATTTCTGATACTGCTCTTCATTGAACTTCACGCCTTCTTTCTCACCCATTTCACGCAAGGTTGCCAGCATATCATCGTCTATGATGAACTTCTCATTAAACGATTCGAACTTCTTGTACTTGTTGGCCAGTTCCTTTCGGTGTCCTTCGATAAACTTCATGGTGAATTTGATAACGGCGCCTTTGGCTACCAGGTTGCGGTGATAATCCGTGTAAAGAGTGGTGTCAATCGGCACGAAATAATCCGGCATGATACCGCCTCCGCCGTAAACGGTACGGCCGAGTTTCTTGGTCTGTACTTTCAATGAGTCGGGGAAGTGAATGCTGTCGGCATTCATCAGTTCACCGTGGTTGAAGCGCTCTATCAGGTCTTTATTGTAATCTGTCGAGCTGTCGTAAGGCTTTTGGATGCAGCGGCCGGCGGGAGTATAATAACGGGCGATCGTCAGGCGGATCATTGAGCCGTCGGGCAAGTCGATCGGGCGTTGAACCAGTCCTTTGCCAAAAGAACGGCGGCCTACGATGATACCTCTGTCCCAATCCTGCACTGCGCCGCTGACAATCTCACTGGCGGAAGCTGTATATTCGTCTACCAATACGATGAGGCGGCCGTTACGGAACTCACCGTTACCTTTGGCGTAGAAGTCACTGCGTTTGGCAGTCCGTCCTTCGGTGTAGACGATTAATTCCTTTTGACCCAAAAATTCGTTGGCAAGGTCGATAGCTGCATTGAGGTAGCCTCCTCCGTTGCCTTGCAAGTCGAGAATCATATCCTTCATTCCTTGCTTCTGAAGTTCTTTCATTGCTTTCTTGAATTCTTCGGCAGTCGTTGCCCCGAAGCGGTTGATGCGGATATAGCCTGTCTTCGGCTGAATCATATAGGACGCGTCAAGGCTGAGGATAGGTATCTTGTCTCTTTTTACAGTGAACACCAACGGGTCTTGGACGCCGCGACGGACAATTTTCAGATTTACTTTCGAGCCTTTCGGACCGCGAAGACGCTTCATGATTTCTTCCGTACTCATCTTTACACCTGCAATGGCGCTGTCGTTGACGGCGATGATACGATCGCCTGCAAGGATTCCTATTTTCTCGGAAGGACCGTTGCTGACAGGTTGCACCACCAACAGCGTATCTTCAATCATCTGGAATTGTACGCCGATGCCTTCGAAATTACCTTGAAGCGGTTCGTTCATCTTCTTCACTTCTTCGGCGTCCGAGTAGGTGGAGTGCGGGTCGAGTTGGGCCAGCATTTTAATGATAGCTTCTTCTACCAGCTTGTCTTCGTCTACTTTATCTACATAAAAGTTGGAGATTGCAAACTCTGCCATTTGCAGCTTGCGCATGGCGGGCGAGCCGAAACTCTGGGCCTGTACGGCTGATACTGTCCATAGGCAAGCCAGGAGAACGTATATTGTAATCTTATTCATAATCTTGTTATTTTAGGTTCTATTCTTCTCAACTGATCTTCATCCCTTTCGGAATAAACTGGCTGATGTCTTTATTAAAGGTCAATAGCTCGCGTACAATAGTAGAGCTGACACAAGTCAGTTCCGGCTCCGTGAAAAGCAGAATGGTTTCGATACCAGCCAGTTTGCGGTTGATGTCTGCAATCGTTTCTTCGTATTCGAAGTCTTTTACGGTGCGGATACCGCGGACAATAAACTTTGCTCCTACTTCCTGTGCGAAGTCAATTGTCAGACAATCGTATGACATTACCCGGATACGAGGGTCGTCCTTGTAGAGTTCCCGAATCATTTCCTCTCTTTTGTCGATAGGGAAATACGTATTCTTGTTTTCGTTGATACCGATTCCTATCACGATTTCGTCCATAAAGGTGAGTGCACGTTCCACTACCGAATAATGCCCGATGGTGAAAGGGTCGAATGTACCCGGGAATATTGCTTTTCTCATGATGCCAAGTCTTCTTCAATAACCAAATTGTCTATAATAAAGTTCTGTCGTTCCATGGTGTTTTTGCCCATGTAGAATTCCAGTAGTTCTTTTACTGCGTCCGTTTTGCGCAATGTCACTTGTTCCAGGCGCATATCTTTGCCGATAAAGTGCTTGAACTCGTCCGGTGAGATCTCTCCCAATCCTTTGAATCGGGTGATTTCCGGATTCGGGCTTAGTTCATTGATAGCATTGACGCGTTCCTCCTCGCTGTAACAATAGAGCGTCTTTTTCTTGTTGCGTACACGGAACAGAGGAGTCTGCAAGATGTATACGTGTCCCTTCTTGATAAGGTCGGGGAAGAATTGCAGGAAGAAGGTAATCAGCAACAGGCGGATGTGCATACCGTCCACATCGGCATCGGTTGCTACAATCACTTTGTTGTAACGCAGTCCTTCGATTCCGTCTTCTATATTCAGGGCTGCCTGGAGCAGGTTGAATTCTTCGTTCTCGTACACCACTTTCTTTGTCAGCCCGAAAGAATTCAACGGTTTACCACGGAGGCTGAATACCGCTTGTGTGTTGACATCACGGCTCTTGGTGATGGAACCGCTTGCAGAGTCTCCCTCGGTGATGAAGATGCAGGAATCTTCTTCCAGCCCTTTTCCTTTCGGGTCGTTGAGGTGGATACGGCAGTCACGCAGTTTGCGGTTATGCAGGTTAGCTTTCTTGGCACGTTCGCGGGCCAGTTTCGTTACGCCTGCAATGGCTTTGCGTTCCTTTTCCGATTCCTGTATCTTTTGCTGGATGGCTTCGGCTACGTCCGCATTCTTGTGGAGGAAGTTGTCCACTTCCAGTTTGATGAAGTCGCCTACGTATTTATTGACGGTCATGCCGCCGGGCGCCATGTTGGTAGAACCCAGCTTCGTCTTGGTCTGGCTCTCGAAGATCGGTTCCTCCACGTTGACGGCAATGGCGGCAACGAGTCCGTTGCGGATGTCCGTATAATCCATGTTCTTGTTGAAGAACTCTTTGATAGTACGGGCGATATGTTCCTTGAAAGCACTCTGGTGAGTACCTCCCTGGGTGGTGTGCTGACCGTTGACGAAGGAGTAATATTCTTCTCCGTATTGTCCGGTGTGGGTGAAGGCTATTTCGATGTCTTCTCCTTTCAGGTGGATGATAGGGTAGAGGCCGGTTGCCGTCATGTTGTCATTCAGCAGGTCTACAAGACCGTTACGTGACAGGATGCGGTGACCGTTATAGATAATGGCAAGCCCTGTGTTGAGGTACGTATAGTTACGTAGCATGGTCTCGATAAATTCGGGCTTGAAACAATAATTCAGGAATAATGTATTGTCCGGTTCGAAGAAGATATAAGTTCCGTTGTCTTCTTCGGTGGTCTGCGTTTCATCAGTCAGCAGGGTACCTTTGGAGAAAGTGGCGATGCGGACTTTCCCGTCGCGGTAACTGCGTACCTCGAAACGGGAGCTCAGTGCGTTGACGGCTTTCACACCGACACCGTTCAACCCGACGCTTTTCTTAAATGCCTTGCTGTCGTACTTACCACCGGTATTCAGCATACTGACGGCTTCAATCAGCTTTCCTTGCGGAATGCCTCGTCCGTAGTCACGCACACTGACACGAAGGTTTTCTTCAACGGTAATCTCGATTTTCTTACCGGCTTGCATCTTGAACTCGTCAATACTGTTGTCAATCACTTCTTTCAGGAGGACATAGATTCCGTCTTCGGCATGTGCACCGTCGCCCAGCCTACCGATATACATACCGGGGCGTGTGCGCACATGTTCCATGTCGCTCAGGTGGCGGATGTTGTCGTCAGTGTACTCTACTGCATTGTTGTTGTCTACAGGTATCAATTCGTTCTCTTCCATAGCTGTTTTTTTATTTTATCTCTTTGATGAACGCACGGCGGCGCTTATGTTGTTGAGTCTCAAAGTAATCCCATTGTGCCTGAACCTTTCCGTTCAGTTCCAGTTCGGGGTTGCTTTCCGCAAAGATAAAACCTAATTTTTGATAAACCGGAATTAAATCGGAAAATAACAAAGCGTTAACACCTTTATTCTGGTATTCCGGTTTCACGGCAACAAGTAGTAAATCAAGCATTTTCGCACGTCGTTTCATGAATAATGCTTTCAACAGATAGAACCATCCGAGCGGCAGCAGACGTCCGTGTGACTTTTGCAGCGCTTCGGCAAGCGACGGCATGGAGATACCTACGCAAACCAGTTTGTCATCGGCATCGGTGATAAGAGTCACCATTCGCAGGTCGAGTATCGGGAGGTACATCTTTACGTACTGGTTGATTTGTCGCTGCGTCAACGGAGAGTAGCCGTAGAGCGGGCTGTACGCTTCGTTCATCAGTTCGAATATTTCCTGTCCGTAGTCTTTGGCTATTTTTTTCCCGGAGGTATATTTCTTTATCTTGAGGTTGTATTTTCGTTGAATCAGTTCGGAGATACGCTTGTGCTTGTCGGGAATGGCGTCCGGGATATAGATTTTGTATTCCACCCAGTCGGCGTCTTTCTCGAAGCCGAGTTTCTCCATGTGTACGGGATAGTAGGGGTGGTTGTAGATAGTGGCCATGGTGCTGAGTTGGTCGAAACCTTCAATCAGCATACCTTCCGCATCGAAATCGGTGAATCCGAGAGGTCCGGCAATGTGAGTCATGCCCCGTTCCTTTCCCCAGTCTTCTACTGTTTTGATGAGAGCGGAGGATACTTCAGGGTCGTCAATGAAGTCTATCCACCCGAAACGGACGTTCTTGCAACCCCATTTCTCGTTGGCACGGTTGTTGATAATAGCGGCTACACGTCCTACGATCTTGTCATCCTGGTATGCCAGAAAATAATCTGCTTCACAGAATTCGAATGCTGCATTCTTACGCTTGTTAAATGTATTGAGCATATCGTCGTAAAGGTCGGGGACGGAGTACGGATTGCCCTTGTACATTCTGTAATTGAAACGGATAAATTTCTTAAGTTCTCTCTTTGTAGAGACTTTCTTGATTGTAATAGCCATATCTCGTATTTATGATTGAGGAAGCAAAGATACGTGATAATCTTCAAAGTACAACGCAGAGGGTGGCAAAAACTGTGTGAGAGGCAGGTCGGTTTTGGAAAATAAAAAGCAATTAGTAGTTGTTTAAACTGAATTTAGGGCTACCTTTGTTCGAAATACTATAACACATATCATGGAACTACAAATTATTCAGAATAAGATATATGAGATTCGGGGACAGAAGGTAATGCTTGATTTTGATTTGGCGGAACTCTATGGAACAGAAACACGGTTATTGAAGCGTGCTGTGAGGCGTAATATGGAACGTTTTCCAGATGATTTCATGTTTGAATTGACAAATGAAGAGGCTAACTGCTTGTTGTCCAGTAGGGTATCCCAAATTGGGATACCCCAATATAATTTTAGTGCTTACACTCCATTTGCGTTTACGGAACAGGGGGTAGCCATGCTTTCAAGCGTTCTGCATTCAACAGTTGCTATTAAGGTCAATATTAATATTATGCGTGCCTTTGTCAGTATTCGTCAATATGTCTTGGCCAGTGATACCAAGAATCAAGAAATAGACGAACTGAGACAGCGCATACAAGAACTGGAAAGTCAAGGAAGTAAAGCATTCGCAATGATTAACCAAATCGGCGAGGAGACTTTGGAAGCCATAAACGACCTCAGTGAAGATACCCGGAAGGAATTGGATAGTATTTATCTGGCTTTATCAGAATTGGCCGATAAAGAAAAAACGGAATCTCTGAAATCAAAGCATCGACGACCGATTGGGTTTATACATTACGATAATGAGGAATAAGTTTATTTTGATATAAAGCAATAAACATTTCCTGCAAAGTCACAGACAATCATCCGGTTTCCTGATACGGCTACGGTTGAGAATATCGGTGCTCCGAGATTATATTTGTCTTTTATAATTCCCGTTGTCCGGTCGATAGCATATAGATAACCATCGGAAGCTCCGATGTAAATAACTCCTTGTGATGCCACTGGGCTTGTTTCTACTCCGGCTTGCGGAGTGGTGGAATAAGGAGCTGTGTATACCAGCGAAGGCAAAGTCTCTGCTTTCCATTTATTGAAAAGCGTAGCTTTGTCCAGTGCGAAAACTCCGCAGTCGGCAGTGCCGAAGATAATTTCCTGTTCGGTAATAAGTGGTGTGGATGTTACGTCCAGGTTGGCTGACAACTCTTTCTGTTGGAGTACTTTTCCGGTTTGTGGTTCTATGACGAAGAAGCTTTTGGAGGAGATGATCCATAATTTCCCGTCTTTATAGACCGGAGAGGCTCCCCGGTTACGAAGTCCGTTATCGGAGAGTTTCCAGAGTTGTTTTCCGGTGTGAATGTCGTTACCGTATAATCCTCCCCATTGAGTTCCGCTGACTAATACATTTCCGGCAACAGTTAGCGTTGTAGTAGCACCTTCCCGTTGTCTCCAGTCCTTGTTAATCCATATTGTTTGTCCTGTCTTTAAGTCATAGGCGGATAGTCCGGCACCAATTCCGGCGTAGACTACTCCTTTATCTATTGTTATTCCTTCCGTTAAGTAAGGATAGCTGTTCAGTTTGATATATTGTTTCCAGAGTAATTTTCCGGATTCTGCATCCAAAGCGTACAGATTGCAGGCAGCGTCCTGTGCTATTACAATTCCGTTTTCATAGGCGATTGTGTTCTTCACCGAGTTTGCCGTGCGGAATTTCCATAACAGTTTGCCGGAATTGAAATCGAATGCACAGACAAATGTGTTCAATGGTATATTGTCATCGGTGGTAGCGATAAATACTTTCTGTCCGGCGATAATAGGGGAAGCCATGAAGATGTTGCTGCCTGTGTTGGCTGTCCATTGCAGTTGCAGGGGGAGCTTGATTTGAGAATTATTGATTCCTCCGGAGTGTGCGGCATTTTGAAGCAGGGTATTCCAGTCCTCGCCCGGGATTGTAGCCGGCTTGAAGTCTTTTTGATAAGTGAATCGGCTGGTGGCGGTTGCTTTCTTGCCGTCATTAAAGAATGAAGTTACTGTGAGTTGTAGCTTTCTTCCGTTTTCATTCGCAGGCATTTGAATGTCTCTGCTCCAGTTCCAGTCGGTGAGGGAGATAAGGTTGCCTTTGGCTATCTCCTGATTATTCTCTATATCGCTTAGGATGTAGGAGACGTGTGATGTTTTAGCCTGTGCATGATAGGTATTGACAGAAACAGGAAGCCGGTCTCCGGTAGCTGCGGAAATTTGATTGTTCATCGGGGAGACTATGGCAATCTGCGGCTCGATGAAGGTATACCGTAGTTGCGTTGTGATATTGTCATTGCCGTCTACTTTTATTTCTCTGAAAGAAGAAGGAGAATGGTCGATACCGCCTTTATCCAATGTACTGGTACAGATTGTATAGATTCCGTTTTGATTGCGGACATAGTTGTAGTGCATGTGTCCGTAGATTTGGGCTTTTGTATTGAAAGCACGTAGGTCAAGTGTATGCTCTTTATCGGCTTTGAATACGAATGTGTCACTTGCGGTAAACAGGTCATGGTTGAAGAGGATCAATGCCTGTTCTTTCTTCATCATGGCAAGGTCATTCTTCAGCCAGTTGTATACATCTTTTTGAGTATAATTAGTCGGGTGGTCTCCGTGGTCGATTGGGGTGACTACATAATGAACGTTACCCATATCAAATGAGTACCACGTCGGACCATAGAGAGATTCATAAAGCTCTTCGCCATAGCTACCTTTCACTAAGTCGTGATTGCCGATGCAGTAGTAAACGGGGCAATCCATTGTCTGTGCGTTCACTATTTGGTTATGCATTGTCAGCCCCGGTTCGTAACAGATGTCTCCGGTATGAATCAGGAAAGCGGGCTTTTCATTCTTTACATATTGCTGAAGGTCAGTTACCCAACGTCCCATTCCACCGGTCACTTCGGTATCGGTGATTTGAACGAAAGAATGTTCCCTGGCTTTTGTCCGTTCACTTTCAGTTAAGATAAAGTCGTAGCTTTTTCTATTCTCTTTGGTGGAAAGATAGAATTGCTCCGTTTCAAATCCGGCGGGAGTTGTAATGCTGATAAATCTTGTTTTATCGAATCCGGGTAAAGAGAACCGACCTTTCTTATCTGTTTTTACTACGTTCAAGCCGTCTGTTACCATAACTCCCGCCAGCGGTTTATCACCTTTATTAAATAGTCCTGATTGGTCGGTGTCGACATAGACTGTTCCTTTAAATTGAGCGCTTAGTGGCAGATATAGTAAAAATGATACTAGGATAACAGATAATCTTTTCATGGTCAGTCCTCTGGTTTTTAGTGTGTTAAGCTAATTATTTCTTTTTATTTCACTTGTTTCATTTCTTCATTGTAACGTGCTTCTTCTTTGCACAAAGGTTTGTACCAAGTCTTCCTTAGTATGAGTGTGGTGACTAAAAGCAAAGCGATAGAGCTCCAGAGCCCCAGTTGCTCGCGGACAACGAGATACATCGGAATGATAGTAAGCGCACATTGCCAGATGATACCGATTGCTACGTTGAAAGCATCCCTTTTGAAGTTCCTGTTCGGCTGGATATGAGGATAACGCGCCAATGCTTTTTCTTCTACCGGTTTCCACCAGCCCCATGGGCGGACACGGGTGTAGAAGTTGATCAGTGTCTCTTCGTCAGTCGGAGGTGCGCTATACGTTCCGGCGATACATCCTATCAGGGAAACCCCGAACAGAACGGGGAAGAAATACAATACCCATGCGTCGGGAACAGTGAATTTCATGACGATTGCTGCTATTACTCCGGCAGTCATTCCCCAGAAATAGCCTTCACCGTTGAAACGCCACCAATGCCATTTGAGTACGTTGGCTGCGATGTATCCACCAAAGAGTGCGCCTACAATCCATTGGAAGATTTCATTAATATCTTTCAGAAAGAATCCGATAACGGTGCTGACCACTACCACTGCAACAGAAATCACATAACTGCTGCGTATCTGCGTTTTTACACTCGCTTTCGGATTGATGTATTTCAGATAAATGTCATTCACGATATATGCAGGAGCCGCATTCACCGTTGAAGCGAAAGTAGACATGAACGCTGCCAGTAGTCCCGCCAATAACAGACCGGCTAATCCGGAAGGTACATAACGGGTAATCAAGTGAGGAAGAATCGTCTCAAAGTCCGTTCGTGTAACTTCCATTTGTGTCATTCCGCCGTCTTCCTTGAAGAAGTAAATAGCCAGCAATGCGAATCCCATAATCATCAGGTAGCGGGGGATTAATAACACCACGGATACAGAACCACTCATCATTGCCGCTTCTTTCGGAGACTTGCAGGACAGAATCTTCTGCATATCATAGTTAGGAGCGGGACCTGCCATGCTCATAAAGATTCCTTTCAGCAACGCCATCATAACAAATATGCTTATCAGACTGTAAGGCTCGTTGGCCATTCGCTCGGTAAGGAGATTCATCCGGCTGCTCCAGTCGATATCAAGTGTCCAGCCGAAGAAGGGCGAATCCCAGCCGGCAGGAACAAATGAGTGAATCATGTCCGGTGCCACCATCTGCATACCAATGACGACAATAACGATGCCTGCCACGGTCATTATCAGAAACTGAACGACATCTGTCCATACGATACTCAGCATTCCGCCGAGCATCACATAGAATGTGGCGATGGTAGTAAAGAAAATACCATATACATGAGGAACATATTCTGCAGGAACATTGAAAGGAATAAATGGAGATACTACTTCCCAAGGGATGAATATCTCCATAAATTTACCAATACCTATGAACCCATAACTTAAAAAACCGAGTACGCTAAGTAATGCGAATACGATAACAATCGTATGTGAAAGAGTAGAACCTTTCCCTTTTCCGAAACGGGTTTTAATCCATTCGGCACCGGTGAGAACGTTCGAACGGCGCAGCCACACGGATAAGTAAACCATTAGGAATATCTGGTTGAACACCGGCCATAACCAGGGAATCCAAAGACTTTTGAAACCATAAGCGAATGCCCAGTATACCATTAGCATTGTGCCCGTAATATCGAACATTCCAGAGGCGTTGGATAATCCCAACATATAGAAAGGCAATGATTTTCCACCTAAGAAGTAGGAGTCCATATTCTGGGCTGCCCGTTTTTTAAGAATGAGACCGATGACAATCATAGCGATAAGATAGGCGCATATGATAAGAAGGTCGGTAGTGTGTAATTTCATATTATTATTTTGAATCGATTTATATATTGTATCTTCTTTGCTGCAAAGGTAGGGGGAAAGAAGCAAGGAAACAAATATTATTTTAGCTCATTCTGATACTATGTTGAAATCTCCGGTATTCTTCTTATGTTACCTTGATTTTGTACTATATCTTTAATAATTGACAAAATAGTACTTTACTTATAAGAAATAAAATGAGAAAGCCGGAGTATATTTGAATATTTCTTTTATCTGCACAATGTTATATTTCGTGAGAAGAATCCGTCTAATAGACATTCAAGGGGAAAACATATCTCTGCTATTGTTCTTCTTTGAGGTTTAGGCATTTTTAGCACTATGTTACACATCGTTAAAGTTAGAAAAGATACATGATAATCTTCAAAATTCAGGCACAGATTTCATAGATTTTACAGCTCTGATAAAATGAAAGAACTGAAATCTATGCAATCTGTGCCTATAATTTGAAAATTGTGGAGAATTACTTATCGCCAGCCCGAAGGTTGTTCCAAATTCGGGTTAAGCTGTATTTCGCTGAACGGAATAGGAAAATAGTAATACTTTGTTTCATCGAATCTGGGTGGATTGCCTTGGTCAATTGTGAAACGGATGTTTCCTTTGTTACCTTCACTCAGATAGATGTTTCCCTTTTTGCCGTCTTTATCTACCAGGTAATAAGTCTTTTGCAATTTTGACAGTTCATCTTCGGTTAGTCCGGCTGTTTTGTCGGGAGATTCTAGTATGGCAATGTCGTTCTCACCATCACCAGTGACGTCGTAAGCTCCGAATGCAGGAATATACACACCTTCGGCAGGACCTTCGAGCAATTTGCCGGCTTTCCATCTCATCAAATCATCATAACGAAGACCTTCGCAGGCCAGTTCTACACGGCGTTCGCGGCGTATTTCTAGAATTACATTGGCCAGTGTACCGGTTACGGCAGGATATTGGACTGTGAGTTTTGGGTCAGTGGCTACATCGAGTTTTAAATCTGGCATGCCTACACGCTTTCTCAATAGGTTGACTGTTGCATTCAAGTCTTCCTGTTTGATTGTACCCAGTTCTGCTTTTGCTTCCGCGTTAATGAGTAGTGTTTCTGCATATCTGAAAATAACGATGTCATTGTAGCCTGCATCATATCCACTGTTCAGTTCCGCTGTACGAGGGTAATATTTCAACTGAGGCAAGTATCCGTAATCTAGTTTGGCTACGGTAGGCAGTGATTCATTGGCTTTGATGAATCCTGCCGGCATGATAGTTTCTGCCATACGAGGATCTCTATCGTCAAACATTTCATTGTAGGTCTTTGTCGCGTAATTAGGGTCGGAGGTGGCGGGGGAACCGTTTAGCTTGAGGTAACTGTCTGCTAAACTGCGGCTTAGGTGCCACATCCAATCTACAACTGAGGGGGTGTTACTACCGCGTCCTAATGTGCGGTCGTAGTCGGCATAGAGGATGATTTCCTTGTTACCTTTCAGGTCACCTGTGAAGAGGGCTCGATAACCTTCTGCTCCTTTTCCGGTGATTTCAAATCCGGCTTTCATGATTTCTCCGGTTGCCCATACGGCTTTTTCGAGAAAATTATTGGCGGTATTTGTCAAATTCAGTTCTGTATGGTACTTACGGAAGGTGCCTTCATGCAAAGCAAATCGTGCCAGCAGGCTGTAGGCTGCCCATTTGTTAATGTAGGTACGGCTTTCAATGGCTTTGATGTTCTTGGCTGCAAATTCCAAGTCTTCCATGATTTTATCGGCTATCAGTTCGCGACTGTCCATTCCTTTGTATAGATCAGGATCATTTGTACTCAATGGATGATCGTACCAAGGAGCGGCACCGTATCTTTTTAGCATTTTGAAATAGAAATTGGCACGAAAGAAACGTGCTACGCCGATGTAGTGGTCGATATCTGTCTGTTCACCTTTCACCTTATGTGCATTTACTAGCAATACATTGGCTTTGCGCAAGTTGTACCAGTCTTTATCTTCGTCTTTACTCCAGCCGCCTACGGTATTTTCGTTGATGGTTCCATGCAGCATACTGTATACTTCGTGGCTTGCTGTATAACCACCGATATTGTCGGAATAGAGGTCGTCCGATCCGTATGGCAAATCTTTATAGGAGTTGTTCAGGTAGATTGCCATGTCTTCCGGAGTTTGGAAGAAGGCTTCTTCATTCAGTTCGGTTTCCGGATACTTTTCCAGAAAGCTGTCGTTGCAGGCTGTGAGAAATACCAGGCTAATGCTCGCTGAAAGAATATATTTTAATGTTTTCATATTGTTATTGTTTACAGATTTAGAAATTCAAGTTAACACCAAATGTGAAGGAACGCTGCAACGGGTAGGTTTTGCTGCTTGAATCCAAGGCTTCCGGGTCGAGGTTGGCTTTCAGATGTTGTAACTCGCACAGGTTTTCACCGCTGAAGTAGAAGCGTACGCGTTCGATACCTACTTTGCTAGTCCATGTTTTGGGTAGTGTGTAGCCAAAGGTTACATTCTTCAGACGTAGGTAGGAAGCGTCTTGTAGGTATTTGGTCTGAGGGCAAGCAAGCTCGGAACCGGTACTTTCTGCAATATAAGGCTTCACACGAGGGAAGTAGGCATTGCGGTTTTCGGGTGTCCAGTGATCGAGGTTACCTTTCTGTACGTTAGTCCAAGGTTGGGCATAAATACCCCAGAAATAGTGGTTACCGCCACCAGCGTACCAGTCTCTTTTGCCTACACCTTGCAAGAAGATGCGTAGGTCAAATCCTTTCCAATTGGCATCCATGTCAATGCTATAGGGGAGGCGTATGGAACTGTTACCGATTTTTTTGAAGTCGCCCGGATCGGCGAGAGTTCCTTTGCCGTTACTGATTTCTTTGTCACCGTTGATATCTTTGAACTTCAGGTCACCTACGTAGAACTTGTAGCCCATATCATCTTCACCTACTTTGGTCTGGTCAGCATGGTTAGCAAGTTCTTCTTCGTTCTGGAAGAATCCTTCAGTAGTTAATCCCCAGATTTCACCCAATTCTTTACCTACATAATGATTGTCGTTTGTCCAAATGGAGGTACGAATTTTGTTACCGTTCTTGTCCGTGTCCCAAACGTAGTTATCGAACTTGGTGATGAATGAGCGGCTGTCCGAGATGATGAAACGTACGCCATAGCTGAAGGGTGAATCTGCTAAGTTGAACTGGTCTCTCCATGCCAATGAAAGTTCCCAACCACGGGTTTTCAGGTCAGCAGCGTTTTCTTTCGGTTCGCTGGTACCTAATACACTGGGAAGGGATTTTCCTTTGGTCAGCATGCCTTCGGTGTAGCGTACGTAGTAATCAAAACCAGCTGTCAGACGATTGTTGAGGAAGCCTAAGTCGATACCACCATTGATAGTACGCACCTGTTCCCAAGTCAGTGAGCTGGATACGATACCTGGCATGATAACCTGAAGTGGTTTTTTTCCGTCCAGAATCCATTTGCTTTCTTCTGCTTTCATCTGTGGAGAGAAGGCGTATGCACCTACGTTCTGATTACCTAAGCTACCGTAAGAACCACGCAATTTCATTGTGTTCAGTCCTATTTTGTTTTTCAGATTTTCCATGAACTTTTCTTGTGAAACGTTCCATGCGGCAGAAACAGAAGGGAAAAAGCTGTAACGGTCGTTCTTCGGGAAGGGGGAGGAACCGTCGTACCTGCCGTTAAACTCAACGATGTAGCGATTGTCAAATACATAGTTCAGGCGGAAGAAGGCTCCGCGAACAGACCAGTCAGTAATACTTTCGCTGGTTTTGACAGTACCGGTGGCAAGCTCGATAGTTGGGAAAGAGGTACTGATTAGTTGATCTCTGCTCGACCAGTAGCTGTTGGTACGTGTGTTTTCTTGGTTAAAACCTACCATTGCTTGTACAAAGTGTTGGCCGGCAAAAGTCTTGTGGAAATCAGTATATATATATTGAATACATTGTTATCGTAGAACTGCGAGTCGTTACGGGCAGAGCTTGTAGTTGTGTTCTGTTCCAGTGCCATTTCTGGTCCTTGCTTGTAGGAGTAGGGCAAAGATGCTCTACGTGTACGTTCGCTGTCGCGGCGGAAGGTGGCGTCTGCTTTGATTTGCCATACATCCTTCAACAGGTCGATGGTAGCGGCAAACGTGGTGGAAAAGTCACGTCGGTCGTTGACGGAACGTCCTCCATTCTCTAGCAGTCCCAGTATGGCACCTCCAGATTTGGTATATGTTCCGTCCGGGTTTCTTACTACGTCGAGCGTACTTTTGCGGTTCACCTCGTGGAAGAAACTTTCCATATCGATGTTAGGTTTGTCGTATTTGCGGAATGCAAACGATGTATTATTGCTGATGTTCAGCCAGTTGGTGAGTTGGAAATCTACTTTAGCACGCATATTGTAACGGTCGTAGATGTCGTTACCTTTCTTGAACATACCATCTTGGCGGTAGTATTCGCCAGAAAGGTAATAGCCAGCTTTTTTGGTACGCTGGGCAATGTTGAAATTGACAGTGTAGGAAGGTGCTGCATTTTTGTAGGTTTCGTCCATCCAGTCCGTCTGTCCGTAGTAAGCCCATTTGTTCGGGTCGCTCGGGTCTACTATGACTGCTGGTAGCGACGGGTCGTTAACGCGCTTTTGGGCTTCCGCCATTTGTTCTTCTGTGTAGAAACTGTACGTACGTGCTTGATTCTGGATGGTCATTACTTGATATGGATCGGTCACATGTTCGGGCAGGCGTGTGATTTTACGTGTTGAGTAATAAGCATTGACAGCTACGCTGATTTTCTCCGATTTTGCAGATTTGGTAGTGACTAGAATTACGCCGAATGCAGCACGTGCACCGTAGATAGCTGCTGATGAAGCGTCTTTCAGTACAGATACGTTTTCGATGTCGTTAGCATTCATACGGGAGAACTCGTCGGCTGTGACGGGAATGTTGTCTACTAGAATCAAGGGTTCGGCCGAATCACTGTTGATGGAACCAATACCGCGAATATTATATTTCGGCGAGGAATTGGCATTACCATCCGTGACTGTAATGTTGAGGTTGGGTACAGCTCCTTGCAAACCGAGCCCAGCATTGGATAGCGAACGGTTTTCTAGTACTTTAGAAGATACCGCGTCTACGGCTCCTGACATATTTACTTTTTTCTGGGTACCGTAACCCACTACTACGACTTCATTCAGCATTTCTGAGTCTTCCTTTAGTATTATCTGGAGGACTTTCTTTCCATTGAGGTTGACGGTTTCTGTCTTATATCCAATGTAGGACACTGTGAGGATAGAATTGGGGGAGACGCCTTTAAGCGAGAATTTGCCGTCTATATCAGTGATTGTTCCATTGGTACTTCCTTTTACTAGGACATTTACGCCGATGACGGGTTCTCCTGTTTGGTCGACTACGGTTCCTGTTACTGTGATGTTTCCCGTTTGCTGCACAATCGCTATTTCGTCACTAGCAATTACCATCATGCTACTACCGGGAGTCAAAAGGGACAGAACCAAACAAACTCTTTTAACTAAAGAGTTTACTTTGTGCTTTTCATTTTTCATGTTTTCTTTTATTTAAATTATATACATATTTTATAGTTTCTCTGTATTAGAGTATGGATTAAAGGTATCATCCATATTTTGTTTCATTTCTTTTCATATAGGCTGCATTTTTAAAGGTTTATACATTTATTTTATATAGTGCAAATTTAAATGATTGCCTTGTTTGTAGTGTAGACTTATTTTAACTTATGCTGATACTATTCTATCAAATTCATTTTGCTTTTAAAGATAAATTTGTTTCGTTTCTCCTGTGACGATTTTGTTTGACTCTATGAGCTTACAAATGTTTTCCACGGAAGCAGCTGAACGTAAACCGTCAACAGGTGTGTGGAGGCAATAATCCGTTAGTCTGTCAATAGTCGAAGTTGCCACGTGCATACGGGTGTCGGAAGAAGCGTAATAGATATATACTGTCCCGTCCTCGTCCGCAATCCAGCCATTGGAGAAGAGCACATTGGATACATCACCTATTCTTTCTCCGTCTATCGGAGCCAGCAAATATCCTCCTGGTTCAGCGATGATTCTTGTCGGGTCTTCCAAAGAGGTCATATACAGATAAAGTACATAACGTAGACCAGCAGCACAGGCACGAACCCCGTGGGCGAGATGTAGCCATCCTTTTGTGGTTTTGACAGGATGAGGTCCTTCGCCGTTTTTCACCTCTTTTATAGTGTGGTAGTGGCGGTGGTTGATGATAGTCTCTTCTTTCACTTCTGCATGAGTCATATCATCAATGAGTGCCCAGCCGATACCTCCGCCGTTTCCGGCGTCAATAAAACTATCTTGTGGACGAGTGTACAATGCGTATTTTCCGTTAACAAATTCTGGATGCAGAACGACATTGCGTTGCTGGCTTTTGGAAATCAGATTCGGCAAACGTTCCCAATTCTTCAGGTCTTTGGTGCGGACGATACCTGCTTTTGCAATGGCAGACGACAAATCGCCCGGAGCTGCGTCCGGGTCAAGGCTTTCGCTACAGAAAATACCATAAATCCAACCGTCTTCGTGTGCTGTCAGGCGCATATCGTAGACATTTGTCTCTGTCGGATCAGTATCCGGTAGTCGTATCGGATATTCCCAGAAACGAAAATTATCGATTCCATTAGGGCTTTCAGCAATGGCAAAGAATGACTTACGGTCGTTTCCTTCTACGCGGACCACCATAAGATATTTTCCTTTCCACTTGATGGCTCCCGAATTCATAGTGGCATTAACACCAATCCTTTCCATTAACCATGGATTTGTTTGGGGATTTAAGTCATAACGCCATTCTAAAGGGATATGTTCTGCTGTGATAACAGGATATAAGTAACGTTGAAATATTCCGTTGTAATGACTTTTATCTTCCAGATTTTTACGAGTTAGAAGTCGAAAATATGATTCTTTGAATTTTCTAAATTTTTGTTCGGTATAAGTAGGCATAACTTTTTATTTAACGGGTGTTACAAACGAGGGATTATAAACGGACCTTTCCAACAAATGTGACAACACTATATGGCGGTATTGTAAGGTTATAATATTCTTTGTTCTCCTGTACAATTGCCATTTCTGTCCAACTGTTATCTTCATTGGTTATATATTGTTTTAATAGGCCATTTATATTTGCTCCATCCAAACGAAGGCTGGTCTGAATTGTCTGTTTAGATGAATTGATTGTTACAAGAGTATACTCATCGTCTTTTTTATATGCAGATATTAAAAGAGGAATGCCGCTAGACTGGGTTACTTGTATCCGTGTACTCTCTTCAGGGATGTAGCGAGAAAAGTTTCCAAAAATATCATATCTTTTAGATAATAGAAAATCTTTTCTGTTTTTATCTAAAATAATGAGACTTTCATTATTGGATGTTGGCATGGCTCCTCCCCACCATATAATTGCGTTTACATTTGCTTTTGTAAGATAATTGTGAAAAGTAACAGCCCACTTCAGTCCGTCATGTATGGAGATGTCGAGTGGATTTACATCGCTTATTTCTGTTATCCATACCGGTATATCGGCTTTTTCTGCCATTTCAAATGGTAGAATAGCTGTTTTAAGATATTCTTTATCTACTTTTATTGGCATTATATCGGGTGATAAGCTATAGCCATGCCCGGCAGCAATGAGATTGAAATCTTTGGCTTCGGGATAGTTCTGAAGAATTGTATCAGTGAAGTCTTTGGATGAAACCATTTTTAATTGAGGCATATAAACAGCCCATAAAGGATTTTCTCCAAATATGATTTTGGCAGGAATATTCTCTTTTCGAAAGGTTGGACCGAGATATGAGGTGATGAATTTTCCCATTTCGTCTGCTGTCCATAAGGAAGAGTTCCAAGGGGCTGCATAACCGGGCTCGTTGGATGGTGATATAGCATAAGGTGCAATGCCTTTAGATTTGTAAGCGTTGTAGAAAGCGGCAAGATAATTAGCAAAATCTGTATAACATTCTGTTTTGAGCCGACCATTTGAAACCTTGCCATTACTTTTCATCCAAGCAGGAGCACTCCATGTGGAGAATACTAATTTGCTGATGTGGTATTTATGTTTAGCTTTTAACGTAAGCCATAACTGTCCTCGTCTTAATAAATCATCGGATTTGTTGATGAAATCAGAATCGCTCAATTCGATATGGATGTCGTCGTTAAGGTTAAAATCCTTGTCTGTTTCATTCTCCCAATAATGCGGGAATATCTCTCCTCTTAGAATATTCAAGCGCAATCCATCTTTACCGAACATTTTGTCCATGACTTGCTCTCTATTTTTGAAGGCGAACAATTCTTTTGCCCAGCCAGCCTGGGCTATTCCGAATCCGTCTATTCTCTGTTTGCAATCCTTCCATCTGAGGACGATACCGGAATTGTACGGCTCTTCTGAGGCCATAGCAGCAGAGGCACTTGAGCAAAGCTGACTACATAATAGTGTACCGAAGGCGAGGATATAATATAATTTCATATTTCAGAATTTTAGTTGTAAAATGAGAGAATAATTTGTTGCAAAAGTATCGCGTTGTTGAGTTGTGAGCAAATAGGATTTTATCATTTGCTGATACAATTATATCAAAAAACATAGAGATAAGTAAAATAGCGACTTAACTTAATTCAAAGAATGACTTGATTTTCAAACGTGTGTGTTAGGAATCAATTTCATTTTGTAAAGATGTCGTATTGTAAGATATAGTTTATTCTTTTAAAAAAGAGAGAAAATAAAAGGAGAAACTGGTTTTGTTTCCAGTTTCTCCTTTCCCTTTCCAGTATATAATCTCAAAGCGATTATTTGAAAACAATCTTCATTGGTCTACCTATCCAGACTTGTGGTTGTTCGAGGTTGAAAATGTGAGCTATTGTAGAAGCTACATCATATTGCATCATGCTTACATCATCAAAACGAAGTCCTTTTTTAATATTCTTACCGGAAATGATGAAAGCTGTTTCCATTTCTTGCATTGTTTTGCCGCCGTGACCCTTCTTGATGCCTCCATGGTCGGAAGTCAATATGAAAATAGTGTCATCAAGGATGCCTGCATCTTTTACGGCCTGGACAATCTGGCCGACATAAGTATCCAACTCCTTGAGTTTCTCATAATATGCGGGAGTGTCATGTCCTTCAGTGTGTCCGGTATGGTCGGGACTATCATAGCAGATAGCAACAAGAGTCGGATGTTTCTCCTTTATGTAAGCAGATGCCATATTGCCTAACTCTTTGGGAGTCTTGTTGTAATCGGCCACATGATAATGATAGCTTAGAGAAAGTGTATCTACTAAATACTTGATTCCGTTCCATTCATACAGACAGCCGATCTCTGCTTTCGGACGGGCATCACGCAGTAATTGGAAGATAGTGGGGAAGATTCCATTCTTGTTTAAAACACGTGACGGAAGTTCCGGAGTTTTAGATCCCCATTCGGTGTATCCGTGAAGTTCGGGACCGGCTCCCATAAACATGGATGCCCAGTTGATAGCACTGGACGAAGGAAGTGCCGAGCGTTTTTTGAGCGTGTAAGCTCCGTCTTCCATTAGTCTCTTGACATTGGGCATGTCTGCTTTAGGCAAGCTGTAAGCTCCCCAACCGTCCAGTCCGATGAGAACAACATGTTTGGCTTTGTCTTTTCCTTTGGCATTGCAGGAGAATGTGAAACAAAAAAGCAGTGCGAATGTAGCAAGTAGCGTAAAAGCGTTTTGTCTATTCATGATATTTTTCATTAAGTAATTAATATTGTTGGTTTAATGAATTAAGTTTTCTCATGTATTATTTTATTAGACAAAGGTAGAGTTATTCTGTTGGTGGAACAAATACAATCTTAGCATTAACTAATACTTTTGCATTTTTTATCTCAAACTGATACTTTACTGCGCGAAATGGGCTGTAAAGAGTGGTGGTGTTGCGAAATGTTATATATTTGCCCGCATAAACAAAAATATTACTATGAAGAAGAATTGGATGTATGGCAGTATGGTAGCTGCTTTATTTGCTGTGCTGGCAAGTAGTTGCGGCAATTCGCAGCAGGTTCTTGATTTTCGTGGAATTTGTGTAGATGATACGCACGGTGAAAACGGAATCTATAATCCCGGACGAGGTTTCCGGTTGGAGACGGCGGTAGATGTGAAAGAAGAAAAAGACAGTTCGACAAAAGAACTGTTGGAACTGTCTGCCAAATACGTGGCGGATAGTGTTTCGCTTGCCCAGAGCTATTTCTATCTTACTTATCTGATAGGTGAAAAGTTGTCGGAGGAGAATCTCAATACGATGCAGGTGTATTTTGATGAATTGCAGAAACAAGGAAAGAAGGCGGTATTACGTTTTGCCTACGAGCGGGATTTTATGGGGAGAGCGGCGGTCGGGCCTACCGGAGAGCAGATATTGGAACATCTGGACCAGTTGAAACCTTTTCTGGAGAAAAATAAAGACCTGATTCTGGTGGTACAGGCCGGTATGGTGGGTGCTTGGGGAGAATGGCACAGCTCTGTTCAAGGACTGGAGAACTCAGATGAAACGAAAACTGCTATTTTGGAAAAACTTCTTTCGGTGGTTCCCGAAGAAAGGCAGGTACAGGTAAGGCTTCCTATGTTTAAGAATCTGCTGAAAGATAAGCCGGAGTTATATAAGAGGCTTTCGTTTCATGATGATTTTATTGTGATACGTCCGGATCGTTGGGATGCGGAAATGCATGAGGGGACTGATAACTTTGACCAGATTGTCAAAGAATCGCCTTATTTGGTGGTCGATGGCGAGTTACCTTGGGGATTCTGGAGTGTAGGTGCCGATCCCGACAGTCCTTCGGCGGGTTGGATTATTGACGGATTGCAGACAGCAAGACGTCTGTTCCTCCAGCACTTCACCTCATTGAGCGTGATACATAATTATAAGGAACAACACCCCAATAATAAGTTTGACGAGAATAATCCTCCTGAATATTCAATGGTAGTCTGGAAGAAAACCATGATAACGGAAGATTCTTTGCATCAGCATCATATGCCTGTATCCGACAGTTATTTCCAAAAGAAAGATGGTACGAAGGTGGAACGTAATATGTTCGATTATATACGCGATCATTTGGGGTATCGGATTGAACTGCAATCTCTTCGGATGCCGAAAGCGTTGGAAGCAGGAAAAGACAATCTCCTGAACCTGAGTTTGATAAATAGAGGGTTTGCTACTGTGTTTGGCGAACATCCGGTCTATTTCGTACTGATTGACGATAAAGGGAAAGTCATGGAATTTCCGACCGAAGCAAATCCGTTGGACTGGCAACCGTTCCAGCCGGAAGATTCTACATATACGCCGTTGACGCATTCCGTTGATTTGTCTCTCAGATTGCCGGATTCGGTTGCTCCCGGAAAATATAGGTTAGGGCTGTGGATACCGGACGGTTCGGAAAGGCTGAAATATAATTCCCGTTACGCTATCCGTTGTGCGAATGGGGATACTACCTGGGCGATATCCGATGACGGAAAATATGGCGTTAATGTATTGACGATTGTCGAGGTGAAATAAATGTTAGTTTACTTTTTATCTATGTATTATAAATCAATACCACGGTATATGCTACATAGCAGAGTATCATAATGCTTCCTTCTATCCGTGTGATTGTCCGTTTGGCGAAGAACAATCCGAACAGCCAGAGCAGGATGCACGAGCCGACCAGTGTGAGCAAGTCGAAGTTGGTGATTCCGCTAAGGTGGAGGGGAGTAATGCTGGCGCTGCATCCCAATACAAAGAAGATATTGAAGAGGTTACTGCCGATTACATTTCCGATAGCTATTTCCGGATTCTTCTTTAGTGCGGCAACGATAGAGGTGGCAAGTTCCGGCAGAGAAGTCCCTCCGGCCACCAGTGTCAGACCGATGATTGACTCGCTGACGCCCAGATTGCGGGCGATACCCGTAGCCCCGTTAACAAATAATTGTCCTCCGTAAATTAGTGCAGCCAGCCCTCCGATAATATAAAGAACCGATTTCCACCAGGGGAGCAATTTTATCTCGTTCTCTTCTTCCGGTACGGGATGTTCTTCCTGTCCCCCTGTGGAGGGCTTGGAAGCGATAGCAAATGTATATCCCATAAAGATAGCGAAGAAACAAAGCAATAACAGTCCGTCTACCCTGTTCAGGATATTTTCCGGTGCTTTATCCAGAAAGACGTCATTGGCGCAAACCAACAGGACGACAGAAGATAGAATGCAGAGCGGAATCTCTTTTTTGAGTGTATTCCGGGTGATGACAATCGGAGCGAATAAAGCCGTGCAGCCTACAATCATCAGTGTATTGAATATATTACTTCCTACCACATTACCTATGGCAATGTCCGCACTGCCTTTAAGAGCAGAAGACACACTGACGGTGAGTTCGGGGGCAGAAGTACCGAACGCGACGATAGTAAGCCCGATAACAATGGAGGGGATACGGAGACGTTTGGCAACTGAAGCAGCCCCGTCCGTGAGTCCGTTAGCTCCTAGAAGAATGAGGATTAATCCTCCGATAAGAAACAGTATATTCATGTTTTTTTCTCTTTTGGTGGCAAAGATAATCATTTTCAAAATTGATATGTCAAAAACAATCCGTATGTTTGCTCTGTTTTAGTGAAAAAACAGATTAACCTTAATTCACTGTCAGGGGATATAAGATATGGAAATGAATAAAATGAAACGTTTAGTGTTACTGCTCATTGTACTTTTGGGAACAACGGGAGTACGGGCACAGTTGGGAGAAGCTGTCAAGAAGATATTTGCAGGTGATAGTGTAACTACCGTGCACAACACACCTCTGAACCGGGATTCAGACTCTGTCTATGTGGCCAATCTGCAAAAATCCCTCGAAGCAGCCCGGCTCAACGAGGCGAATATGCGTATGGAAATGGAGCAGATGAAACTGCAAATGGCTGCCGTCGACTCCGTGAAGTACGCCCGGCAGCGTCAACGTATCGATTCTTTGCGACAGTTTACCAAAGGAATCCCCGTGGTAGCCGACGGAGATACCTTATTTTATCTTTTTACCAAACGTGGCGGATACACTCCCCAGCAACGTGCGCAAATGACCGGTGCTGCAATTGAAGAACTGGGAAGACGTTTTAACCTCCGCCCGGACTCCGTGTCGATCGACCATTCGGACATTGTCTCCGATTTGATGTACGGTAACAAGGTGTTACTTTCCCTTACCGATCAGGATGCTTTGTGGGAAGGTATTTCCCGTGATTCTCTTGCGAAGGAAAGACAACAAAACGTTATCACCAAACTGCACGATATGAAAGCCGAACACGGGCTTTGGAGAATGGCGAAACGTGTGCTTTATTTCATTCTGGTGATTGTCGGGCAATACTTCCTGTTTCGCCTGACGAACTGGCTTTTCCGTAAACTGAAAGTACGTATCTTGCGTCTGAAAGATACGAAGATACGACCTGTTTCCATTCAAGGATATGAATTGTTGGATGCCCAAAAACAAGCTAATTTGTTAGTCTTTCTGGCGGGCATCGGGCGGTATATTCTTATGGGATTGCAGTTGTTGATTACTATTCCGCTGATTTTCATTATTTTCCCGCAAACAGAAGGACTGGCTTATCGTATATTGGGTTATATCTGGAACCCGATTCGTGGCATTTTTGTGGGTATTATTGATTATATTCCCAAGTTGTTTACAATCATTATTATCTGGTATGCAGTGCGGTATCTGGTACGACTGGTGCACTATCTGGCCCGTGAGATAGAAGCAGGGCGTTTGAAATTCAACGGTTTCTATCCGGATTGGGCAATGCCGACTTTCCATATCGTCCGTTTCCTGCTTTACGCATTTATGATTGCGATGATTTATCCTTATTTGCCGGGTTCTGATTCAGGGGTATTCCAAGGGATTTCGGTATTTGTCGGATTGATTGTATCGTTGGGTTCAAGTACGGTGATCGGTAATATTATTGCCGGGCTGGTGATTACGTATATGCGCCCGTTTAAGTTGGGCGACCGGATTAAACTGAATGATACTACCGGAGATATTATAGAGAAAACACCCCTTGTCACCCGTATCCGTACACCGAAGAATGAGGTGGTTACCGTTCCCAACTCATTTATCATGTCCTCGCATACCGTGAATTACAGTACCTCGGCACGTGAATACGGGTTGATTATCCATTCGGAAGTATCTATCGGATATGATATCCCTTGGCGGCAAGTCAATCAGATATTGATTGATGCGGCATTGAATACTCCCGGAGTGGTGGACGATCCGCGTCCGTTCGTGTTGGAAACATCTTTAAGTGACTGGTATCCGGTTTATCAGATTAATGCTTATATCAAGGAAGCGGATAAGATGACTCAAATCTATTCGGACTTGCACCAGAACATTCAAGATAAATTTAATGAGGCGGGCATTGAAATCATGTCCCCGCATTATATGGCTGTCCGGGATGGAAACGAGACGACAATCCCCAAAGATGACTTGAGAGAAAAATCAGGAAAATAGTTTCTTTACTCTATGATACTTTCTTGATAGATGATGTAATGAGGAAGTTTCTTTCTCATCCGGCAGGAATCAGACTTTCCCGCAACGGATCAGTATTTTCTGTCCATCGTTTAAGGTGCTGGCAAAGAGGTAGGTATCTCCCCCTTCCGCTAACTTGATACGTTTACGGAGTTCTGCCACCGTAGCCGGAAAGTTGCGGACTGTGATATTCGCTTTTTTCAGGTCTGACAGATTCTCCTTTATTTCCTTTTTGTTGAGGCTGCACCGGTTGATGATGCGGAATGTTCTGCCGGGAAAACCCTCAATCTGCGTTTCGGAAGTGTAGAGATGACTGTTGGGATGCAGCTTCTTGACGGAGTAAGCCGCGGCAATGCTGCGGAAAGCACCGGCTTTCAGGAGAGAAGCATTGGGTTCGTACAGATAATTGCCAAGTGTGTCTGTATAGCTGCACTCGCTGTGCTGTTCCTGTTCGCGGGTAAATACGAAGAGTTGTTTTTCCTGCTCTCCTTTTGTGGAGAGGTTTACGCAGTGAACCGGGATTTCTTCCGGTGCTGTCTGTCCGAGTAACAACAGGAGTTCTTTGCATTCGTTATTGACGGAGATGATATGTACCTCCTGTGTGTGCGGCAATTCTTTCAGTGCCTGTGAAAGGTCGAGCATGGGGGAAAGTTTAATCATTATCCGGTTGGCTTTGCTCAACAGGAGTCCTTCGAGCTTGGCCACATTAGGCTCACAGTCGGAAATGGCAACGGTTTTTCCGCCGTGCTCATTGCGGCGGGCGGGGTCGAGAAAGATACAGTCTACCGGAGACATGGCTTCCAGATAGGCTACTCCGTCGTCGTTTCTGACACTTATATGGTTGAGGTCGAGTGCGGGAAAGTTGTGGGCTGCTATGGCGCAGAGTTCTGTCTGACGTTCTACGTAAGTAGCCGATCGGAATCCGGTGGCGAGGAAAGAGCAGTCGATTCCGAATCCTCCGGTCAGGTCGGCCAGAGACTCACCTTGCAGGAGGCTTGCTTTATAACGGGCGGTGATTTCTGAAGAACATTGCTCCAGTGAAAGATGTTTCGGATACCATATATCGTCTATCTCTTTCCAGGAGGGGATTTTCTCGGCTGCGATTTGTCGTCCTGCTATTTGGGTGATAGCAGCCGGTATGTCTACATCGGGGTATTTCCGGGCTTGCAGGGCCAGGTTGCGTACATCGTCGGATTGATGTTCGTTGATAAACTGTCGGGTTTCGGGAGAGATTGGAGTCATAGGTCGTTATTGTTCGGGAAGTGGGATAAATAAGTCTGATGTCCGGATATTGCCTTGTTATTTATGGTATTACCTTATATTTTTGCTTTGCTACATCCCGGCTACAAAAGTTGAAGTGCCACCATTCGCTGGGCAGGGCGCGAAATCCGGCTTCTTTCATTACTCTCCGCAACAGTATCCGGTTCTGCCGTTCCGCCTCACTTATTTTTCCGTTTCGTACCAGTTCACTTTCTTGTGTGATATGGGCTTCTATCCCCAAGTGGTCTACCTTGGTTCCCATAGGCAAGGGTTGTTCGAGAGAATCCTGAATGCTGATGTCTACCGCCAGTCCGTAGTTGTGAAGTCCGCCGCCACGGTTCGGGTTGGAGACGTATTTGTATTTGGGTGTTCCTTTCACTACATTCCACATCTTTTTTTGTACGGACATCGGACGGGCGGCATCGTAGACAACGAGATTGTAGGAAGGATGCAGTTGTTTCAGTGCCTCCTGTGCTTTCACGAGGGCGTATGCTGCGTCGGGATGCAGATAGGCTTCCGACAAATCATCGTAAAGCACCTCTCCGGTGAAATTGTCGGCTTGTGTGTACATCAACTTCACGGTGATACTGCTGTCCAGTTCCGCTATATTGACCAGTCCTAAAGAATCCATGTAGAGAGCCATGGCACTTTTCTTTGGTTGAGGGGCAGGGGAACATTCTTCGCGGGGTTGCATATCATCCGACGGATGTTTGTATTCTGCCATGGTGAGCCTTTCCTTTTCCTTGTGACCGGAAACGGAAGTACATTCTGCCAGAAGCAGACAGAGGACAGGCAAACTATATTTTAGAAATCTCATTCGGGCTTTTGTATTTAGTGCGTCAAAGATACTTCTTTTTGGCTTTAGCTCCAATAAGCTACCTTTAAATCCTGATTGTTGGAGTGACCAGGTAATGCCACGGGGCTGTCACAGTTGTGCCACCGGCTTGGCACAACTGTGACACTTCGATGGCACAACTGTGACAAGCCGGTGGCACAAGGTAGAGGAATAAGGGCTTGTAGCGGCTCTTCCTATCGCCGGATGTTAGCGACTGCTTTCTTCAGATTGGCTGTTCCTTTCCATACGTCAAGCAGGTGCAGGATGTATCCGCTTTCGCTTTTGCTGTTATTGACCGATAGCAGTTCCGCATAGATTTCCCGTTCTTCCCGGTTCAGCCCTTGCAGAAAGGGGATGTTGGTGGTTGTTACTTGCTGTCACAATTGGGGCTTTCAGTATCGAAAGTTGGGCGGGAGTCAGGTTGAAACTGGATTGTATTACGTTGGACAGAGCGATGAGGCAGCGTGCCGTCATATAAGGTTGCGTCAACTTCCCCCAAAAGAAACAGGGAGCGTCTTTTTTCTCTATTTCACTGTATTTGGCGAGGAATAGTTCGTCCTGGTCGGCAGCGCGTTGCAATGCAGATAGAGCGGAGTCTTGATAAGAAATGGTATCAGCTATAGTTGGATAAATAGGTATTTGGTTGATTATTGCCTAAATATAGAAATTTATTTTTTGCAAGAAAAGAAGTTGCGGGATTTACACTACTTCTGAGGGTATGTATCACATTATAAGTTGAATAATTGAAGTTTGTAGAAGGAATATAACTACAATTCTTTATAATTTTGAACTATTCTTTATATATAAAAATATTATTCTTTATAACTAATATTAAATCATATTCTGCATTTAAATGTAAAATGATACCTTTGTTCGAGATTTAAATACCGTAATGACATAATTTAATTTATTAGATATACCGTATGAGCCATTTGTGAAAATCGCTCCAATATTGTTTGTTTTGTTTGTGTTATCCCATTTTGAGTGTCAAGTGTGACATCAGAATGGGATTTTTATTTTCTCAGATAGAACTCTTTAAAACTTTACATTGATCCAAAACTTGCCCGTCTTTTATGTTGAGCCGCTTTTATTTAAGAATAGACATATAACAAACAAAGAAGCCTTGTAAACATTACATTTACAAGGCTTCTTATGTGGACCAGCCTGGGCTTGAACCAGGGACCTCCAGATTATGAGTCTGTTGCTCTAACCAACTGAGCTACAAGTCCGATGTATCCTTTTATCGGATGCGGTGACAAAAATAGTATTTTCTATTGAATTATGCAAATTCTTTCAATAAAAAACTACGTGACTTTTCTTCTCAGAATTTATATTTGCGTTTCGGGTTCTTGGGGAACCAGCCTTTTTTTACTCTTTCTTCCTGTTCGAAAACCTCTTTGATTGTCCAGAAAGAGGAGAAGGCAAATACGCCTAGCAGAGAAGCTATGATGACGTTCTCGATGCTTAATGAGGCAACTACACCGGCAATACCGAGTATCAGGAATATCCACCAGCATTTTGTGCCCCAATAATATTCGGCCTTTACCACGACAGGGTGAAAAAGGCCGATAATCAAAAAGGTACAAATTCCGATGAATAACCCTGCAAGGTGATATTCACTTAGAAATTCCATGGGCTTACTTTTCTACTCGGATAGGAATTTCTTTTTTGATGCTTTGCTCCAGAGAAATCAATGTCTCGGTAGCTACTACACCCGGTATCTCTTGCATTTTGTTATTCAGCAAATCCATTAGGTGTTCATTGTCACATGCATAAAGTTTGGTCAGCATGGTATACGGGCCAGTGGTGAAGTGACATTCTACGATTTCCGGAATCTTCTGCAACTCGGCCACTACAGATTTGTACATAGAGCCTTTTTCCAGTTTGATGCCGACATACGTACATGTTCTGTATCCCAATGATTTCGGATTTACATGATAGCCTGAGCCTACGATGACACCCAAGTCAATCAATCTCTGCACACGTTGATGAATAGCTGCGCGTGACACTCCGCATTCGGCTGCTACGTCTTTGAAAGGGATGCGGGCATTCTGTGAGATAATCTCTAGTATTTGCCTGTCGAGGTTGTCTATTCTTTCCATAATAATAAATTGTAATTTCCAGTTGTTGTCAAATAGTAAGCAAATATAGAGATTTATTTTAATTATTCTTCTTTTCCGAGAAAAAAAATAGGAAAAAGCAAAAAAAAGAGGGGCAATCACTTTGCACCTCTTTCCTTTTTCTATTTAGACAGAAAATTATTTCTTATCCTTCTCGATACTCAACAGTTCAACTTCGAAAATCAAAGTAGAGAACGGTTTGATCTGGCCGCCTGATTCTCTTGCGCCATAAGCAAGATCCTGCGGGATATAAAGTTCCCATTTAGAACCTACGGGCATCATGGTCAATGCTTCTGTCCAGCCTTTGATAACTTGGTTGGCACGGAAAGTAGCCGGTTCGTTACGTTTGTAAGAGCTATCGAATTCAGTACCATCGATCAAAGTACCTTTGTAGTTTACTTTCACTTTGCAAGTGTCGGCAGGAATTTCACCTTTACCTTCAGTGATAACTTTATATTGCAGACCGCTCGGAGTTGTTTTCACACCTTCTTTAGCTTTGTTGTCGGCAAGGAATTTTTCGTTTTCAGCTTTGTAGTCAGCATATTTTTCTTCCAAAGCTTTTGTTTTGATAGCTTCCATAGCTGTACGAGTATAAGCCTGAGCAGCTTCCATAGACATTACGCCACCTTTTTCCAGCGTACCTGCGATGAAACCAGCCATGAAGTTGTCTTTGCTGATAGTTTTAGTAGAGTCACCGGCAAACAGTTCCTGATTGATGTTTTTTATCATACCGTTCTCGCCGCTGATTTGCTGACCGATTTGAATACCTGCCATGTAAGCAATGTCTTTTTTGCTGGTTTTGCTTACGCCGTCGTTCAAACCTTTGATGAATTCTGCCATATATGCAGTATCAACGTTCAAACGACCTGTCAGATAGCCTTTCAGACCTTGAGTCTGAGCCATACCGATAGAATAAGACAGTGAATCGAGGTCTGATTTCAGATTTGCTTTAGGAGCTTGAGCTGTACAAGAAGCAAGGCTTGCAGCAGCGGCGATTGCCATAAAAATACTAATTTTTTTCATTTTGCTTTGAAATTTTTATTTATAATACTTCAAGTAATTCTACTTCAAAAACGAGTGTGCTGTGAGGAGGAATCATTTCTCCGGCACCTCTTGCGCCATAGCCCAGGTCCGATGGGATATATAGTTTCCATTTAGCACCTTCCGACATCAGTTGCAGGGCTTCTACCCAACCCGGAATTACCTGGTTAACGCCGAATACGGCAGGTTCGCCACGCTGGATAGAACTGTCGAACAGGGTGCCGTCTACCAACGTGCCTTCGTAGTGGCATCTTACTTGGTCGGTCGCTTTCGGTTTTTTGCCTGTACCTTCATTGATAACCTCGTATTGCAATCCGCTGGGCAGTGTAACAATACCCGGTCTTTTTTTGTTTTCTTCGAGGAAAGCCTTTCCTTGTTCAATGGCGACAGCGCTCATTTTAGCTTCCAGTTCTTCGAAGTATTTGTTTACTATTTCGCGGGCTTCATTGTGGCTGATAGCCGTTTGATTACCTTCCAGTACGTCTCTGATTGCTTGTGCAAAATCATCTACTGCGAGACCTTGAATTCCCATACTTGATAAGTTTTGACCGATTCCAAGGCCAATAGCGTAACTAAATTTATCCATATAATGTTTTTTGTTGGCGATTGAAATGTATCACCTTCATGGTTTTAGCTTTCAATCAATTGCAAATTTATGAATCGCAAAAGTACGTGTTTTATTTGAATCATTTAGCATTTGGTATTTAAAAATTCTTATATCCGTGAAAGTTAACTGCTTTTCTTTAGATTATTTATTCTTTTGTTCCTGAGATTTAATCTCATTGATTCTAGTATTTGTGTATAGATTATAGTATATGTGATGCTAGTCTTTAGGCTACTTCAACTTAAATCCCCGCATTTTCGAAGCTAGATTATTAGGTGCAAAAGTTTTCTTTTATTCGATGATTCTGATTACATTTGTATATCTTAAAATGAACAGAAGGAGGAACGATTATGAAGAATCTGGTAATATTGACGGGTGCCGGTATGAGTGCCGAGAGTGGAATCAGTACGTTTCGTGATGCTGGCGGTCTGTGGGACCGGTATCCGGTGGAGCAAGTGGCTACTCCGGAAGGCTATCAGCGCGACCCTGCATTGGTGATAAACTTTTATAATGAACGCCGGAAACAGTTGTTGGATGTGACGCCGAATCGCGGGCATGAATTATTGGCGGAGCTGGAAAAGAATTTCAGAGTAACGGTGGTAACGCAGAACATTGATAATTTGCACGAAAGAGCCGGAAGCAGTCATATTATTCATCTGCATGGTGAACTGACAAAAGTATGTTCCAGTCGTGATCCTTATAATCCCCATTATATAAAGGAATTAAAACCTGAAGAATACGAGGTGAAACTTGGAGACAAGGCGGGAGACGGAACACAGTTGCGGCCTTTTATAGTTTGGTTCGGCGAGGCGGTCCCCGAAATTGAGACAGCTATTCAATATGTGGAGAAAGCGGACATTTTTGTAATTATCGGCACTTCGCTTAACGTGTATCCTGCAGCGGGATTACTTCATTATGTACCGCGGGAAGCAGAGGTGTATCTCATTGACCCAAAGCCGGTGGATACACATACTTCTCGTCCGGTACATGTGATTCAGAAGGGAGCTTCTGAAGGAGTGGCTGAGTTGAAACAGTTGTTGGGCGTTTAAAACCCTTTCCTGTCTTTATTCCAGTTCAGAGGTAAAAATATGATTATTCCGGAGCACTTCCGAAATTTCGAGTGCGGTGATGCCACTGCACTCGATTCTTAATATTTTTTCCCAATCCTCAAAGTCTACATTCCATTTGTCGATTTGGGGATATTGTGCCAGAAGTTTCTCGATGCGTTTGATGTCGCATTTTCTGGTGATAGAAGTTCGAAAAATCAGAATCTTATTTTCCATGTCTTTTAGAGTTTTATTGATGTGAACGGAACTCTCGAATGGTCATATTGAAATATTGTCTGAAGTTGCGGCTTAATAGTGAAAGGCTGCTAAAACCGCATAGACGGGCAATTTCGGTGGCAGAAAGTTCCTTGTTCCTCTTTAATAATTGTGCTGCTTTTTCAATCCGGGTGCGTTTGATATAATCTGTGGGAGTTTCTCCTGTCAGAATAGTAAATACGCGATGGAAGTGGAAAGGTGAAAAACAGGCGATGCCTGCCATTTTCTGTAATGGTAGTGGCTGGTCTATGTTGTTATGGATGTAGTCGGTGACTTTGTTTATCCGTAACAGGTATTCTTGCTTATTTAATTCTTTCGTTTCCATATCTTTTTGCAAAGTAAAGGATAATAATTGCCGGAGAACTATCCTATTTTGCTAACTTCTCCGGCAGCTGGCAATTATCTTTTTTGTCCTATATAGAATACATAACCATAATATTCTTTATACTTGTCATACAGACTCTGCTCATGCCGTTGCCCGGCAATGAGGTCTGCGGCTGCGGCATTTCCCGAGTATTCCTTCAAAAAAGCTTCCTGGGCCGGGAACTGGGGAGCATAGAAATGTTCTGTCCAACAGTTCTCCGGTAAAATGAAATGGGCTGTCAGTGTATAGCCGGCTTTCTCCATTTGTGCTATTTTTGTCGGGATAGTATCAATTTCCGGGTAATTGGCGAGCCAGAAGTCTTCTATTTCGGCAGGGCGTTCCGGGGTAAACCAGGAGGCTTCTGTTACGGCGATGAATCCGTCCTTTTTCAGGAATCTGTTCCATTCGTTCATGCCACGTTCGAATCCTATATTATAGATAGCGCCTTCGGACCAGATAAGATCGAGTTCTTCGTTTTGAAACGGCAGATTGTCCATTGAGCCGACAATGCCTTTTACTCTGTTTTCGCAATGGGTATTTGCTGCATTTCTGTTGAAGAACTCTATAAAATCGGGGAAAAGGTCGATGCCTGTAATCTGTCCTTTTGTATAGTTAGCTAATACCATTGTCTGTCCGCCTGTACCGCAGCCAATATCGGCGATTTTGGCTTCGTCAGACAGTTCGTTGATGAAACTTACGGCTTTTTGTGTGACTTCGGGACTTCCGGGACCTTGGCGTTCTAATAACTTGAAGTAATTACATATCATTGTGAAATCGAAATCGTGGATTGATTTTAAATCGTTACTCATTGTTTTTTAATGTTTTAGGTGTACGCCAAATGAATGCATACAATGATGCCCGACTCATTCGACTATACAAATTGTTTTAAAATTCAGATAATAGAATATAACTCTGACATGACTATGTCAGAGAAAACATAAGGGATAATCTGTAGTGAGAGGAAGACTAACAGATTATTTACAGAACGGAATCCTTACGGAATGAAAATGAGTTAAACATCCAATTTTTCTTTTAGTTCGTGGCAAAGATATGTTTTTTAGAGATAAACGTCCGTAAATTCTATAAAGAAAAATACTGTAAACGTGCATTTTAGCAAGAATCGTCAAGTGTATTTTTAGTACTTAGTCGAATAAATGATATAAAAAGGCTATGTATTGAAGTAATAATTAAGTATTATTTGTATTTTTGTAACTTGAAATCTAATTATATATTACATGAAAAGAAGCTTTATCTTTCTCTTGGGCCTTTTGTGTATTATAATGGTGGAGGCTAAAAACCATTACTTTAAACATCTGGGAGTTTCTGACGGATTATCTCAGGTTTGTATATTTTCAATTTATCAAGATGAGTTGGGTGCAGTATGGTTAGGCACTTCGGAGGGATTAAACAGATATAATGGTAAAGATGTAAAAATATTCCGTCCTTCGCAGGGAAATGAAGGTCTGACGAATAATGAGATCAATAAACTGTGTGGAGATAAAAAAGGAAGAATATATATTCGTTCGGGTAATGACTTGATAAAATTTGAACTTTATAAAGAACGGTTTACCTGTTTACTTCGGAATGATGTAAGAGATCTTTTCTGTAAAGAAGATACGTTGTGGGTTAGTTGCAAATCTGGTATCTATTATTATACAGCTGAAAGTTCAGAATTGACTTTTTTCACGAAATTACAGGGAGGAGTAGGTGCGGAAGGTATGATATATGTCGATAACGATTTTATATGGGTTGCTACCAATCATCTAGTTGCTATTTCGCGCAAAAATCCAAAGCAACAAAAGATACTAGCTTCATTCGACAGAGGTAGCCAATGTATTTCAGGAGATAGTGCGGGTAATATATGGGTAGGTACCTGGAACGGTTTGTATAAAATCTCCGCCAATAGGGAAATGACACGTTATATAAATTCTTCAGACAAAGGAGAATTGTCGGATAATCAGATTCGATGTGTATTGGAAGATGACTTCAAACATATATGGGTAGGTACTTTTCGCGGACTTGATTGTTATGATCCTACAATTGATAAATGGGAGCATTATACACGTTATGGTGATTCTCCAAACACCTTGAGCCACCACTCCGTTTTATCTCTCCACAAAGATATGCAAGGTAATATTTGGGTAGGAACTTATTATGGAGGTGTAAATGTCTTTAATCCGAGTAAGACTAGTAATCATTTTTACTATGCAGAGCCGTTGCAGGAAGACTGTTTGAGTTTTCCTGTCGTTGGAAAGATGGCGGAGGATAGTAGTGGAAGATTGTGGATTTGTACAGAGGGAGGAGGATTGAATTGTTATAATGCAGATACTGGGATATTTACTTGGTATCAACATCGGAAAGGTGATGCGAGTAGTGTGGGTAGTAATAATCTCAAGTCAATATTCTATCGAAAAGAAAATGAACGGCTATATGTTGGTGCTCATCTTGGGGGAATATTTGTGTTGGATCTGAAATCGAATAAAGGACATACGCTTCATAATATAGTAGGTGATCCCACATCATTACCGCATGAGATAGTGAACGATATTCAAGAGTATAAGGATGGGCTTGCTTTATTAACACAGGGAGGGGTTGCTTTTATGGATCCGGTGACTGAGAAATTTTCACCACTCTCGAATGATGTAAATGTCCGGAAGCTATTGAATAAAAGATATGCTTTTGAAACGTTCCTGATTGATAGTCGACAACGTATGTGGTTGGCATCGGTTAATGGAGGTGTTATTTGCGTGGATTTGCCTTCATCAAAAATAACTGAGTATGCAATGGATACTAATAATCCTTCTTCAATAGGACGATTTAAAGTTGTCCATATTTTTGAGGACAGTAGAGGAAGTGTATTCTTTTGTACGATAGGATCGGGTATATATGAATATCAAGAAGGGGAGCAATCATTTAAGTCATACAGTACCTCGAATCAATGTCTGCCGAGTGATTATTGTTATTATATCTGTGAATCTGTTGAAGATCATCGTTTATTTATTCTTCATGGAAAAGGACTTTCTATTTTTAATAGAGAGAAAGGAGAAGTTGAAAATACCTATCACCTGTTTAATCAGACTTATAGTCAGGGATCTGCTTTGTATCTAGATAAGAATGGAACTCTTTTTATTAGCGGTACTAATGGCTTGGCTTTATTCCAGAAGCAATCTTTATATGCTTTACCTTCCAAGAATCTTTTGAATTTTGATAAATTGTTTATTTTCAATGAAGAAATTTGTCCTAATGACCAGTCTGGTATTTTGACTGATATACTGGCGAAGACATCGGATATTTATTTAAGCTATAAACAAAATAATATAACTGTTGAATTTGCATCCTTTAATTATAATAATGATCGTAACCGTTTATTTGAGTATCGTTTAGAAGGATTTGATAAGGCTTGGACTCAAACCACTGGTACAACAATAACTTATACGAATTTACCTCCTGGTGAATATATACTTAGAGCCCGTCCATTAGCTGGTAAAGAAAATCTGGATGAGGAAGTTCATTTGAATATACATGTTTCTGCTCCTTTTTATGCCACTGTCTGGGCCTATTTTTTCTATCTTCTATGTTTGCTAGGGGTGATGATTGCATTTATTCGTTTCAAAACTCGTCAGGCTGCTTTAAAGTCCTCTTTGGAGTTTGAAAGAAAGGAAAAAGAGAGGATTGAAGAACTGAATCAGGTAAAATTACGTTTCTTTACGAATATCTCTCATGAATTCCGTACCCCATTAACACTCATTCTTGGACAGATTGAGGTATTGATGCAGATGGATTTGGGCACAACTATTTATAACCGTATCCTTCGCATTTATAAAAATGCATGGCATATGCGGAATCTGATATCAGAATTGCTTGATTTTCGTAAACAGGAACAAGGTTATTTGAAACTTAAGGTTGAAGAACAGAATCTGGTCACATTTACGCGACAGATTTATATGTGTTTCTATGAGTATGCACAAAAAAAAGAGATTACGTATCGTTTTGATAATGTAGAAGAAACAATTTCTGTCTGGTTTGATTCAAAACAATTACAGAAAGTTATTTTTAATTTATTGTCGAATGCTTTTAAATACACACCCAATAAAGGAAGTATAAGGGTAGAGGTAAGAATGCTTGCTTCTCAAGCGATTGTGTCGGTATGTGATACAGGAGTCGGCATTCCGGAAGAACATATTTCAAAGATTTTTGAGAGATTTTATCAAACAGATAATTCTTCTTCGTTCACATTAGGAACGGGCATAGGATTGGCATTGGCTAAAGGAATAATGAATATGCATCATGGAAAGATTGATGTAGAAAGTACTGTGGGAAAAGGTACTAAATTCACGTTATCTCTTCCTTTGGGAAATCGTCATTTTAGTGATGAAGAAATGGCTACTGTAGAAAGTAGAGAGTCAGTAATTATTTCCGAGGCGGTTCCTATGCTTCCCTTTGAACAAATAATGGATGTGGAAGAAGAAAAAACGAAAGTACAAGAGAATATTAAGGAAGAAGATAAACCCATTATTCTTTTGGTAGATGATAATGAAGAATTGTTGTCTATGCTGGAAGATCTGTTTTTGCCGACATATAAGGTATATATTGCACATGATGGACGTGAAGGATTGGAAATGGCACGACAAATTCAGCCGGACTTGATCATAAGTGATGTGATGATGCCTGAAATGTCTGGTAAAGAATTATGTTATAAGATTAAAACCAATGTGGAACTTTCTCATATTTCTGTGGTTTTATTAACGGCTCAGACTTCTGTTGAGTATGTTGTGGAGGGGTTAATGTTTGGTGCAGATGATTATGTAACGAAACCATTTAATGTAAAAGTATTGATTGCTCGTTGTAATAATCTGATTAAAAATAAAAAACGTTTGATAGCACATTATGCAGGTAAGACCATTACGGAGTCTCCGGTGACAGAAGCTATAAATGAAAGAGATAAGGAATTATTAGCGAAATGTGTGAATATTATTAAGGAGAACTTTGAAAATCCTGCTTTTGATGTTACTGCTCTTGCTTCCGAACTCTGTGTGGGACGTAGTAAACTATATATGCAATTCAAACAAATGACCGGATTGACTCCGAATGAGTTTATTCTAAAAATAAAGTTGGATGAGGCAATGTCTTTATTGAAGAACCATCCGGAATTAAATATCTCGGAGATTTCTATACGGTTAGGGTTTTCTTCTCCACGTTATTTCAGTAAATCTTTCAAAGCATTTTTTGGGGTCGCTCCGCAAACTGTAAGAAGTAGGAAGAAAGAATAATGTGTCTTTCATCTACTATCAAATTATACATGACATCCACTAATATTGTACATAAGAGGTCTTATTAAATTGGAGAAAAAGGCTAAAATATGACCAAATCTTCCATTTTAGGTGTTCATTTTTTCCATGTGGATTCATACGTCTACTTTTTGTAATATTTGTATTTATAGGTATTGTGTTTCTCCTCTACTTTTACATCGCTTTAATTTAGTTTTAGTACATAAAATCAAAAAGTTAATTAAACAAGTATGACAGGGCACAAAAAAATATGGAAATAAAATTTTTATAATTACTGAAAATCAGACCAATGCATTAAGAGAAGAAATTAATATGGCTGATTATAAAAAAAACGGTAATAGATGTGGCGGCTATGACCGATGAAATATGAGAAGATTTCAAGCAATCAAAGACTTCTAATTATACTCATTATAATATAACTTATCACATGAAAAGCAAATTAATAACATTATTCTTACTATTAGTTACTATTGGTTCGATAACCTCCGCTCAGGGAATTAAAGAAGAAATCTCTTTAAAATATGGAGCAACGAATGAGGGGAAGCGACAGGATCCTGCAATGCAAAAATTCCGGGATAATCGTTTGGGAGCCTTTATTCATTGGGGATTGTATGCCATTCCTGGGGGTGAATGGAACGGAAAAATGTACGGTGGGGCTGCTGAATGGTTGAAGAGTTGGGCAAAAGTACCTGCTGATGAATGGCTGAAACTGATGGATCAATGGAATCCTACCAAATTTGATGCAAAGAAGTGGGCAAGAATGGCTAAAGAGATGGGAGCTAAGTATGTAAAGATAACAACGAAGCATCATGAAGGTTTCTGTTTGTGGCCGAGTAAATATACTCAATATACGGTAGCGAATACTCCTTATAAAAAAGACTTGTTGGGCGAAATGGTAAAAGCCTACAACGATGAAGGTATTGATGTACATTTCTATTTTTCAGTGATGGATTGGAGCCATCCGGATTATCGTTACAGTATAAAATCTGAAGAAGATAGTATTGCGTTCAGCCGTTTTCTGGAGTTTACAGACAATCAATTGAAAGAACTGGCCACACGTTATCCTACAGTGAAAGATTTCTGGTTTGATGGTACATGGGATGCAAGTATTAAGAAGAATGGTTGGTGGACAGCTCATGTGGAACAAATGCTGAAGGAGATGCTTCCGGGGGTTACTATTAATAGCCGTCTGCGTGCCGATGATAAAGGAAAACGTCATTTCGATAGTAATGGTCGTTTGATGGGAGATTATGAATCAGGTTACGAACGTCGTTTACCTGATCCAGTAAAAGACCTTAAGGTTACCCAATGGGATTGGGAGGCTTGTATGACTGTACCCGAAAACCAATGGGGATATCATAAAGACTGGTCATTGAGTTATGTCAAAACTCCGATTGAAGTACTTGATCGTATTGTACATGCTGTTTCTATGGGAGGAAATATGGTTGTAAACTTTGGTCCTCAAGCAGATGGAGATTTTCGTCCGGAAGAAAAAGCTTTGGCGACTGCTATCGGCAAATGGATGAATCGTTATGGAAAGGCCGTTTATGCCTGTGATTATGCCGGATTCGACAAGCAGGATTGGGGATATTACACACGCGGTAAAAATGGTGAAGTGTATATGGTGGTATTCAATCAACCATATAGTGAACGTTTGATAGTAAAAACCCCGAAAGGAATTTCAGTTGAAAAAGCTTCTTTATTAGATACTAACGAAGATATCAAAGTTGTTGAAACAGCTCGTAACGAATATAATGTATCTGTTCCTAAGAAGAATCCGGGTGAACCTTATGTTATTCAGCTTAAGGTGCGTGCGGCTAAAGGAACAAAAGGTATTTATCGGGATGCTTTAACATAAATCAAAAGAGGATTGTAATATGAAGTTCAAATTTACATTCATTTTGTTAGTATTGATCGGGCAGTTTTTCTCTCTCACTGCCCGGGAAGTGACCTCTTTCAATGAAGGTTGGTTATTCAAACGCGGTCCTTTTTCGGAAGACCCAGTAAAAGTTGTTGCTCAATGGGAGGGGAAATGGGAAACTGTAAGTCTGCCTCACACATGGAATGCTAAAGATATGCAGGTAAAGGCTGCTTCTTTTTATGAAGGAGTTGGCTATTACAAGAAAAAACAATTCTTTAATGAAGAATTGAAAGGGAAGCGTGTGTTTCTTCGGTTTGAAGGTGTGGGCGCAAACACCGAGGTATATGTTAACAGTAAGCTTGTAGGAACCCATAAAGGAGGTTATAGTGCTTTTGCTTTTGAGATAGGAACAGCTTTGAAATTTGGAGCTGAGAATGAGATCATGGTAAAAGCTGATAATACCGCACGACCGGATGTTATTCCGGTGAATCATAGCCTTTTCGGAGTGTATGGAGGTATTTATCGCCCGGTATGGCTAATTATTACTGAACAAAATAATATAACAGTTACCGATTGTGCTTCTCCAGGTGTTTATATTACTCAGAAAAATGTTTCGAAACGTTCTGCAGATATTACTGTAAAAGTAAAATTAGACAATGGCAGCCTTACTCCTGCGAATTTAGTACTTGAAAATACTCTCTATACCCAAGAAGGAAAGAGAGTTGCTTCACATCGCCTTCCTTTGGAATTAACTCCTCAAGGAACGCAAACTTATTTTTCAACTTTTAAATTAAACAAACCTCATCTTTGGCAGGGACGTAAAGATCCTTATTTGTATAAGGTCGTTTCACGTTTGGTATCAGAAGGAAAGGTTATTGATGAAGTTATCCAGCCTTTGGGTGTTCGTAAGTTTGAGGTTGTTGCTGGTAAAGGATTTTATCTGAATGATGAGAAATATCCGATGTATGGTGTAACTCGTCATCAGGATTGGTGGGGATTAGGAAGTGCTTTAACTAATAAAGAACATGATTTTGATTTAGCACAGATAATGGACGTAGGGGCCACAACTGTCCGTTTCGCCCATTATCAACAATCAGATTATCTCTATTCTCGTTGTGATTCTTTGGGATTGGTTATTTGGGCTGAAATCCCTTTTGTGAATCGTGTGACAGGATACGAAACGGAAAACGCACAGTCTCAGCTTCGTGAGTTGATTCGTCAGAGTTTTAATCACCCTTCTATCTATGTTTGGGGGTTACATAATGAGGTATATCAACCTCACGAATATACAGCCGGGCTGACGCAGGCACTTCATAATCTTGCCAAGACAGAGGACCCGGATCGTTATACTGTAGCTGTCAATGGTTTCGGACATGCTGAACATGCAGTGAATCAGAATACAGATATTCAGGGGATGAACCGCTATTTCGGATGGTATGAGAAGAAGCTACAAGATATTGAACCATGGGTGAAAGGATTGGAAGAAAAGTACCCGTGGCAAAAGCTGATGTTGACAGAATATGGTGCGGATGCCAATTTGGAACATCAGACTGAATATCTCGGTGATGCATTGAATTGGGGAAAACCTTTTTATCCGGAAACATTCCAGACTAAAACGCATGAATATCAATGGAGTGTTATTTCGAAACATCCTTATATCATTGCTTCTTATCTATGGAATATGTTTGATTTTGCTGTGCCGATGTGGAGTCGGGGTGGTGTACCTGCTCGTAACTTGAAAGGCTTGATGACTTTTGACCGGAAAATCAAGAAGGATTCTTATTATTGGTATAAAGCCAACTGGAGCAAGGAGCCTGTATTGTATTTGACGCAGCGCCGAAATGCGGATCGTGAGCGGAAACAGACCTCTGTGACAGTTTATTCTAATATTGGTACTCCTATAGTATATCTTAATGGTAAAGAATTGACAGGCATTCGCAAGGGATATACTGATGTGCATTATGTTTTTGATAATGTAACACTGGAACAAGGTAAAAATGTAATAAGAACCGTTGCAACACATAACGGAAAAGAATACACGGACGAAATTGAATGGAATTATACAGGAGAAAAGAAACGCAATGCTGACTCGCGTGAGAATAAGAACGAACATGCTGGTTGGTAATTGCTTGTTTAGAATATATAAAACAATATTGTTGAATCTTTAAATATGAAAGCCTATGTGAAACTATGATCTTACATCAATTCGAAAAACACTTAGAATTAAAAATGTTATGGAAAAAAAAACATCTAAATTACTTATGGAATACAAGAAATTTTATTTATTAATTATCGTATGCCTCTTTTCTATAGGAATATTCGCTCAGAGCGGTACGGAGAAGATTAGCATTTCGTTTAGTAAAATACCTTTAAAAGAAGCTATGGCAAGAGTAGAGAAGGCTTCGGGGTATTTGTTCTCTTATGATGCGACTGAAATAAATGCAGAACAATTGGTAAGTCTGAACTGCAAGAATGAAGAAGTGCGTCTGGCGCTTCGTAAAATGTTTGAACCGACTAATATTACATTCAAATTTCAGAATAAACAAATCGTGTTGGCTCTTTCTTCTAAAGACGCGTTGACTTCTAAAAAAGGAACTACTAAAACTGTTACAGGTACCGTTTCCGATGGAGCAGGGGAGCCTATTATCGGTGCCACAGTAATAGTAAAAGGTACTATTAACGGTGTATTAACCGATATGGATGGTAAATACACTATTAAAGCAAGAGAAGGGGAAGTTTTGGAATTCCGTTATATTGGTTATAATAGTGTTGAACAGAAAGTAAAGGATAAAAGTGTTATCAACATTGCTATGGCGGAATCGAATGTAAATTTGGATGACGTTGTTGTCATTGGTTACGGTTCACAGAAGAAAGAAAGTGTAGTATCTTCTGTGAATACAATGAAACCTGCAGAGATTGCTATACCAACGCGTAGTTTATCAAATACGATTGCTGGGCAGGTTGCTGGTGTGATTGCTATTCAGCGTTCTGGAGAACCGGGAAATGATGATGCCGATTTTTGGATTCGTGGTCAAAGTTCGTACGCTGGTGGTACGAGTCCATTGGTGTTGGTGGATGGTGTTCCTCGTAGCATGAATGATCTTGATACAGATGAAATTGAGACATTTACTGTCTTGAAAGATGCCGCTGCCACTGCTGTATATGGTTCTGAAGGTGCTAATGGTGTAGTTTTGATTACAACAAAACGTGGGCGTGCACAAAAAACTATTATTACTTTCAACGCACAATATAGTATTGCTACTCCTACCCGTATGCCGGAGTTGATGAACTCTTGGGATTATTTATCAATGTGGAATGAAGCGTCTTGGAATGATGCTGGTAATCCTAATTGGGATAGTTATATGCAAAATAGTGCTCCATACAGTGCCGAAGCATTGGCAAGGTATCGGGATGGAGTTGATCCGGATTTATACCCGAATTCTATTTGGACCGACTTATTATCTAATAACACGCAGAATCAACGTTATACAGTAAATCTGCGAGGAGGTTCGGAAAAAACTAAGTTCTTTGTATCAGGAGCTTATTATAAGGAAAATGGTATGTTTAAATCGAATCCATTGGATGACTACAATGCCAATATCGGATTGGAACGTTATAATTTGCGCTCCAATGTAGATATGGATATTACTCCGACGACCAAACTTTCCGTTGATATGAGTGGACAATACAGAACTCAAAATAACCCCGGAAATTCTTCTGACCAGATTTTTAAACATATCATACTTTTCCCGACTCATTTGGTACCTTTTACATGGTCGGACGGGACTGCTGCAGTTTGTGATACAGATGCAGACGGACGTTATAATCCTTATAACTTGCTTAACTACTCCGGTTATTCTAAGAAATGGTCTGTAGCAATGCAAACCAAGGCAACTTTAAGACAAAAGCTCGATTTCATTACGAAAGGACTGTCTGTTCAAGGTAGTATAAGTTTCGATGCAGATTTCAGTTCTACTCTAGCCCGTTCGACGAGTCCGGATAAATATACAGTTAAAGGTAGAGATGAAAACGGTCAGCTTATAAAGACATTATTTGCAGAAGGTAGTCCTCTTGGAGAAGCATCTGTAAGTACAAGCAGTGGTACAAAGAAGATCTATATTGAAGCGCAGTTGAATTACGAACGAACTTTTGCCAAGAAGCATGCTGTTACGGGAACTTTTGTGTACAATCAAAAAGAAACTCAATACCAAGGTTCCAGAAATTCGAGTGGAGCACAAACTGTCGGTGGCTTGCAACTGTTGCCTTACCGCAAGCAGAATATTGTAATGCGTGGTACCTATGCATACGACGGTCGGTATATACTGGAAGCCAGTTTTGGTGCGACAGGTAGTGAAAATTTTGCTCCGGGTAATCGTTGGGGTGTGTTCCCTGCAGTAGGTGCTGCTTGGAATGTTCATGCTGAGAAATTTATGCAGAAGGAAAACGTCTTGGATATTCTTAGTAAATTGCGTTTAAGAGCTTCTTATGGTCTTACAGGAAATGACAACACAGGAAGTTCCCGTTTTGTATATAGAGAACTATTGACTAATAGCGGTAGCCAGAATATCGGTCTGAATCCGGGAACAAACGGCGGTCCTACAACTTCTATAGGTCGAATTTATGAAAATACATTTGCTGCTCCATACATTAGCTGGGAAATAGAGAAGAAAAGTAATTTCGGTATTGATATGGGATTATTCCGTGGTCGTGTTGATATCACTGCTGATTATTTCTATAATCGACGTGAAGATATTTTAATTCAGCGTGTAACTATTCCTACGGCTACCGGTTTCCGTGTAAATCCATGGCAGAATTTTGGTGTCACGACTAATGAAGGTTTTGATGCTAGTATTACAGTTAAGCATAACATCGGAAAAGATTGGGTTCTTTCAGCCAGAGGTAATGTAACATACGCTGTTAACAAGATTGTCGAAAAGGATGAGATTCCGCAGGCTTATCCATGGCTTGCTCAAACGGGCACTTCTATCGGAACAAATAAAATATATGTCGCAGAAGGGTTATTTACGAATCAGGATTTTATTATTACTGAAAAGTCTGATGGTAGCTACAATTATAAGCTGAAAGACGGAATAGCCACTTATGCTGCCGACGTGAAACCCGGTGATATCAAATACAAAGACTTGAACGGTGATGGTGTTATTAACGATAATGACCAAACTTATTATAGTGGTATCTATCCAAATAACCCGCAGCTTGTTTACGGTTTCGGACTTAATGTGCAATATAAAGGTATCTATGCTGGTGTATTCTTCCAGGGAGTAGATAAAACATCTGTCAACTTGAAAGCTAATACAAGTTACTTTGTTCCGTTTGCTAATGGAAAAGACCAGTCTTCTGCACGTGTGCAAGCTGCCGATCACTGGAGGGCAAGTGATCCCAACAATATGAATGTATTATATCCTCGTTTGCATACCAATGAATATAGTAATAATACGCTGAATAGTACATGGTGGTATAGAAACGGAAGTTTCCTTCGCCTGAAGAATGTGGAACTTGGTTATCAGTTTGATAAGAAATTGGTTCAGAGATGGAAAATGCAGAACCTTCGTGTATATGTGCAGGGAAGCAATCTTGCCGTATGGGATCACGTGAAAATGTGGGATCCGGAAATTGGAAACAGTGGTGCACGATATCCGATTAACGCTACTTGGACTTTCGGTCTTGATGTGACTTTTTAACCAATAATCAATTATAAGAATAATTATGAATATTATAAAAACAATATGTACAGCAACCGCCGTTTTATTGGCAGGTATGTTGACCTCTTGCTCAGATTATCTGGATGTTTCTAAAGAACTTGCTAAGAATCTGGACAAAGAAGAAGTTTTTTCCAAAGCTAAATATATCAAACAATGGTATGCGGAACTTTATCAAACCTGTCCGAATTATTCGGAAACAGGTTTGGATGTGCAAGGTTCAAATGGAACTGTTAATGCGCAAGCTATCTATTCTGGAGAAATTGTTTGTGCTCATCCTAATGTACTGAAATTCGGACAGAATACTTTTACCCCTAGTAGTACCACTCACAACCGTTGGTGGAATTGCTATAAACAAATTCGCCAGGCAATGATCTTTTTGGATATGGCGCCTGAAAGCATAGGTGATCCGATCAATGCTGACGGTTATATTTCAGTGGAAGAAATGCGGCGTTATAAAGCGGATGTTACTTACTTACTTGCTTATAATTATTTCTTGCTGTTTGAATTTTATGGACCTACGCCTATTATTCCCGAGACTGCTGATCCTTCGGATGAAAACCTTGATTATGCACGTGCATCTGTGGATGAAATGGTAGGGCACATTGATCAATTATTGGAATCTCTCATAAGCGGTGAATATAGAGATGACCTGCCTGAAACGATTAAGACAGGAACAGGGGATGATTCCAGCCATGACAATAGTATGTATAATCTTCGCGAAATCCTGCGTCCTACAAAAGCGGCAGCTTTAGCATTACGTGCACGTTTGTGGGTATATGCAGCTTCTCCTCTGTTTAATGGAGGTTATCAGGAGGCGTTAACTCTGACAAATCATGATGGAAAGCGTTTGTTTCCCGATCGCGATGCCAACAAATGGCAAACTGCCAAAACGCATCTTGAAGCTCTGTTGAGATTTGCAGACTCAAAAGGTATGGGCCTGTATTATTCCAAAGATAAAGATCCTCATGCATCAATCTATGAATTGTTCCAATATTATAACGATGAGATTCTTTGGGCTAACGGAAATAACGATTATAATGATGGCGTCACCGCTAAAATGGAAGCTCGTACGATTCCCGGAGACATCCCTAGCGGTATGGGTAATGTAGGTTTTTACCAGAATATTGTAGACTTGTTCTTTACAAACAGTGGGTTGGATATCAATGAAGACCCTGATTATAATGAAAACGGATTCACGGACTGGGCAAATATTTGTAATGAGAAAAAACATGTCGACAAGCATATCTTCAATATGTACATTAATCGCGAACCCCGTTTCTATGCGGATGTTACATACGAAGGAAAGAGTTGGCATATACAAAGAAGCGGTTATGCGGATTGGGGAGCCTATTTCAGTAAGGGTGGTGCAGCCTATAGAGATAATACAATGCATGCACGCGCCGGTTATCTGCTCTATAAATTTAATAACCGCTCGTTGCTGAAAGAAGGATCAAATCCTACGGACTGGGGACGCCCGTGGATTTATTTCCGTCTGGCAGACTTCTATTTGTACTATGCAGAAGTATGTAATGAGATAAATCCGAATGATGCAAATATTATCAAATATTTGGATTTGGTACGTGAACGTGCCGGCATTCCCGGATATAAGGATCTGGCTACGAAGGCTGCGCCTTATGGAAAGAACATTATAGGAAATCAAGAATTACAACGTGAGGCTATCTACCGTGAGCGTATTATTGAAATGTTGGGAGAAGGAAACTATTATTTTGACATGCATAGATGGATGCGTGCTGGATGGTCGCAAGATGAGACTACCGGTAAATGGATCAAAGATAATGAAGATAAATTATTGATACGTTACGGTATGGACATCGATAAAGCATCAGTGAAAACGTACAATAGTGCTAAAAACACTGGCATTGAATTTTATGATAAAATCGGTGAAGGTTCATTTTATAACCGTATTGTAGTGGACAGATATCCATGGTCAAAAGCTATGTTACTTTATCCTGTACCTTACAATGAAATGCAGAAGAGTGAATTGACGGTTCAAAACCCGTTGTGGAATTAATCGTAATGACAATTTGATAAACAAAGGCAGAGACCGGTCTCTTTTGTACCGACTTTGCCTTTGCTTTACACATTATCCATAGTGGACTACCTTTAATATAAGTTCTAACATAAATAAGTTAACGTAAAATATCGAAATAAGGTCATGAAAAATACAAAAATACGTATCATAAAAGGCCAATGGTATAAGTTGAAGGTAATCTTATTATCTTTACTTTACCCTTGTTTAAGTTACTCATGTAGTAGTGACAGCGCAAGTCCGGCTATTCCTGATGATTGGCTTACTATTTCTACAGAGTCCGTGAGTTTCTCTTATGAGGGAGGGACAGAAAATCGTAAGTTCGTATTGGGGCAAGGATTGGATATGAACCAGATAACCTCTACTTTAAGTAATAAGGGAGACGACTGGTTGACTGCCCTTGTTGAAAATGGTAAAATGACGATTATATGCGAACGTTCTTTCACAGAGAGAGTCAGAAGTTCTGTGTTGACATTGATGTATGATGACAATCATAAATGTAATATCACAATTTCTCAAGAAGCAGCTCCCAGTTCTGCTGACAAATTGATAAAAGTAATTGGCGGCGAGGCCACTTCTGAGGAAACGCAAGGTAAAGATACAGACAAAAATCCGTTGACCTTAGAGATGTCCTATGATGGAAATAAGAAAACATATTTTAATTCCGCTTTCGGACAGGTTTCGTATCCGTTTTCTATCAGATATGAATTGGAGAAGGGGCATACACTGAACAGCATCGTCTATACTCCACGCACTGACTCTGGAAACAAATGGGGCTCATTCGATCAATTTACAGTGGAAGTTTCGACAGCCGACAAGCCGGATGATTTTGTGAAAATAGGTGATTATGCAAGAGGTAATGGGGTGCATACGCCATTTACCATAAAGTTGTCATCACCTGTGGAAGATGCTAAATTTGTTCGTTTTATCATAACTAAAGCCTATGAGGATAGAGTAAGTTGTGCTGAGATGGAATTTTATGAAGCTAGTAGTAATAAATTTGATCCAGCTGCAATTTTTGCTGATAATATGGGTTTACAGCTTAAAGCTGGCGTGACAGAAAAGCAGATTAAGCAAATCCCTAATGAATATTTGAAAGAATTGGGACTTGCTTTGCTGAGTGGAAACTATGAGTCTGCTTATCGACTGGCGGATTATCGTCCTTATCAGAATCCTGCAGTAATGGCTACAAGGAATAAGACATCCAAATATAGCTTGAGAGATAATCCGACTGGAATTTATGCAAAAGCTGATGAAACTTTGGCTGTATTTGTCGGTGACATTTATGAAGGTGGTAAAGTTTCAATGCTTATTCAAGATCTGAACGGCGGTTACAACAATTCGAAAACCTATGAGTTATCAGAAGGATATAATGAGATAACAGTAGAGGTAGGCGGTTTGATTTATATTTTGAATCATGTAAATGATGACATTCCTCTCCGGCTTGAAGATGCTGATAATGACCAGAAAAGGAATATTGAGGCAAAGACGGTAAAAGTACATTTTGCGAATGGAAAAGTAAACGGTTATTTTGATATTCAGAAAAACAAGGAAAGTGATTGGGCTCAGATTCGCGACAATGCAAAGTATCAGGAGATAGATGTCCTGGGAGAATACTCACATTTGACGTGGAGAATATCTGACTTCAAAAAGTACAATACAGAGATAACGAAGACTATTGAAAATTTGGATCGTCTAGTATATTTGGAGGAAGAGTTTATGGGACTTGTTAAATATGATAAGATGTTCAATAACCGGATGCATTTTTCTATTGACTACAAGGCAAAGAGTCCGAACGCATCAGATTATCGTACAGTTTATAATGCCGGTGATTATTATGCGGAACCGTTCTGTAAACCAGAAAATTTTCCTACCCGTTGTTGGGGACCTGCGCATGAAGTAGGTCATTGCAATCAGACACGTCCGGGGCTGAAATGGTCCGGTTTGACTGAAGTTTCCAATAACATTATGTCGCTTTTTATACAGACATCATTCGGCCGTCCTTGCAAGTTGTTGGTTGACGGATGTACGTTGAAAGATGAGAAGGATCAGACATTGGGAACGTATAATAATATTTATCAAGGCGCTACGTCATTGATAGTGGATGGTAAACGTCCTCATTGTCTTCCTGGTATTGCAAATATTACTCGTGAAACTCAACTTGTACCATTTTGGCAGCTCAAACTGTACATGATAGATGTATTGGAAAAAACTGATTTTTATCATAGGTTGTATGAGTACTTCCGTACTCATGAGAGCCCGAGTGACAAGGGTGAGAATCAAGGTATGAACCAGCTGGATTTTGTACGTCAGGTATGTGATATTTCAGGATTGAATATGCTCGATTTCTTTGAGAAGTGGGGATTCTTATATCCGGTTAAAACAACACTGAATGATTATGGAAATAAAGCATTCGAAATCACGGAAGAACAGATTAGACTGTTGAAGGAGGAAATTAATGGAAAGGGCTATCGAATGCCACGGGCAAATGTTCATCAGATAACAGAAAGTAATTTGAATGATTATAAATAATGAAATTATAAATGATCTATAATAATAAAAAATTAAGAATATGAAGAATATAACGAATATATTAGCAGTGATACTATTGTTGTTTGCAGGATTTTTTATTACTGCCTGTGATGACGAAGAAACGGTTGTCGTACCGGATAACTGGGTAACTGTGTCAACAGATCCAATGACTATTGGTTATGAAGGAGGAAGTTTGTCATGTGACTATGTGTTGGCCAATGGACTTGATGCAAGTGTGGTATATGTTATAAATCATGAAAATTGGTGCTCCGGCTATGTCAAGGATGGTAAGATACTGATAAATGTAGATTTATCGGAGAATATAAACGGACGTACCGCTAAGATGTCCCTTATTTATGATGAAAGCCATAAAGTAGAACTTGTGGTGGAACAAGGGAAAGCTCCGATAGTATTGGTTCAAGGGATTGATAAGAGTGCCATACCGGAATCTATCAATATAGAAGAGACGTTGGATTTGAATACGGTAGTGAAAGTATTACCGGCTAATGCAAGTTTCCAGAATATGACCTTTACTCTCGCTGAAGGCAGTGACGCATTTGTTGAACTGTCAGATGCTGGCGTGGTTAAAGGAATTAATACAGGTACAGCGAAAATTAATGTTGCTACAACTGATGAGAGTGGTGTGACGGATGTTATCACATTGAATGTCAGTGGTAATATTAGACTAAATCGTGATTCTTGGACAGCTTCTACTTCTATTACCTATGCTAACGGAAATAATTATTCAGCAGATGGAAGTACCGGTAAACCGGAGCATCTTTTTGATAATAGTTCGACAACTTTTCTCTCGTTGGTGAAACCAGGTAAGAGTTATAGCGGTTGTACAGCTGGAGGTAAGGACGAACCTATTTATTTTGTAGTTGACATGCAGACGCAGCAAACTTTTAATTATTTTACATGGAGTCATAGATCTAACAACTCGTACAATTATTTGCGAGTATGGGGAATATCTATGTTTGGAAGCAATGACGGTCAGAACTTTACTGAGATAAAATCCAATATTGCTATACCTTATGAAAGTAATGCGGATGAGATTTTGATCGATATTCCGGAATCTACTTATAGATATGTTAAGGTGCAGTACACGAACTGGAGTGATCTAAACGGTGTAACTGGCGGTTCAACAATGCAAGTTGCCGAATTTGGACTTGGTCTTAAACTCTAATCCGACAGTTTGAAATAGGTTCTTATACACAGAGGGCACTTTCTAAAGTAGTTGCTTAACAGGCTTCATACTTTTTGAAGTGCTCTCTTTTTATTTCTTTATAAGAGTAAAGTAATAATATCATTAATTATTCTATGTAGAAAATAAATTGTTGATATATGATGTTTTAATACAAGACTGTATGAGAAAAAAGTTTATTAAATCCATTCTTATTGTATTTGTATTGATAACCCAGTTATCTTTATTGAAGGCACAGACGCAAGAAATAGATCTGTCTGGTCAATGGGGATTTCAAACTGACCTGATGGATTTTCGACGCGGTTCTTTGGATATTCGTTATATGCATCGCTTGCAGGAGAGCATCCTTCTACCAGGGATTACGGATGACTATAAAATTGGTTATAAATCTCCTTATCGTCACATTGACCGTTTGACTCGTGTGTATGAGTATATGGGGCCGGCTTGGTATCAACGTGAAATAACTATTCCAAAAGAGTGGAAAGGCAAACGTATTTTTATATCTTTCGAACGCGTACACTGGTTGAGTTCTATTTATGTAGACACAAAGGAAGTCAGTGAAATAGACTATATCAGTGTTCCCCACAATCACGAACTGACAGATTTCGTGAAACCGGGTAAGACGCATCTTATTACTGTATGCGTTGATAATCGTTATCAATACAATACCCATAAATGGGATCATGCTCATTCGGAATATACTCAAATAAACTGGAATGGGATTTTGGGGGAAATGAAACTGGTAGCTCTTGATCCTGTATATATTGAGGATATGCAACTGTATCCGAATGTATCGGAGCATTCAGTCAAAGTCAGGATGAAGATATTGAATCACACTCATAAACTCGTTACAGGGAAGGCATTTTTTACAATTTCCGGCGAACAATATAAGCAGACTAGAGAGACAATGGTTTCTGGGAATGATTCAGTATTTTACGTAGAAGATATCATAGCGTTAGGTAAAGATATTCGGTTGTGGGATGAGTTTACTCCTAATCTCTATACGTTGCAATGTGATCTGGCAACGACTACGGGTAGTACAAACTATCAACATACACAGTCCGCTACCTTCGGAATGCGTGAAATAAAGGCAGATAGAGACAATATTCTGATTAATGGTCATCGGGTACATTTGCGTGGAACAGTAGAAAATGCAGTATTTCCTAAAACAGGTTATGCTCCAGTGGATGATGCTTCGTGGGAACGTATATTAACGATTCTGAAAGATTATGGGATGAACCATATGCGTTTCCATTCCTGGTGTCCACCTGCTGCGGCATTTCGGACAGCGGATAAACTAGGAATTTATCTGGAAGTGGAAATGCCGATGTGGGGAAAGGATGCCGAACCGGATGAGAAACGTTATGACTTTTTCCGTCGTGAACAAAAAGCTATCTTGAAAGAATATGGTAATCACCCCTCTTTTGTTCTTTACTGTAATGGTAATGAGATAACCGGTAATTTTGATTTTATAGAAGAACTAACCCATTATGGGAGGGTCAGTGACAAACGCAGGCTATTTAGTGGTTCGACAGCCCGTACACGTGTGAAGTCTGACCAATTTTACATCACTCATCAAACGCCTAAAGGACATATGGCTATATACGAAGGACGGCCATATACTGATTGGGATAAAAATAAAGAATTGGGCATTGATGTGCCTGTGATCTCTCATGAGTCGGGACAGCGTTGCATATATCCTAACTTCAAGGAGATTCCAAATTTTACCGGTCCGGTTCAAGCTCGAAACTTTGAAGTTTTCCGTGAATCATTGGCGGCAAACGGTATGTTGGATCAAGCAGATGATTTCTTCCGTGTATCAGGGGCTCAGACTGTACTGGAATATAAAGATGTTATTGAAGCTGAACTTCGTACTTCTCTTAAATCCGGTTTTCAACTTCTGGCCTTGAATGATTTTACAGGACAGGGATATGCTCCGGTTGGTATTCTCGACCCGTTTTGGGAGTCTAAAGGTTTGATTACTCCTGAAAAATTCCGTGAGTTTTGTGCACCCACTGTTGCTTTACTACGTTTTCCTAAACGAGCCTATTATTGTGATGAAACTTTTGAAGGGAAGGCAGAAGTGTATAATTATAGTCCCTCTATCTTGAAAAGTGCAAAAGCTAAGTGGTGGATTACCGATGCTTCCGGCAGAGTTCTGAAATCCGGTAGACTGAAGACACAAAGAATAGGAAACTATGGTGTCTTTCCACTTGGAACGTTTCAGTATATGTTGAATTCGGTGACTGCTCCGCAGAAATTAACCATACATCTGTCCGTTGGTGACAAAGTTCATAATAGTTGGGATATATGGGTCTATCCCCATCATAAAGATTTGATGCAGACAACGCCTGATGTATTATATACAACAACCTATGATGCGAAAGCGAAACAATATCTCCAAGAAGGGAAAAAAGTTGTTCTTTGTCCGAAGCCGAACAAAGTGAAAGGGCGTAAGTCTGTATTTCACAATCATTTTTGGAATCCGATTATGTTCAAATGGGCACCAACGACACTGGGTTGTCTTATTCATGCCGATCAGCCCATGTTTGCAGACTTCATCACTGAAAAGCATCTTGATTGGCAGTGGTGGGATATTCTGACGAATGCAAAAGTGATTGATATGACGGATACTCCGCAAGAACTTCGTCCGTTTATCCAGGTAATAGATAGCTATGAAACCAATCAGAAACTAGGGATTGGCTTTGAGGCTAGGGTAAACAATGGTAAACTGTTGGTATTGGCTGTTGATACTCGGAAAGATCTGGATAAACGTCCTGCTACTCAACAATTGCTGAAGAGTATTGATCAATATGTGAAGAGTGGCCAATTTGCTCCCCGAGCAACTGTAAAAGAAGAGTTTATTCAATCCTTTTTAATAAAATAGTTATGCGAAGAGAATTATTTATATGTTGTTTATTTTGCCTGTCCTTACTGACTTTATCTGCACAGGAGATTCCGATGCAGGAAGTCGCGGCTTTAGAGCAAGTGTATGGTGATGTTCAGGAATCAGAGGGATTGCTGCCGATGAATGAATTGGGCATTGAGTTCGGCTATGCTTTATATGAGGCGGAGATTACTGTGGAGGATGTGGATCCAATATTGGCGGTAGAGAATATTCGGGACTATGCCTCAGTCTATGTTGATGGAAGATTACAAGGCTGGATCACTGATAATCAGAAGAATATTAAGCTGACTGTTTCTACGGGTACACATCATCTGCAACTTTATGCAGAGAATATAGGGCGTATTACTTATGGACCTGAGATATTGGACAATTCCAAGGGACTTTTCGGGAGTATCACTTTAGAAGATGTTGAAATAGAGAACTGGAAAATGACACCTCTCCTGATACGTGACTGTGACGTGGAAGAACTCCAGTTTACCCCTTGTCAAACAAAACAGTCTCCTTGCTTCTATCGCGGTACTTTTGAGATAGAAACTCCGACAGACATCTTTTTAGATACTTCGGGCTGGGGAATGGGAGAAGTCTGGATAAACGGGCAGTATATAGGTTCTTTTTGGGAGAATATTTCTCAGCGGACTATTCCGGTACCAGCTGCTATACTAGCTAAAGGTATTAACCGGGTAGTCGTATTTGAATTGAAGAATAATTGTAGGCAGGTGGTACGTCTATCTGAGAAAGCTATATTTGATTAATAAAATAAGAGTATAATAGAAAGAAAATTTAATTATTAGGTTTGTGACTGTTGTTAGTTGCATATAGCAGCTGATTTTTAGCAACTGATTCACATTATTCATTAATTTGTAAAATATATGAGAAATCTAACTACAACAAGTAGATGGAAGAAATCACTTTTGTTTATATTGGGGCTATCTGTGATGTTACCTCCTTCATTAATACAGGCTAGGTTATATAATAATGCGATAGAGACAGAAGTGTTGTCTCCCATTGTCGGTGCCAAAAAGATAAACCCCACCACCGTTGAAATACTATTCCCCAATAGCCAGCGTATGACACTGGACTTCTACGGAGAAAATATCTTTCGTGTATTTCAGGACAACTCAGGAAGCGTGATCCGGGATCCTCAAGCAAAGCCGGCGGCGCAGATATTAGTCGACAATCCCAGAAAGGCGGTTTCAAAGCTGGATTTGGAAGAGAATACAGATTTTGTTTTCCTCACTACCGGAAAGATAAAAGTCCGGCTGGATAAAAAGACATCCTTGCTTAAGGTAACTAATCTGGCAACCAACACTGTTGTAGTGGAAGAACTGGAAGCGCCTCTTTTTGAGAAAGGGAAAGTAACCCTGACATTGAAAGAGAATCCGCAGGAATACTTCTACGGTGGCGGTGTTCAGAACGGTCGGTTCTCCCATAAGGGTAAGGTGATTTCTATCGAGAACCAGAACAGTTGGACAGACGGGGGAGTCGCCTCTCCTACCCCTTACTACTGGTCTACCAACGGCTACGGTATGATGTGGTATACCTTCAAAAAAGGGAAGTACGACTTCGGAGCATCCGAAGAGGGAAAGGTGAAATTGTCTCACGAATCAGACTATCTGGATGTGTTCTACATGATTAATGACGGTGCGGTAGCTCTGTTGAATGACTTCTACCAACTGACAGGAAATCCCGTATTGTTACCTAAATTCGGTTTCTATCAGGGACATCTGAACGCTTATAACCGTGACTATTGGACAGAAAACGAGAAAGGCATTCTGTTTGAAGACGGAAAACGATATAAAGAGAGCCAGAAGGACAACGGTGGAATCAAAGAATCGTTGAACGGCGAGAAGAACAATTATCAGTTCTCTGCACGTGCGGTAATCGACCGTTATAAGAACCATGACATGCCGTTGGGCTGGCTGCTTCCGAACGACGGCTATGGAGCCGGCTACGGACAGACGGAAACATTGGACGGTAATATACAAAATCTGAAAAGTCTGGGTGACTATGCCCGTCAGAACGGAGTGGAAATCGGCCTGTGGACACAGTCTGACCTGCACCCTAAGGAAGGAGTGAGCGCTTTGCTGCAGAGAGATATTGTGAAAGAAGTAAGGGATGCCGGAGTACGCGTGTTGAAAACGGATGTAGCCTGGGTCGGTGCCGGCTATTCTTTCGGATTGAACGGAGTAGCCGATGTCGGACATATAATGCCTTACTACGGAAGTGACGCCAGACCGTTTATCATCTCCCTTGACGGCTGGGCGGGCACACAGCGCTATGCGGGCATCTGGTCGGGTGACCAGACGGGAGGCGTATGGGAATATATCCGTTTCCACATCCCGACCTATATCGGCTCGGGACTGTCCGGTCAGCCGAATATCACTTCTGATATGGACGGTATTTTCGGTGGCAGGAATGTGCAGGTGAATACCCGTGATTTCCAATGGAAAACGTTTACTCCAATGGAACTGAACATGGACGGTTGGGGAGCGAATGAGAAATACCCGCACGCCTTGGGAGAACCGGCAACCTCCATTAACCGCTGGTATCTGAAACTGAAATCGGAACTGATGCCTTATGCTTACAGTATCGCTAAGGAAGCCGTAGACGGTATGCCGATGATAAGAGCGATGTTTCTGGAATACCCGAATGCCTATACTCAAGGTACGGCTACACAGTACCAATATCTGTACGGGCCTTATTTTCTGGTTGCTCCTATCTATCAGGCAACCAAAGCTGACGAGCAGGGAAATGATATCCGTAACGGCATTTACTTGCCCGAAGGTGTATGGATTGATTATTTTACGGGTGAAAAATACGACGGGAACCGCATACTCAACAATTTTGCAGCTCCTCTCTGGAAACTTCCCGTATTCGTGAAGAACGGAGCGATTATTCCGCTGACGAATCCTAATAATAATGTAAATGAGATTGATAAAGGAATACGTATCTATGAGCTTTACCCGTACGGCAAGAGTTCTTTTACCGAATATGATGACGACGGTGTATCCGAAGAATACAAACGGGGTAAAGGAGTAACAACCAATATCGAGTCCGAGGTTGGCAGCAAGAATGACGTTACTGTGACCATTCATCCGGCAAAGGGTGATTTTACGGGCTTTGTGAAAGAAAAGGTTACAGAGTTCAGAATCAATGTCACTTCTCTGCCGAAAAAAGTGACGGCACAAGTGGGAAAGAAAAAAGTGAAACTGACAAAGGCCGCTTCGAAAGATGAATTTGCAAAGGGTGAAAACGTCTTCTTCTACGATGAGGCTCCCGATCTGAATCGGTTTGCGACTAAGGGAAGCGAGTTTGAAAAGACCGTTATCACCAAGAACCCGCAACTTTTGGTGAAATTGGGTGCCACCGATATTACGGCCAATACTACGACATTGCGCATTGAGGGATTCCGTTTTGTTCCCGAAGACCGCTATCGGATCACTTCCGGAACTCTGGCAGCTCCTGTTGCCCGGGTTACTGCCGACAATACGGAAGCCTATACCTTGAAACCGACATGGGATAAAGTGGCCAATGCCGATTTCTATGAGATTGACTTTATGAATATGCTATATACTACGATAAAGGATACGGAACTACTGTTTGGAGACCTGACTCCCGAAACGCCCTACTCATTTAAAATACGTGCTGTCAATAAAGACGGAGCTTCCGCCTGGACAGAGTTCGGTGCTGCGACCAAGTCCGATCCGCTTGAATTTGCTATTCGTGGTATCAGGGGCGAATGTACGGCCGCTTCGCAAGGAAGAGTAGGCGTGAAACGTCTGTTCGACTTTGTAGAGTCCGGAGATATCTGGCACTCGAAATACGGGGAAAAAGCCGTTCCGTTCGAACTGGTTATGGACCTGGTGACTGTCAACCAACTGGATAAATTCCACTACCTGCCACGTACAAACGCCGGTAACGGAACATTGCTGAAAGGAACCGTTTCTTATAGTATGAACAAAGAACAGTGGACGGAAGCCGGAACATTTGAATGGCAGCGTGACGATGAGGTGAAGGTATTCAATTTCACCCAACATCCTACTGCCCGCTATATCAAACTATCCGTTACAGAAGCAGTCGGCAACTACGGCTCCGGTAAGGAAATCTATGTATTCAAGGTGCCCGGAACGGAAAGCTATCTTCAAGGAGACATTAACGTCGACGGTAAGATTGACGGCAATGACCTGACATCTTATACCAATTATACAGGACTGAGAAAGGGCGATTCCGATTTTGAAGGATACATCAGCAATGGTGATATCAATAAGAACGGTCTGATTGACGCTTATGATATTTCGGTGGTCGCCACGCAGCTTGAAGGCGGTGTTGATAACCGTGGTACGGAAAAGGTGGACGGTACGATTGAGATAAGCACCTCGAAACAAGTATATGACAAAGATGAGATTATTGAAATTCAGGTAAAAGGTGTTGATCTGCGTGCAGTCAACGCATTCAGTTTTGCTTTACCTTACAATCAACAGGATTATGAGTTTGTCGGCGTGGAGTTGCAACACATGAATGCAATGGAGAATCTGACTTACGACCGTCTCCATTCCAATGGTTCAAAAGCCTTGTATCCTACCTTTGTCAATGTAGGAAATAAGAAGACGCTTGAAGGAACCGTTGACTTATTTCTTTTGAAGTTTAAGGCAAAACGTCAAGTGAAATTCGGGTTGAAGATCATTGACGGCTTGTTAGTAGATAAGAGATTGAATACTCGTAGATCGGGTGTTCAGTAATTGGGTTAGTTAGTAGAGTTGTTCAAAAAGCTGCTTTTTTCTTTCTTTATGGAAGATAAGAGCAGCTTAAACGGAAAATATGACTCTATTAAGTCCATAAAGCCCGGTATCTTTGTCTTAAATAAAATTATAGTATTATGAAGAAATTACTTTTAACCCTTGCCCTATGCATGGGCTATTTGTGTACTACAGTTGCGCAGACATTTGTTAAAACAGAAGTGAAGCAGTCGATGCGGCGGGTGGCCGACTGGCAGATTGCTCATTACAACAAGGCTATTTACGGTGATCTCAATTGGGTAAATGCCACTTTCTATTTGGGACTTGTCCACTGGGCTGCAATAGCCGAACAGACGGATAAAGATGATTCATACTACAAATGGCTGTTGCGGCTGGGGAACCGCAATTACTGGCAGGTAAATCAACGGATGTATCATGCTGACGATATCTGTGTCTCGCAGATGTATTTGTATATGTATGAAAAGTACAAAAGAAAAAGTATGCTTGTCCCGACACAGGCACGTGCCGAATGGGTGATTGCCAATCCTCCTTCCGGTTCGTTCGAGTTGGACTATGGCGATGCAACCACCTTGGAACACTGGACTTGGTGTGACGCACTGTTCATGGCACCTCCTGTTTACATGAAACTCTACAATATCACGGGTGACAAGAAGTTCATCCGTTTCATGGATAAGGAATATAAAGCTACTTACAATTATCTGTTTGATAAAGAAGACAATCTTTTCTATCGTGACCACCGTTACTTTACGATGAAGGAGGCGAATGGCGCGAAAGTGTTCTGGGGGCGTGGCAATGGCTGGGTACTCGGAGGGCTCGTTGAGCTTTTACGTGAACTTCCTGCCAAGAGCAAATACCGTCCGTTCTATCAGGACTTGTTCCAAAAGCTATGCCGCCGGATTGCTCCTTTGCAGAATAAGGACGGCTTCTGGCATGCGAGTCTGCTTGACCCGGCTTCTTATCCGTCGCCCGAAACGAGTTGCAGCGGTTTCTTCGTGTATGCGCTGGCTTATGGGATAAACGAAGGACTTTTGCCAAAAGAAGAATTCATGCCTGTGGTGGAGAAAGGCTGGCAAGCATTAGTGTCGGCTGTGGGAGAAGACGGTAAACTGGGATATGTGCAACCTATCGGCGCTGATCCGAAAAAGGTGACTCCCGATATGACAGAAGTCTACGGTCCGGGAGCTTTCCTGATGGCAGGGACGGAAGTTTACCGTATGGCACAGGACACTCCGAGGCAGCATGCGAATATTTCCCAAAACCGTATCCGTGAGATTGCTGCAATGTTGCCCGATAAACCGGAAGGAATAGGCGTTTCTTATAAAGACCGTACCTTCTGGAACAAAGTAAAAGAGAGTAGCAAGGCAGAAAAACTGCTGACAGAAGAAGCACCTGTATTGCTGAAAAAGGGGATGCCTCCTTTTGTTGACTCCTTGTATCTGCATCTGAACAAAACCAATGTCCGCCTGCCGGGCGAAAATATGATAAATGCCCGTTACCATTATCTGTTTCGGTTGACATTGGCTGAATGTATGGAGAATAAAAGACGTTATATTCCTGCTATTGAAAAGGCTCTGGTTGCTCTCTGCAACCAGAACTCCTGGTCGATTCCGGCTCACGACCGCAATCTGAATAATTATCATGGAACAGATTATTATGTCGATTTGGTAGTTGCCACTGCCGGAAACGGAATTGCGCAGTGTGTTGCTATGCTCGACGACCGTTTGTCACCGGAAGTAAAGGCCCGCGTGCAGTGTGCTTTCCGCGAGAAAGTATTTCGTCCTGTATACCGTTGCCTGGAAGAGACAAAGCCTTTCTGGTGGTTTACGGTTACAAATAACTGGAACTCGGTTTGTCTGGCAGGTGTCACGGGTGCTGCCCTCACTCTGCTGGCGGATAAGGAGGAACGCGCTTATTTTGTTGCCGCAGCCGAGAAATATAATGTATACGGTATGAAAGGATATGCCGATGACGGTTATTGCAGTGAAGGGGTCGGCTACTATAATTATGGTTTCCGTGCATATATCTTGCTGCGTGAGGAAGTATGCCGTGCCACGCAAGGCAAGATAGATTTCTTCCGTGAACCTAAATTTGTGCATATTGCTCAATATGGCAGGAAGATACAGATGAATGAAGGTGTATGTCCTGCTTATTCCGACTGCCGTATCGGTTTATCGCCTGATAAGTTCATCCTCGATTACTGTGACCGTGCGCTTGGTATCACCTCTGCGGAAGAAAAATATATTCTCCCTTCCGGCAATAATTTCTCTCTTTATCTCATAGAGTTGTTCCCTCATCAGGTATGGAAAATGGAAATGACAGACGGCATTCGTCAGGCATTGCAGGAAGGTTCCGATTCTTTGCGGGCGTATTATGAAAAGGCAGGAATCTTGGTTGCACGTCCTGCTAAGGGCAGCTCGTGTACGTTGGCTGTCTCGGCCAAAGGGGGTAATAATGCCGAAAATCATAACCATAATGACATCGGCTCTTATGCCGTCGCTCTAGGAAAGTGCACTATGGTCGGCGATCAAGGCGGTCCTTTCTCTTATCCGGGTGATTATTTTAGTGCGGAAGCTCCCGAGAAGTATAAGATCAAAGGTTCTTTCGGTCATCCAGTTCCGGTAGTAGACGGAAAAACACAGTCCTCCGGTGCCAAAGCGAGCGCCATTGTACTCAAGAAAGAATTTACGGACGTAAAAGATTTGCTTAGTATTGACTATACTTCGGCTTATTCCACCCCCAGTCTGGATAAGTTGGTTCGCACTTTCGTCTATGACCGTCAAGAGAAAGGTAGCTTTACTGTGGGTGACGAATTTACGGCCAATGCACCTATCCGGTTCGAAACAGCCATAACAACACAAGCCAACTGGAAAATTATTGATGATACACATCTCTTGCTTACTACCGGCACAGAACAGATGACCGTTACGATTGAAGCGTCTGGCAAAGTCGCGTTTACTTCTGAAACGATTGAGGTGAACTCTCCGGCCTATACACGTATCGGTATTTCACTGAAGGAGCAGTCGAAGGACGGATATATCCGGTTGACGATGCGTACAAAACAATTGTGATAATGAAGATACTATGAAAAACACCGCTATATCTTATGATTAAACAAGGAGGAAGCGTATGAATACTAATTTTGTATATGGAATTGAGAACTAGTTGTTTGGATAATGAAGAGTTCTTCAAATATCAGAAATCAATTAATATATTGATGCATACTATTCTATCTCCTGTTACTCTTTGCCACAAATTGATAACTGAAGAATGGAAGCAGTTATTTGCCCTTATGGATATCCTTTATGGAAATGCTTTAAAAATATGGTTGGCTAAACATGATTGTCTATCTGAAGAGGAAATTGCTCTTTGTTATTTCTGTTATATAGGAGTAAAACATAAAAACCAATCTATTTTCTTTGGTATTTCATTACAAAGCCTGAGTAAACGTAAGCAGCGTTTGAGAGCTAAACTAAAGATTCCACGCGGTATGTCTTTTAAAGACGTTGTTAATGCGATATAAAGATCATATTTTGAGAGCAATGAACACAGACGTGGAACATTTGAATCTAGAAGAAAATATGCTTATGAATAGAACACGATGTTTAATTTTAATTTCTCTGTTAGTTGGGATGTTCGCCCAAGCCCAGACTTCTTCTATAAAAGGTATAGTGACGGATGTCAAAACAATCCCTGTTGAGTATGCGAATGTCATCTTGTATGATGCGGCCGACAGTACTAAAATCGTAAAAGCTGCTACAACTGACGTGAAAGGTCGGTTCGAATTATCTAAGATTCCTCATGGTAGTTACAGGCTGTACGCTTCCTGCGTGGGCTATGTGGGTACACATATACGTATTCATAATATTCAGGAGCATATAAAGGACCTGCCAATAGTATTGGAGGAGCAGACGGTAGCTCTTGATGAAACCACAGTTACTGCACAACGCGTTGTGATGGAGTTTGACCGTCAGATTATTTATCCCGGTAAACAAGAGAAGGAGACGGCGATAGATGGGATAGATCTTGTAGACAAACTGCAATTACATGGAATAGTGGTAGGTAAAGTTGAGGGTACGATCAGTGGTGTGCTTGGTGGTACTGTCAAATTGCGCGTTAATGGTGGACCGGCTGATTTGAATGATTTACGGCAGATAGACCCTAAAATGGTGAGGCGGGTGGAATATCACGACATGCCTTCTATGCGTTACGGCAAGGTGGAAGCTGTCATCGACTTGTATGTGAAACGTCAGGAATTTGGCGGTTCGGGCAGAATTGATGCTTCGCATTCAGCAATATCCCCGAGTGGGAATGGGCTTGCCAATCTGAAATTGTATCATTCGAAATCCGAGTTCTCTTTTTGGGGAAATGGGAATTATCATCGTTTTTCCGGATATACGAAGAAAACGGTTACTTATAATTTTGAGGATATGCCCGCTCTTACCCGTAATGAAGAGTGGCATAATGTAGGGAAGGGTCGTGAAGGTTCTTATCGTGGTGGTATAGGTTATAGCTATCTTAACCCGGACGATGTGTTGTTTACTGCCAAACTGTCTTATTCCGGTTCTCCTACAGAATCGGCAAGCCAGGGAGATGTGCGTATAGAGGGACAGCCGAATACGAAAATTCAAATAGTGGAAAACCGTTTGAATAAGAGTCCCCGGCTTGGATTGTATTTTCAGAAAAGCTTGAAAAAGAAACAATTTGTGGCTTTCGAGGTGGCAGGTTCGTATGTGCACACTAATTCATATTATACGTATAATGAACAGCAAGAGAATGTGATGCTGTCGGATATCCTTTCGGATGTAGACGGCGATACCTATTCGGTTGTGGCGGAAGGAATTTATGAAAAACGTTTTAAGACCAATAAACTGAGTGTCGGGCTAAATCATCGTCTGAGCTATGTTGACAATGTCTATGAGGGGACGACTGAGTATAAAAGTAAATTCAATAATTACAATACTTATGGTTATGCAGAATGGATGGGACGCTTTAAAAAGTTAGATTATTCATTAGCAGTAAGGGGTACATTCAACCGGATTATTCAGGGAGACGAAAAGACTTTGAGCAAAAATTTAGGAGCAACTTGGCGGTTGGGCTATCGTCCCAATCAGAAATTGCAGGTGCGCTACTCGGGCGAAACGTATGTGGTTGTTCCGGCTTTACGCACATTGAATAATGTGGAACAGGCAATCAATGCTTATCAGATTCGCAGGGGGAATCCGGAATTGAAGAATACAACTGTTTATACTAATACCTTGATGCTCAATCATAAATGTACGAACAATTTTACGTACACATTGAGTGCGAATGATGTATATACGGTTCATCCGCAGCTTGCTACAACTTTTCGGGAGAATGGGAAGTTTATCACTCAAGAACAGAATGGCAGGTATTATCATCAACTGCATTTCACAGGAAATATTAATTGGAGTTTTTTCGACAGGCAGTTACGTTTGTTTAGTCGGTTGAATTACAAGTTTGCAAGGGAGAAGGGAAAATCATTTTCTAACTTCTATGATACTTATTATGGTGAATTAGGAGGAGAATGGACGTTCCTTAAGAAATTTGCGGTGACTTTAGCGTTTGGTAAGCGGGCAGATGTATTTAGTGATGAGAAGATATATTATAACAGTTGGGAAGTTGCGTCCGGAATAATGTACGTATGGAAAAACTGGAATTTTTCAGGTCTTATGAAATGGCGTTTGGGTAATTCGTATGCTTTTTGGGAGAAGAGTATGAATCCTTATGTTGTAAGTGATATGCGCCATTATGTATCTGATACGAAGAATCAAATTATGCTTAGAGTTGCATGGAAGTTTAAGTTCGGTCATCAGCGTAAAAGTGCTAGTCAACGTATTGAAAATAGTGGAGGAGAGAGTGCGGTATTTTAATAATGGAGGTCCATTCATCGGATTCAGAGTTTCGCCGGCTTGGGGAAGATGCTGAGAATATCGTATTTTATATGTAACGAAAAAGTAATAAAAGCGTGGATTTAAATGATTTAGGCCGTTTAATAATGGTAGTTATTGAGAATAGTTATAATCTTAAATTATTAAAATGATCAAAAATGAAGAATATAAAGAAAATTAATCTTGCTGAGGTTAGTGATAAACAAGCTCTTAGCATGGACCAGTTTTCTAAAATCATTGGAGGTAGTGTAGATGATGCTTGTTCTTCGGGGGGATGTGCCGGAGGAGTTATGGAAGTAAATACAAAGCTTTGCGTTAAAAACGGTGTTTGTACAAGTAGTGTCATTACATGGAGAAATTATGGATTCCTTTAACTCCCCAAACACCCTATGTATGTAGAATGTCTGGAGACGTTAGCGGAGTTTCTTAGTCCCTCTTACCTCCCTTTGTATGAAAAGGCACTGAAAAGGATGCAACGTTATGGATATATCCTTGAACGTTTTATCTCTCCTGAAGGTTATTTCCCGTATATCATATTATCGTCTGACGGAACATAGGAATGCAAATGTCGCCCGCAATTATGGAATCCTCTATATACACGGGAGGAAGTAATTAACCATTATCGTAAAGCGGTAACACACTATGAATATTTACTTCCATTTTATGATTATCTGTTGATATTGAAACCTCAAAACCATGTTCAATCATGGATGCTAAAGATGAAATATGTTTGGAAGGTACTTATGATACGAATTGAATGAGTTTTCAGACTTATACTATCTCCACTCGTTCCAGCTCCCAACAGAAGAACCTGAAAAAAGCAAATCATTTCTCATACATCAGGAATGTTATTCTCATCATCTAATCGTCAACACTTAATAAACTGTAGCAAAACTATTGTTCATCTCCGCTATAACTAACTGACAATCAAAGATAATCCTAATGCAATCAATTGATTTTCAATAAGAAATATTAATCGTTCCACTCTAGTGAACAGGCTTGTGTACTGGAGTGAATGGTTATGTCTACTCGAGTGCATAGGCCTGTTCACTAGAGTGGAACGATAGAAATGAAGGCAGAAAAATGCAGCGATGCCGGTTGCGAAAGATATGTAGTCTATCGACTCAACATACAAACTACGGTTATATTGCCTCCCATATATTAGTCTCTTGAAACAAAGACAAGCATAATATGCAGTATGAGAAATGCCAATATATAGTATGAGAAATGCATTGTTTTAAGCGTTTTTTCTTGATAAAGCTATGAGAAATGCATGTAAATATTTTAATTCTCATAATTATATATCTAATTATCAGGCAAGTACTCCTTTTTATGAGAATATGAGAAATGATTTTGTTTTTTCTTTTCTGGTTCAAATTTGGTAATGGTCTTTTTTGATGGTTACTTTTTTCTTGTCCATTTTTTTATTGGAAAATTAGTGTAAGTGTTTAGTTATTAGTGATAAAAAAGTTGGAAAATGTCTACCGTAATTTTTGGATGTTAGTTAGTATCTTCGTAACTTTGGAACACAAGTTAGATGAAATATTATGAAATACAAAATGACATGCTGATTTTATTTTGGACGAAAATACGCCGTATAAAATTCTCTATTTACGATCAACTGAGAATGGATGAACTGTCGCAAATTTTACCTGGCAATATACATATCACATATGATCGGGATAAAATGTCGGTTGCCGATGTTGTGATGTTGAGCCTTCTTTTTTTATATCGTGAATTAGAAGACGATCTTGAAAAGCCTGAACACCAGATTTGGGTGGTGTGGGGCTATGAAAGTGAAGTCAATTATCCTTGGATGTTTTCTGACGAATTGAAAGATATATTTGACCTTTGGATGACTTATCATTTGGATTCGGATATTGTGTTACCTTACAGACTGACTAAAAGAAAGAAAAGAAGGCTTTCTTTTTGTAGATATTTGTAAAGAATGTAAGTATAAATAGTTCTTTCAGTCAGCCCGTTCATTTCTTAATCTTAAAATAGAAAAACATGAGAATACTTCAAAAAGAAAGAGCAGTACGAAACTGGCCAAAACTTTATCGAAAAGGCGAAGATATATTACTTCATAAACAATCTGCTAAAAAATATAGAGATGATCAGTTGAATTTCTTAGAAAATTATACTCGTCGATATCTGGTTTCTGACGAATTCTATGATTGTGCCAAAGCGTCTATAAATAACAGATATATCTATGATCTCTATTTCCCTATGGTAAACAAGCAAATATTGAGAAAAGATATACCTGAGGGTTATTTTGATGAAGATTTGCGTGTTACTAATTTATCACTGAAAGATGTTTTGCAAAAGTATGAAGGTAAAGCGGTATATATAGATTTTGGGGCGTCATGGTGTGGTCCGTGTAAAAAGGATATCTCAGAATCGGGAGAGGCGAAAGCTTACTTAAAGAAGAAAGATATTGTTTATTTATATATCGGTTGTAAGGAAGATCCTAAAAAATGGATAAATGTTTCGGAAAAATATGGTATCACTGAAAATCAATATATGGAGGTGTATTCCGAAAAATCTCCTTTGGCGGAGTATTTTAAAATAAAATCAATCCCCAGATACATTTTATTGAACAAAGAACATAAGGTAGTAAATGCAAAAGCGCCACGTCCTATACCTTCACAACGTTCCGATTTTGATGAAGAGATTAGTCGATTGACCTCGGTTAGACATTGGGGGACAAAAGCTCTCGAATAAGATATTTAGAGAAGTAATTATCCGATTATGTTATAGGTTTACAGTTTTTACCCTTCCATTGAAACATATGGGAAAAAGATACTTTTGATCTTATGAGTAAATCATTGAAAGTTGTGGATATTATGACAAATAATTTAATTTTTCATATCATATTTCTCGCCGTACTGCTGACCGGCAATAATATTTATGCTTCTACTTTCTTGTTGAGATGTATGACAACAAATATGGAAGAAGGCACGAAGATAGAATTATCATATACTGTTCTGAAAGAAAATAAATGGATTGATATTGTAGACTCTACGAAAGTAACCAATGGTGAGTTTGTGTTTCAAGGAGATATAGAAGGAGTGACGGCTGCACGGCTGGATTTCTCGAATAGATTTATTTGTATATATATTGAGCCAACTCAAATGCAACTGTGTCTTGACGGTAACAAACCTTATAGATATCGTTTGGAGGGTACAACAGTTGAAAGGGAAAATGTTGAACTTCGAAAACAATTGCAACCTTATATGGAATTTTATTTTGAGTTATTGGATAGTGTAATTTGTTTATCGAATAGAATATATACAATGCAGGAGGGTGCTCCAATGAAAGATTCGCTTTATCATAGTATAAATAATGTTGTTGCAATAAATAAAGCCAATCATAATAAGATGGATAGAATACGTTGGGATTTTTCATTGAAACACCCTTCTTTTCAAATAATTCCGAATTTATTATATTCTATTTCTGAGAGAGGGACTATTTGTATAGACTCCGTTCGTTCCGTTTATAACAAATTGCCCGAGCTAACTAAAAATAGTATAATGGGGCAATTAGCTCTCAAAGAAATTGAAGAGCAAGAGGATAGAAGAGATCTCTTAAAAAGAACCTCCATAGGTAATGCCTCTCCTAATTTCATCAGAAAAAATATTTCTGGAGACATGGTTGAACTAGCTAATTATAAGAATAAGACTTTTGTATTATTGGATTTTTGGGCAAGTTGGTGTATGCCTTGTTTGAAAGAGATTCCTAAAATGAAAGAAGTATATAAGAAATACAATGAGAAAGGATTGACTATTATTGGTATATCATTGGATAGAGTCAAGGATAGTTGGTCTGAGGCTATAAGAAAATACAACCTGAATGTTTGGCCACAAATTTTAAGTTCTGAGACGAATGAGAAAGATGAAAAGGAGAATAACCTGTCGTACCTATACAATTGTGATGCTATTCCATTTTATGTCTTGATTGATAAAGAAGGAAAAGTCGTTGCTAAGTGGGAACATATAGGGGATGTGCAGTTGAAAGAGTTAGATATGCTTATTAAATAGTTATAAAGAGACAATATATGAAAACAACTTTATGGACAATAATGCTATTGTGTGCGATTAATAATATATCAGCACAGGTTAAAAGCCAAGTAAAAGAAAGCTTTGAGTTGACAAGTATTGCATTTCGATTGGCTGGTGCGGAAGAGTATATAAATAATACTATCCCCGGTTATACAGCCGATATTGATAATTACTTCTCAAAATATAGAGAACATAAGCTCATCTCTTACATCAAAAAGATAAGAGAGGAGCAAGGAATAGCTTATGATGCTGTACCTGCGGCAACTGGATGTATTGAGATAAAGAGAGGGAAAGTGATTATTGATCCACAATGTGACGCATCAAAGATAAGTATGATTGATAGTAGGTGGACAGAGGAAAGTTTCAGAACATTTGTCCGTTTATTGAATGATTTTTATAGACAAACAAAATTTAAGGATTTCTATACACTGCATCGTGGCTTATATGATATAGCTGAAACTAGATTGAATACTATTCTTGTCGACCTGAATGCAGAGTGGTTTAAATCTATGTTTGGCGAAGGACCTGAAAATACAATAGTGGTTGCATCTCTTTGTAATGGACCTGGTAATTATGCTTTTAATGGAATAACAAAGGGAGAAAAACGTGGAATTGTTATTGGATGTAGTACCGATAAAGAAGGAAACCCGGCGTATAGTAGATTCCTTATAACTGTCATTGTACATGAGTTGTTACACCACTATACTAATCCTTGCCTTGCTCAATATTGGTCTCAGATTGATTCTGCTTCGCAAATAATTTATCCTCACGTGAAAGAAAAGATGGCCAAACTGGCTTATGGAAGTACCAATTCAACGATGATAGAATGGTTTAACAACCTATTGACTATCATGTATTTTAAAGATAACCCTAATAGGGGATTCACTGCTACACATTTAACTGCATGGAGGCAACATGAAGGTTTTATCTGGATGGAAAGAAGCATGACGTTTATGGAACATTTTCGTAATCATCGTAATTTGTATTCTACCATTAAGGATTTTATGCCTGAGATAGTAAGTTTTGTCAACTATACGGCATCTGATTTTGATAATGTATTGAAAGAGTACGATAATAAAGAACCCTATATTACAGATATATTTCCTATTTCAAATAGCATATTACCTTTAGGTATTGATACTATACAAATACGTTTCTCTAAACCTATGTTTGGTGCTTATGGTATAAGGCCGTTGGATGATAAAAGAATATCGCCACCTTATACAGACTATCAGCCGTTTTGGAAAGATAAATATACTTTTTGTATTATATTAGATAGAAGTAAGCTGGAGAAAGGAAAGACCTATGGGTTTAAATTAAATCGCGCCTTCTTTCAATCAGAGAAAACATATCCAATGAAAGAAGATTTTCCTTACACTTTTAAAATGCCAGATGAATGAAAATATACATCTATTTGTGGCGCTAATTAATGATAGAGTTTGTAAATATAATACTTTTGACACACTTTGTAAATTATGAGAACGATTTTTGTTATTCTATTATGCTTGATCCTTAGTGGGATGGTATTTTCTCAGAAACCAATAAAGAAAACGGAATCAGAAATAGATTCACTTTCTTTTTCTTATGATGTGCGAGATATGACAATCTTGGTGAATGATACGCTTGTCGATTATTCTGTTGTATTTGATCCTGAAACTGGTACGCGGAGAGGTGGATATACTATGGTGCGAGGTGCGTTGTCTCATTATGAAGCGATTAAATTGTTTGGCGAGAAATATAGAAAGGGAATTTTGATTTATCGAAGGGAAGGAGAGATAAAATGATTAATAGATATATATTATTGATTACTTTGTTGTATGCGTTTCAACTTTGTGCACAAAATAATCATTTTAGGATTAACGGGAGAGTTGATACCAGATATAATGATTCGTTGGTGACGCTTTTTACATTTACTGGTGATATTATCCGTTCTGCTGATTCCACTTATGTGCAAAATGGGCATTTCGATTTTACAGGCCCGGAATATTTGTATGAGAAGTCTATAATCTCTTTGGGAAATTATCCGGATACGGTTTTGTTTGCTGAAGTTTTTCTTGAGAAAGGAGATATATTGGTCGAATTAAAACAGAAATCGATCGTACATTCCCCATTGGTGGACGAATATAGAGTCTTTCAAGATTCTTGTGGTATTCTTTGGAAACAATTTTGTATGCTGAAAGATGTTGATTTGAAGCAAGATGCTTATAAACAATTCTTTTCTTATCGGTTTAAGTTTAAAAATAAATATCTCCATAATGCTCTTGGTAGGGAGGTCTTTTTAAATGATGTTAGTTATTCCGATGATCCATACTTTGCCGAACTTTATGAAAAACTATCTGATAGGGATAAATCCAGAGCGGATGTGAAGACTCAATATGAATATTGGGAAAAGAGAAATAGATACTTGCAGTTAAAAGGAAAACAATTTATGGATTTTACTTTGATTGATTCGCTGGGTAACGAAAAGAGGATATCAGATTATGTGGGTAAGAATGAATTATTATTTTTGGATTTTTGGGCAAGCTGGTGTGGCCCTTGTCGTGCTCAAGAACCACATCTTGTCCGGTTATATCAGGAATATAAAGATAGAGGGTTTGGCATTCTGGGGATTTCATTAGATGTAAACACGGCTTCTTGGTTGTCTGTATTGGTAAAGAAAGAGAATTTATGGCCTGAATTATGTATTGCCGGTAAAGAAGATGATAAACGTATACGGGAGTTATATTCTATAACGGGTATTCCTTTTGGGGTTCTACTAGATAAATCGGGCAAGATTATATCTGTTGTGAATGCCGGTTGGCAACATCTTAAAATGATTTTAGATGAATATTATAAAGCTGATGATAAAAGGTCTGCTAAATGAGATAAGAGATAAATATAACGTTTGTGTCCATACTTAATTTTTTTGAGTTACATTTGCTGTCTATTGAATAAAAATGTCTCATTTAATATAGAATACCAATGAAAAGCAAGTTATTACTAACGTGTACAGCTCTATTATTCTGTACTTGTTTTCTGCATGGACAGAGTCAAGCTTCTAAAGTCGTAAACTCCGGTGAGAACAGTCATAGCGGGTGGGTTCAACATCCGTGGCAAGGGAAGAAGGTAGGATATATAGGAGATTCTATTACAGATCCTAACTGCTATGGTAATAAGATTAAAAAGTACTGGGACTTTCTACAAGAATGGTTGGGGATTACTCCTTATGTATATGGAATAAGCGGGCGACAATGGAACGATGTGCCCCGGCAGGCGGAGCAATTGATGAAAGAACATGGAGAGGAAGTGGATGCAATCATTGTCCTGATGGGTACGAATGATTTTAATGCCGGTATACCTATTGGCGAATGGTTTACGGAAACGGAAGAACAAGTGTTGGCGGCCCGTGGCGAAATGAAGAAAATGGAGACCCGCAAGAAACGAACTCCTGTAATGGACAGTAATACCTATAAAGGACGTATCAATATAGGGATAACGCGGATGAAACAGCTGTTTCCTGATAAACAAATCATTCTGCTGACTCCGTTGCATCGTGCGTTTGCCAATTTCGGAGAAACGAACGTGCAGCCGGATGAGAACTACCAGAATAGTTGCGGTGAATATGTGGACGCTTATGTACAGGCAGTCAAAGAAGCCGGTAATCTCTGGGGGCTTCCTGTGATAGACTTTAACTCGGTGACAGGGATGAATCCGATGATTGAGGAACAACTTATCTATTTTTATGATTCGGGTTTCGATCGTCTGCACCCTAACACGAAAGGGCAGGAGCGTATGGCACGTACATTAATGTACCAATTACTTGCGTTACCGATTTAGGCAACGCGCTTATTGTCCCGGTTTGAAGAATAGCCGGAGGACAAACCATGCATGATGTGCCACTGTACTTATCAGCCCGTAATGTTTTGCCATGATGCGGAATCTTTCTTTGAGAGAAGCCTTCCGGTTTTGGGTGGTCATACCTTCGTCAAGATAGTCGATGATTGTCAGGTGCGTATTGTGCAATGTGCGGGCTTTCTTCATGATGCGGACGCACCAGTCGAAGTCGGCGGAATAACGGAACTTCAAGTCGTATGGCTCCACCAGCGTATGGCGGGCGAAGAATGCCTGGTGGCAGACCAGCATTCCCTGTTTGAAGCTTTTCCAGGTTAATACTTCCGGGGCAGATAGACGGCGCATACGTTGGAAATGCCTCTTCTCGTCTACGATAGCCGTTTCTCCGTAAAGTACGTCGGGAAGTTCGTTACCATTGATAGTGTGCACCATTTGTTGCAGCGTGTCGTCTTCGTGAAAGCAGTCGCCTGCGTTCAGAAAGCAGAGATAGTCGCCGCTGGCGAGGGCAATTCCTTTGTTCATGGCGTCATACAGTCCCTTGTCCGGTTCGCTGACAACAGTATGTATCCGTGGGCGGTATCTGTCGATGATAGATAAAGTGCCATCTTTGGAGGCTCCGTCCACGATGATATATTCTACGTGATGATAGGTCTGCGCAATCACACTTTGAATGGTATCTTCGAGTACCTTTTCCGCATTATAGGTCACCGTGATGACCGAAAACTTGGGAGTAGGATGAACGCTATGCATATTTCCCCGTTACTTTATTGTAGAGATCCGTATATTTCTTGGCAATAATGCTTTCGGAATAGTTGCCTAATACCTTGCGGCAGGCTTGTGCGGAAAGCTCGTCATATTCCGGGTCCGTCAGTATCCAGTGTATACCGTTGGCAAAGTCCTCCGAAGATTTGTATCGGGCCACATATCCGTTGTGCAGGTGGTCAATCATTTCGGGGATGCCGCCGATATTGAATCCTACGCAAGGAACGCCGCACGCCATTGCTTCCATAATCATGTTGGGAAGATTTTCTTCCAGCGAAGGAATGACAAACAAGTCTACGGCATTATATATATTGACCACTTCGTGCTCATTCTTGATGTAAGGCAACGGGTAGACATGGAAAGGAATCTGTTCCTGCAGCTGTTGGGACTGGTTGCCGAATACGACGACTCCCAGCGACTCTTTCCATTCCGGATGTTTCTCAGCCAGCAGTTTGCAGGCTTCGATTAAATATTCGGCCCCTTTCCGCTTATCGGTGATCTTTACCGAGCCGAACAGAATCAGCTTCTTGTTTTGCGGCAACATACATTTGGCCCGTGCCTCTTCCTTGTTCTGTGGCTTGAACAGGTTGGTATTGATCGCGTTCGGGATGTTGATAACGCTTTTCCCCTCGAACAGCCTGCTGACCTGGGCCTGTTCCTTCAACCAACGGCTGCAAGTGACGAAATGAACGGGGGCGTTGCTATACAATTTCTGTTTCTTACGGAAAGTGCGGTAAGATAAATCTTTCTTGCTACCGCCTTTGTAGATGTACGGGCAGTTGTGGCACTCCTGTTGATAGTTCGTACATTCGCGTGCATAATGGCAGATACCGGTGCAGGGCCACATATCATGCATTGTCCAGACGACCGGTTTGCCGGAAGTAAGTATCTTCCGGATGTTTTTCAATGAAAGCATTCCCTGATTGATCCAGTGCAGGTGAATGACGTCTGCCTGCCGAAATTCCGGAAGAGAGGTAATGTCCGTTCCCGTGTTGGCAATGTCTACATCGAACAGATGATACCGTTGGAAACGGTTGGCGCTCCAGATAACGATGCGTTCCCACATGAACTTCCATACTTGCAGCCAGCTGCGCTTCAAACCCACAACGCTGATCTGGTCCGTTTGCTTGTCGCGCACCAGCATTTTGGCTTTAATACCATTATTCTTGAGTGATTCCATTAACCGGCCGGCTGCAATGGCGGCTCCTCCGATTCGTTCAGACGTATTTATAATCAGGACTCTCATGTGCATAAAAGTTTATGCAAATGTACGGTTTTTAGAGGAAAAGTTTGATATTTCCTGCAAGCTTTCTGCTATTTCACGTGAAAAGATTTCGAGATTGAAACGTTCTTCCGCCAGTTTGCGGGCGTTGTTGCCCATGCGTCGTGCCTCTTCGGGGTGGTCGGCGATGTAGCGGATAGCGTCTGTCCAACCCTGCACATCGCCGTATTCTACGGTAATGCCGATTCCTTCCTTGTCGATGTCAATTTCGAAATTGGGGTTACGCGAACAAATGACGGGAATGCCGAGAGCAAATGCTTCTACGAGTGTGGTGAGCCCTACGGTATAGGGAAAATCCAGACAACAGATGACAATACAGCTTTTCCGCGCCACCAGTTTGGCAAGCTCGTAGGGGATTACTCCGTCGGTGTAATGTACATGGATAGAGTCGGGCAGGGTGAAACCGTCAATGATGTTTTTATAATTGATGTTACCGCATGAGACGGCGATATATAAGTCGAGTTTCTCTTTAGTGGCGGCAAATGCCTGGAAGAGAGTGCTTACATCCCGGTTTTCTTTGCCGGTAGAGATAAAGCCTTCCGGTTTGCGGTCGGGCATTTCCGCCAACAGGTGGTCATAGAAAGGGAGGTCCGGTCCCCAGTGTACCAGTTTTAGTTTATGGGCGGGCGCTTTCCGGGTTTTCAACGAATCCTGAATGAGCTTCCGGCTGAACAGGAACATCTTGTCTATGCCTTTATAGAAAAGGCGGGATATTTGTTCGCGTGCGAAACCGGAACTGTTGACTACTGCCGTGTGGTGCCAGATAACGATCGGCTTGCGGTATAGCCCCAGTGCACGGAGGAAAATCACCGGTTCGATACCACGGAAAGAGGTGGCGTAGAGCACCTGATATTTCTCCTTGCAGAACAGAATTTCTTTCGTTGCGTAGAGCATGAGCCTCAGGCGGCTTGAGAAATACCGGCACTTGTGCATGACGGAACGTATCCCGTGTTTTTCCAGCAATGGAAGTCCGTACAAGATATGTCCGGGGAATTTATACTCTTTCCATTCCTCGTAACTTTCCCGCGTGAGGCGGGTATGGTAGAAATAAATCGTAAGTGGTTTTAGTGATGTTTGTTTCTCTTCAGCCATTTGTTTATTCGGTTTTTAACAGCTTTCGTAATGATAGAAAAATTACCGTATTTCAGGTTGAGGAACAGTTCCTCGAACGAGCGTCCTATCTTTATCCACGGGTGGTCCCAGCACATGATGCGGTAGACGCTTTTTTTGTACGCTACATTTTCAATGACGTAGCGGGGATGTTTCAGAGGAAACTCCGCTTCGTAACGCTTCATGGTGAAAATGCGGCGGTAACCTTTGGGCAGCGTATGGACGGAACCGGCAAAGTGGGTGGAATCCGCCGTTGCTCCCAAGTTGTTAATCATGTTGCGTGTGGGCACAATGCTCAGTCCGGAGTTGAACAGTATGGAGGCATGGAAAATGGTTTCGTAAAAAGCCTTCCGGTGTTCGCGATGACGCCGGCACATATAGATGAAGTCGCTCCGGAACTTGCGTTCTTTGATGAGTTGTTCGAGTTGCTGCATATTGAAGGAGTCGTCCAGAAAAGTATAGAACTCGTCCCATTGGTCTACGACACGTTTCCAGCTTGCCCACCCCCAGATAGAGAAGGTGGTGGCGAAGAAATAGTCGTAAGGGATGTCTTTGCTGATTTCTTCGGGGTTGAATCCGGCAATCATGCTGATGCGGGTGTCATGTTCGTACTTGTCCAGCATTTCCTTGCAGAAACGGAAGAAAGAGACTGACGGCACATCATCATCTTCCAGTACAATGCATTTGTCGACTTTTGAGAAAGCCCATTTCTGCGATATATATTCCGAGGGGTCGCAACCGAAGTTCTTTTCCTGATAGAACCGTTCTACTTCGCACTCCCAGTCTATCTGCGACACGATTTCGCGGCAGGCTTTTATCCCGGGCAGGTCGTGTTCGTTTCGTGCTCCGTCCTGATAGAGAAACAGCCGTGACGGGCGTGCTTTCTTTACCTGCTCGAACACTTGCGATAATTGTTGCGGGCGGTTGAAGAACAGTATCAGTACCGGTACATCTACTAAAGCGGGTTTCATATTCATAGTTCTTGTTTTGGAGTCGTACTGAATGAAAGGGCGGCAGGGTAGTGATTGTTCACTTTCTCCTGTTCTTCCTCTGTATATCGGTGCAGGGTCGGGTAGTTGTATCGCAGGAAACCTTCCAGGTTGTCGGGAGCGTTCACTGTGAGCGGTCCGAACGGCACCGGTTGCAGGTGGCGGAGGCTTTCTCCGGTCACGTGGTCGGTGGTAGTCATCACGTTGTTGAAATACTTCGTGTTCCATGAATTGAAGCAGCTTTGAACGGCTACCAGCATACGGTAAATTGCTTTCTTCGAGAAAAGAACATCGACTGCTTTATTCAAGAAGCAGGAGAAGGCTCCCCGGTCTGTGGGATGTTCTATCTCGCATTTGCCGAAGTGTTTCCACATCCATATCTCTTTTCCCATGAGGCAACATTTGAGGAAACCGGCTGCGTCGTACTGTAATTTCCGCAACAGCTTGTTGTCGGGTATCCTGTCGAACGGGAATATATCTACAAAAATACCCGGATGCATCGGGACATTCTTGAACATTTCTTCTACAAAGAGGGTATTGTTTTTCTTGACTTTGGCATAGTAATAAGGACTGTGCGGATCTGTTTCTATCCATGAAAGAAAGTAGGAATCGCCCAGCTCCCGGGGGGCTACTTCGAGAAATCTGTTGTAGTCTTTCCGTGCCATGCCGATATCTATATCGTCGTCCCAAGGCAGTATCGCCCGGTCATAGAGTGCCCCGATTGCAGTACCGCCTATCACAAAATACGGGATGTCGTGTTTCCGACAGATACGAATGGTTTCTCCCAATATGTCGTAAAGCTCGGCATGTAACAAATCAAGTTCTTTTGCTGTATATTTCTTGTCCATTGGAAACGGTTAATGCACGTTATGATACAAATGTAGTGATTAAATTGACAAGTTCCTATAACTTTAAGTTTCCTTGTAGAAATTCCGCCGCCATTTGGCTGCGTCCCGGGATAGGGAGGGTGGCTGCTTGCGGGAAATCCTCAAGCAAACAGTCGGCAGGACTGATGTCCGGATAGAACTTCTTGAGCAGGAACAGGCTGGGCCCGGTGGTGATGCTTCCTGTGAATATGGAAGCGTTCATCAGTAGCTGTATGGAAGAAAGAAAACGAGTCATTTGCTTCTGTTTCAACTCTTTCGTCGTTTGCGTGAAAGCACTGTTGACATATCCTTTCTCGCCGGAATCGCATAGGGTATACCAACGTATGTCCGGGGCGAGCGACTGTACTTGCCGGAAGATACGGTAATCATCTGTCAGCACGAAGACATCGCGCAAGTCGGTTTTCTGTTTGATGAGGCGTATGTAATACTCTGCCGGAAGCAGGTTGGTTTCGGTGATCTTGTCGCCTCCGCGTATCTGGCAACCGACGTATTCTTGCGGGAGTTGCAGGTTGTCTGCCAGGTGTCGGCATTCTCGTCCGGTTACTTCGTTCAACTTCCACGTGATTTCCGTCATTTTCCGGAAAGCATGGAGATAATCCCCGTCTATACCCAGTTCGGGGATGTGGAAGTGTTGGTTGGGATCGAACTTCAGGTGGCAGTTCAGTAATACCGGTTTTTTATAGGTCAGGAAAGCGAGAGTCTCTCCGGTTATATTCTTGCAGGTTGCTTTCAGTTTCCATTTCATCAGTTTGGTCTTGGGCAATTTCTTGTCCTTCATCAATGCTTTCCACGAAGGCAGGCGGTGGGTGTTGTAGGTGTGGTGAAACGCTTCGTGCACTTCCTCACAGAAGGGGACGAAACAGTCTGTCCAACCTTTCTCCCAACCGAAGTTGGCATCGTCGGAATAGAGCTTGAACTGTATCTTGTGTTGCAGGCAATAGAGCATTGCATGAAGCATATAGGTATATTCGGTGAAGAATCCCGCGTCTATGCCCAAGTGAAAAATCATCGTCTTCCTGAAAGAACTGTTCAGCAGGCGATAGGTGGTTGTAAGGTTATTCGCGCTCATGGTGCTTGGGGTTTGGGTTGAGCTTTTTGAAATAACAGTCGTGGTTGAGATCTTTTCTCCAGCCTTGCCAGATACCTCTGGCGAGTGCTTTCAGTTTCTCCCATTTGTTTTCTTCCATAAAAAGGATATAGAAAGGACGCTCCCAAATGAGCTTCCAAAGCAGTTCGGGACGTTTGAACTCGGCGTATTGCTTGTTGAGGTACAAGAAGTTACGGGCTATGTAGTAGGTACGCACCGGGGAGTAGTTGAGTGACATCGGGTGCCAGATGAGTATTTGTTTCCGGAGCGGATGTCCCAGTTCATGTTTCAGGTTGGCGGCAGGTACGAGCATGACTTTTCCGGTATGGCGGCGGATGCGCAGGAAATATTCCGTATCAATGGCATCCATGACAAATTTGTCAAGATACAGACCGACTTTTTGTATCGTTTTCAACGGAAAAATACTTCCGGAGATAATCATCCCCTGTGCTTCTTTGAGCGGCGCATTGCTGTCTGTGCCAGAAGCATTGATGAGAGGAATATAAGCAAAATGGGAACTGTCTTTGTCATTGTTGATAATACGGATATAGTCTTTGAATGTGGAAGCGGTAAAAGCGCTGTCCTGATCCATTGTCAGCAGGTAAGTATATCCGTTGTCGAGGGCGAACATCGCTGCGGCATTGAGTGCTTTGCCGATACCGGTGTTTTCCCCTTGGCGTAACCTGACTATTTTGTGGGAGATAGATTCCGGAAATTGATAATTACTGCCTCCGGGGGTGTTGTCCCAGACAAACAATCCGTCCACATCTTCTGCATAAGTAAGAAGGTTGTCGGTGATGTGTGCGGGTGGATAATAGAGTGTGACGAGAGCGAGTAGTTTCATGCGCTTTTCTTTTTGATAAAATAGTGTATGGTTTCCTTGAAAGTTACCGAACGGCTCGCCCACATGGCTGCTGCATAAAGTGCCATTGCCAGTAGTATCTTGCTTGCCAGGCGAACATAGATGTTTTCGATAGGGCGGGCGGTGTAGTAGGTAACTGCCATGACGGAGGCTGCTATGATGGCGTAGGGAAGAATATCGGCCAGTGCGTGGCGTAGTTTCAACCCGATTTCAAGCTGCACGAAGTGATGCCACCTCAGTAGCCATAGTATATTGGTCGAGACATACATGGCAAGCATGGCATATATTCCGTAAGAATGTACCAGAAGAACGCCTGTGAGCAGGAGCATGCCGAGGATTATGATGTTCCACATAAAGATGCGTGACTTTCCTTTGCTGATGATAAGTTGCTGGTAAAGGTTGGCAATGGGGACAAAAGCTCCGCTGATACATAATATCTGCATGATAGATACGCTGGAGTACCATTTGTCGGTAATGGAGATAACGATTAATTCTTCCGCAATGATTCCCAGTCCCAGCATGGCGGGAAATGAGATGAAGGCGGTGAAACGCAACATCTTGCGGAATACCCGTTGCTGTCGGTCGGTATCTTCCGATATTTTCGCAAGTACCGGTTGTGCCACTCCGTTTATCATGCCCAGTATGAATTGTTGTCCCATGCCGCACCATTTGTTGGACTGGTTGTAATAGCCCACTTCTATCTTGGAGTAGTACTTACCCAATATGACGGAGAAGAGATTGTTGTTGATGTGATTGAATATGTTGGTAATTAACAGTTTACCACTGAATCCGAACATTTCTTTTATGGGCGCGAGGCTGAATTGAAGCGTAGGCCGCCAACGGGTGAAATGCCAGTAACAGGCAGTGTTGACAGCTACGTAGACAATGCTTTGCGTGGCATATCCCCAGTAGGAAAAGCCGAGATAAGCCAGCGTGACCCCCGCAATGCCGGATACGGTCAGTCCGATCACCGAGGACATGGCCTGCTGCTTGACCATTAGATTCCGTTTTAGATAAGCACTGTGTGAGATTCCCAGACTGGCGATGAAAAAGCCTGTAAAAGAATAACGTGCCAACGGCGTCAGTTCGGGTACCTTGTAGAAATAGGCTATGAGTGGCGCGCACAAGAACAACACCAGATACAGGCACAGGCTGGTTATGATATTAAACCAGAATACAGCATTGTAATCTTTGTGTGTCACCTCTTTCTTGTTGACAAGAGCGGCCGTGAAGCCACTCTCCTGTATCGAGCCGGCTATGAGGGAGAAAATCGCTAACATCCCCACCATTCCATAATCCGACGGGGTGAGCAGCCGGGCGATAAATATTCCGAAAACGAGATTCAGCAACTGTTGTATACCGTTGCTGAACCCTCCCCAGAATAATCCTTTGGCTGTTTTGTCCTTTAGTGATTGTTCCTCGCTCATTTCATTATTTCACTTCACTACCCGGCTTCACTTCCCGTTCCGGCATAATGACTGCCAGGCTGCCGTCGTTGTTCTCGGCACTCAGAATCATGCCTTCGCTGACGATACCTTTCAGTTTGCGGGGGGCAAGGTTGGCGATGAAACAAACTTGTTTGCCTACCAATTCTTCAGGTTTGTAATGCTTGGCAATGCCCGACACGATCGTACGCGTTTCCAGACCGTCGTCAATCTTGAATTGCAGCAACTTGTCTGCCTTCGGTACTTTCTGGCATTCGAGGATCGTTCCTACGCGGATATCCAACTTCGTGAAGTCGTCAAATTCGATGTTTGCCCGAATCGGATTCGCCTTATAACTGGCTTCTTCGTTTGCTTTCTTCGTGTCAAGCAACTTCTGTACCTGTGCTTCTATTGTGGCATCTTCGATCTTTTCGAACAGCAGTTCCGGCTTGTTCAACTGGTGACCGACGGGGAGCAGGTTGTCTTTTCCCAGTTCGGACCATTCGAAGGTGTCCATGTTCAACATCTTGCGGAGTTTTTCCGAGCTGAACGGCAGGAACGGGTCAAAAGCGATCGCCAGATTGGCAACCAGTTGCAGGGAGATGTTCAGGATTGTTCCCACACGTTCCATGTCAGTTTTCGCCAGTTTCCACGGTTCGGTGTCGGCCAGGTATTTGTTTCCGATACGTGCCAGGTTCATGGCTTCTTTCTGTGCGTCGCGGAATTTGAATACGTCGAGCAGCTTTTCTACTTCGGCTTTTACGTCTGCAAATTCTTTCAGCGTTTCTTTGTCGTAGTCGGTCAGCTCGCCTTGTGCGGGTACGCATCCGTCGAAGTATTTCTGAGTCAGCACCATTGCACGGTTCACAAAATTGCCGTATACGGCTACCAGTTCGTTGTTATTACGGGCCTGAAAGTCTTTCCAGGTGAAGTCGTTGTCTTTTGTTTCCGGTGCATTGGCAGTCAACACATAGCGGAGTACGTCCTGTTTACCGGGGAAATCGGCCAGATATTCGTGCAACCATACAGCCCAGTTGCGGGAAGTGGAGATTTTGTCTCCTTCGAGGTTCAGGAATTCGTTGCTGGGCACGTTGTCCGGCAGGATATAGCTGCCTTCTGCTTTCAGCATGGCAGGGAATACGATGCAGTGGAACACGATATTGTCTTTTCCGATAAAATGGATCAAACGGGTTTCGGGATCTTTCCACCATGTCTCCCAGCTGTCCGGAAGAAGTTCTTTCGTGTTAGAGATGTAGCCGATAGGCGCGTCGAACCAAACGTAGAGCACTTTTCCTTCTGCGCCTTCCACGGGCACAGGGATACCCCAGTCGAGGTCACGGCTTACGGCGCGTGGTTGCAACCCCATGTCGAGCCAGCTTTTGCATTGTCCGTACACGTTCGGGCGCCATTCTTTATGGTCTTCCAGAATCCATTTGCGCAGCCAGCCTTCGTGCTTGTCGAGGGGGAGATACCAGTGTTTGGTTTCTTTCATCACCGGTTTGCTGCCGCTAATGGCGCTTTTCGGGTTGATAAGGTCTGTCGGTGAGAGTGAAGTACCGCACTTTTCGCATTGGTCGCCATAGGCACCTTCCGAGTGGCAGTGAGGACATTCGCCGGTGATATAACGGTCGGCAAGGAATGTTTTTGCTTCCTCGTCGTAATATTGTTCGGATGTTTTTTCGATAAACTCGCCCTTGTTGTATAATGTTTTGAAGAAATCCGAAGCCAGTTGGTGGTGCGTCGGTGAAGTGGTACGGCTATACACATCGAAGGAGATGCCGAATTCTTCGAATGATTTCTTTATCAGCGTATGGTAACGGTCTACCACATCCTGCGGAGTGATTCCTTCTTTTTTGGCGCGGATCGTGATAGGCACTCCGTGTTCGTCCGAACCGCCGATAAATAATACATCTTCTTTCTTTAACCGCAGATAGCGCACATAGATATCTGCCGGTACGTATACACCGGCCAAATGACCGATGTGGACAGGTCCGTTCGCATACGGCAGGGCCGATGTGACGGTGGTTCTTTTGAATTTCTTTTCCATTATATAGCGTGATTTTATTGTTTTCTGCTTTGCAATGTGCAAAGATAATGACTTTTCACCATGGATTACATGGATTAACACAGATTATTTCACTTAAAATACTTTTTCATCCTGACGAAAACTTACATCATCATATGCCTGCGTATAGAGAACTTCACTATTGCCATTGCATTGATCGCCGCAAACGGTATATCCATTGG